>SDBU01002325.1_pt1 | contig 25518 bp, 64 predicted proteins | sample 2277071 | NCBI WGS metagenome assembly SDBU01 (sample SAMN10397929, study PRJNA504765) | marine sediment metagenome | isolation source: marine sediment core GS08_GC12, 126 cmbsf | place: Arctic Ocean: Gakkel Ridge, Loki's castle | collected 2008
GGAAATGGTGGAGATGGATATGGTATAAGTCCTGGGGCGGATGGTAATGCTGGTTCAGCAGGCACAGTGATAAAGATAGTCAACGCATAGGTGTATAAAATGGGAAGACGTATCTACATAATCCCAACAACGATGAGGGTTGAGGACGCCCTCGAGGCTGCCAGGGCTAACAATTGTCCTGAGATAGCTATAGGTATACCACCTAGGGTTAGAAAACAGTCTGGTGATGTGTCTTTACCCTGTGTGTATGAAGAACCAGATGAACCTGAACCAGAGTTTGAACCAGGACCCATTTATATGACTCAGTTTGAAGAGGTAGTAGCCAATCTTGAAACACAAATCGGAGACGTATCAGATACCGTTAGTAAACTAGATGATAGAGTAAAAGAGCTTGAAGGAGTGTCAGGACCAACATTAGTACCAACATCAGGACCACCATAAGCTTATAGGAGACACACAATGAATATAGAACCAGGTGATATATTCGCACAAAGAGGGACAGGTATTGCTGGATGGGCTGTCCGTAGCATGATTTCTCCAAGCACTGACAGGTTCCACTTTGGTATAATATGGAGAAAACACGGTAATGACCATATTATCCTGGAGTCAATTTTCCCTAAAGGAATAGCTGTTGGACTGTTGTCCCAGTATAACGCTAGCGAGCTTGAATTCTATAGAGTAAATTGCCTAGCAGGTTTAAGGTACAAGGCACCTCTAGGACTAATCAGGCATGGACGAAAACTATATGACGTGTTGCTCATACTCAAGCTAGCAATCGGGTTTATTGTTGCCCAGCTACGGCTATGGTGTACGGGTAAGTTTAGAAAGGTTGAGTCTGGAGACATACCATATGTGAGGGATAGTCTCTTTGTATGCACTGAGGCGGTCCAGATTGCTTACCTAAGCGTTGGGGTAAGGATTGTACCTAAAGGTGTAGTACCCACACCGAACTCTTACAGGCAAGCTGAATTAGATGGCAAATTTGATAAGATTACCGAATAAAGTTACGAAAAAAGTTCATCAGGGTTAGCAATAAAACATTTACAGACAACTCTTTTTGTGATATAATTTATTAGAGGATTAGGTTATAGTTTCATGGGTTATGATACAGAGCTGGCTAAGTTCGATGTATATCTGAGGGCCCATTCTAGTCTTGGTACGACTAGGGTTTATATGCACGCCCTTAATCAGTGGTTCAGACTACTTGGTGAGATTAAGCCTACCCAGTTGTCTGCGCAAGCCTATATAGACACCTTAGAAAAGTCTGGTTTGGCTCCTAGCACTATAGGCACGCGGGCACATGCAATCGTACGCTACTTCAGGTGGAAAGGTGAAGCTATCACAATTGACTCTCCAACAATAAGATTCGGTGAACCGGAATATCTAATCCTTGACCAGATAAATGAGCTCGTCGGGACATGTAATACTGTTCTTGAAGAAACCCTTATAGTTGTCCTTTTTGATACTGCGGTTCGTATTAACGAGCTCCTTAACTTGGAACTTGATGATATAGATTGGGCAAGAGGCTTCATTTCAGTTATTCGCAAGGGTGGCCGCCGCCAAGAAGTGAACATCGCCGAGAAAGCCCTAGTTGCTCTCAGAGAGTGGCTCGATGTGAGGAAGTCCACTTCCAAGAGGGTGTTTATGGACATAACGTACTATGATGCCTGGCTCACCCTTAAGAATGTTGGTAAGAGGGCAGGTATTGATGTCCATCCACATATATTCCGTCACTCCAGAGCTATCCACATGCTGATGAATGGGGCAGATATGCGTACTGTGAGTGATCACCTTGGTCACTCCAACATAACTGTTACCTTCAATGTATATGGCAGGTTCAAAGCGGTTCATCTCAAGGAGCTAGTACCAGCATGGTAAGTGATGTGCAAACAGAGGTCATGCAGGAGTCAATCAGAAGACTCATGGCTGAGGAAGCAGAGAAAATCCACAATGGGGATATTGACATAGTGGGAGATTGTCCTCTCTTGGAGTCTATGGATAACGAACATATAGTAAGACTAGCAGCATTGAACTTTGCTATGGTGAGAATAATAAGGTCGGTAGAATTCAATTAGAACAAGGAGGCATATATGACTACAGAGAACAAAGAACATACTAAGGTAATCGTAAGGTTTCGAAAGTGCCCTTATTGCGGCAGCACAGACAGGATGATGAATAGACTAGCTAAGGAAATGATTAAAGAGGGCACTTTGACTGAGGGTATCGATGTAGGTATTAAGGAGGTTGGTGGACCCATCTTTGACCCGAGTAAGATTAGCCAAATGCTGTCTGTGAGCATTAGGTGGGGAATATATGCCCTGCGTGATATATGTGTGAATTGCGGCAGGGAGATTACTGTTAAGATTGAGAAGAAGCTACTCAAGGTTGACTTAACTGGGAAGTCAGTAGGTCCAGTAGGTTAGGAGTATAACAATTGGGATGGGAGCTAGGACTCATTGAGGCCGCTGAAGACTCTGTTATTACTCCAACAGAGGTCACTGGCTTGATGACGGATACACTTAATTCTGCCGTGCAGGGGATGGTTATGGTGGGCATTATGGGTATGGTTGTCAAGGGATTTTACGGCATGCTTGGACCGAAGAAGTTCGCCAAGCAGAAAGAAGAAGTGCTTGAGATGGTAAAAGAAATATGGTAAAGGGAATACAATGGCGATAAAAGTTGGAGACACAGTTAAGGTAGATAGGAAGAAATACACGGTTATAGCTGTGTATGGCGGTGGAGCTGTACTTAACGTGGAGGGTGCTGATGGTACCACGAGAAAGGTGACTGCCCAGCAGCTGGAGACTGAACCTTCGGGTGCGACTGGTTCAGCTCGTAGGACAGGACCTGGACCTGGAGGAGGAGGCGAGAGTGAAGATGAAGGTGAAGGAAAGGTGAAGGAACTGGTGAACCTGAAGGCGACAATTAAGACTAAGGAGACTATCCTGAATGAAAGACCCTAAACCAATCCTTAAGTCTCTATGGGCACTCGTGATTGGTGGAAGTCTGTTGGCAGTAGGTGGTTGGCTAATCATGCCACACCTAGAAGAAACCGTGCTTACTGTGGCAGTAATAGTAGGCATCAGTCTTCTGGCAATCGGAGTCTCGAAACTGGCTGATGTGTTCTAGGAGGTAATATGATACAACAAGCACTCAGTGGGATGCTCACAGTCATGATGGCAAAATTCTTGCTGAATGATATGCCACATATGACGTTTGGCAATCCTGGCAATCCCAGCAGCTCCCCAAGCTCTATGACTTCTGACATCTTATCTAGGTCAGGTCTAAAACCGTTTGAGTACCATTGGTTCCCAACGCCCGAGGAGCCAGGCAAACCACGTGCATACCCATACACTAGAACCAAGAACGTTGGCCCTTATTCTGTCCAGATGACCAGAACCAATGGTACATGCACAATAAGACTATATGAGTTCTTGGAAGGTTGGAAGAAGAAACTAAGGGGAATATGGACAGGCATGGAAGTAGCTGAATGTGAAGCCAAGTTTGAGAAGGTCGCTGAGGTGGTCAAGCAAGTAAGGTTTTAGCAGAAGACTGCCTTGAGAAGGTGATAATGAAGGTAGTCAGGTATGCAATGAAGGTAGTCAGGTATGTCTTGTTTTTCCTTACCGCTATGATTCTGCCAGCATGGGTGGACCTTATCTGGAAAGACTTTGACGACGGTGAAAGTGCTGACAAGGTATTAAGGAGATAAGCATGAACGGCTTGGATAACATGTCAAAGAATGAAAAGGTCATATCGTATGTGATGTGGATGATGATAATACTGTTCTTGCTTTTCGGTGGTATTGGTGGTATTCTATACTTCTTTGAGAGGTAGATATGACGCAGCCAGCTAGAGACCCCTGGGCTACTACGTGGATGTCATGTGAGCGGGCAGCAGCAGCACTCGGGAAATACCTCACAGAGCAAGACATGCCTGCTAACTGGGATGAGATGAGACGCCTACATAAGGACTTGTGGGGTCAGGTTTATGGACAAGCGGCATTGGCTAAGAAAGGTAACCCTGAGCCAACGGGCAACCTTGAACCAACAGGCACTAATTATGATGTCACTGTAGCAGAGTATAGCGGCAACATTACTGTGCACATACAGGGAATAAGGGCATCTGCCTCCCTGTCGAAGTTGGGTGAGTCCGGAGCAGAAACGTTTGGCCTTGAGCCAGACAACTGGCTTTGGTTCAACAGATTGATAAATCAGAGTGAAATACTTGGCATAGGAACTATGTTGCTTGACAAGGTACTTGAATATTGCCAGGAGAAGGGTTATTCGATAGCTAATCAGGTAAGTGCTTATGGCGATCTTAGCCAACGTGACTTGGAGGATTGGTATATCAGGAAGGGGTTTATTCCTGTAAACGCCAGTAAGTATGGTAATGCTTTCTTGAAGTGGGTGCCAGAATGACTCAATCCTCTGTACCTCACAACCTTGGAATGCTAGTACCTGGCGACATGGCAGAAGAAGAAAGAGTGAGGCGTTGGCTGGCATATGAAGACGCCCGCATTAAAGCAGTCGGAGTATACGAAGAAGCCAAAAGTAAAGCTAGAAGGGATGCACTGGAGTACGAATGGGACGAAATGACGTATAATATGGCCATAGCTGAAGCTCAAATAGTCTTCCATGAAGAGGCTGAAGTAAAAGCCAGAGAGATACTGAAAACACCCAGTAACCCTGAACCTACCGGCACCTGTTATCAAGATGCTTGGCGCTATCTCATCAAGCGAGAAGAAGAGGTCTTCCTCGTGCACGGTACTGTGCAGTTGCACGAGGGCACCAGCTATCAAAGGGGTGTCAAACATGCATGGGTTGAGCTTACTACAGGGTGGGTTTGGGAACCTCAAACTGCGGGCTATTTCACCCTTAAGGACTTTGAGATAACTTGCCCTGTGGAGGAAGTAAGATATACAAAGGAAGAAGCTTCCATCATGGTTGCAAGGACTGGTAATACTGGGCCATGGAGTGCAGAAGAAAGAGCACAGTATATAGGGAGGTAAGAAATGGCTGAACAAGACGAGAAGATAGAAGGGATTGCAAGGTGGTTATACGACTGGTCACAAGAGTCTTGGATTAAAGCTGACCCAGATATCTTTGCCTGGGAAAACATCAGTGAGTCCGATAAAGACCACTATCGCGAAAGCGCCAGGGACCTTGTTATGAAATGTGGTATTTAGCCATCATGGTTGCAAGAGCTGGCAATGCAGGGCCATGGAGTGCAGAAGAAAGAGCACAATGGCTGAAGTAAAGGGGAACAAGATTTGATAGAGGGTATGATTAAGGAAGGACAGCTAGGAGCAAGCTGTGGGTTACCATAGTGAGGAGAGAATGAAGTGGTCGGGAAGATGAGAGCAGTTGAGGTAACGAAGATATACATTGACTTCGACAGCTGCTACTATAACGTGGCGAAGAATCTCTATCATTTGCGTCCTTGGACCGTAATAGTGAATAACTGCAACCACATGATCTCTGTGCCGTACTGGCTCGATGGGCACTTCGGGGCTAAAAAGATGACATATTTCGTGCCTCCAATCAAGGCAAAACTAAAGGTTAAGAAGCCAGTAAGGATATTCGATGTGGATGAAAAGCTACCTGTAGGTGGCACGCCGAGAGATGCAATAAAGGAAGTAGTTGAGCAAGAATTCAGCAGAGTTAAAGAGCTCATCCCGTGTGCTACCCTCGTCCGCAAGGATTCCATAGTGGCCAAATGCATGAATGGACTGCCTAAAGAAAAACTTATAACTCTACCATACACCTTGGGTATAGGGTTATCAGAGGAGGAAGCAAAGGCTGACTGCGCTAAAGAGAAAGCCAAGAAGAAGTCGAGGTTTAGAGATTGGGCTCTACTGAGGCTCTTCTTTTTACCGATGGTCGTAGATTATGTCATTTTGGAAGTAAGAAGGAGGATAAGGAAGTGAAGATCACTAGGACGTCGCTCATGTATGCCTTGCTGGATGAGGATTATCTGAGAACCATCAAGGTACTGATGCCAGACACCCTCGACAAGATGGAGGAGTTTTACGGACATGAAGTGATACAGAAACTGAAGGACTCAGGTTTGTATAGCACTGATGATGTATACCTTGGTGAAGAGGGTTATGTCGTCCGTTATAACCTATCAGCTAACATCTTCGAAACAATGCCTGGAGTCACAGATGAGCATGAGCTGCCTGAGTTCATCGCTGGGTACTTCAAAGAGAATGGAATGTGGCCAATGGTGAAGACCCCAGATGAGATTGCTAGGTATTCCTTAGACGTTGCATTGCCTTTGTTTGTTAAGGCAGGATTGCTAGAGACTACCCAGTAAGGGAATACAGGTATGCAGGCTGCCATCATGGTTGCAAGGACTGGTAATATGGAGCCATGGAGTGCTGAGGAAAGAGCACAATACATAGGTAGGTAGGTATGGGGATAAGTAGGGAAGAATACACACCAATCAGAATTCAGGGGATGACTGAGCATGAGCTAATCCGTGCCCTGTGCAGAGAACAGCTAACTCCAGACCAGGTTCGTACCACTTTGGGCGTCAATCCAAGGTCTGATTCTGTCATTGGTGAATATAATAGATATAAGGCACGCGTCGAGAATCCAGACCTTTATTGGGATGAGAGAATAGATAATCTTAAACGGAGTCTGGAGACAGCAAAAGAAAACAAGAGAAATCGAGTACTGCCCCCAATGCCGTACGGTTTTTAAGGAGGTAAATATGGAATTATTCGGTAGAGAAGTTGAATCCAATGAAGCAACCATACAGGTAAAAGATGCGACTGGTAAATGGACTGACTGGGCCAGTATAAAGTCCATTTATGAGGTGCTCTCAGCGCAAGAATTCGCAGGTGACCCACAGTTCAGGACTGTAATGCGTAATAAGATTTCTTACTCTCTCTGGGACGTCTATTATAACTATCAGTGGGAAGAAGCAACATCTCTGCGAGAGGAACCTGCTACAATACCTAGGTATCCAAACAACATCATGGAACCTGTACGTCGGCATCTTGGCCTTGAGAGTTTGGATAAATCAAGAGATGAAGAAATCAATAGAATGACCCACCATGAGGTGTTCGAGCACGTCCTATTATGGGAAGGGATAATTGGATACGATTACGCTATTCTCAATTGGATACGTGAAATCTATGGCGTTACTCTGGACTAACAGGACAATGAGATGACACTCTTGGATATAATTGAGCAGTTCCGAGCTGAGCCATGGAAGCCTTTCTCCCCAGTATGTAACTGTATTGGGAAGTCTTTCAGGTTCAGACATAGATGTCACCAATACGGCTTCGCTTCCAAGGTGGTCATCGCCCTTGTAGCCATGGACAACAACAAGTTTAGGTTTATGCCTAGGATACTTGTAGGGTTTCATGCGTGGGCAGAGGTCGATGGTGAGAGAATAGAGCTGGCAAGACCACTAGACCAAAGGAATACATGGGGAGAGTACGACCTTGATATAAGGGAGATAATTGCGGTACGATTTTAGGGTATCTGTTGATATGAACTCTGCAGCAGCAATTACATTATAATATGTGTTAGTCAGACATAGGAGCATACATTTGTGAGATGCCCCATTTGCACTGTTAATAGAGCCACAAGTACACACCACATAAAGCCGAGAGGTAGTGATGACTCCGACAACCCCAAGAACAAGGTCACGCTATGTAAGTCATGCTATGACAGGGTTGAGGAAGTATGTGGTAATACTGGGGCCAAGCTAAGCCCACAACTCATAGACCTCATGAAGCTCGAGCATGGCTTCCCTGATGGCAGCACTGACAAAGACATAGCCGAATCAGTACTCGCTACGACACTATACAGGATGCGCAGACAGTATAAGTTTGCCAGGAAGCGAAGAGCCAAAGTTGAAGTCCAGGAAGGCGTATCTATAAGGTGTCCACGTTGCAATGGATGGCACTTTCCAGACAAGAACGGTGCTGTCAGGTGTCCTGTATTCAAGGTTGTGGTAATAAGTGCCGAGGAAACCCTAGCTGAAATCGATGCTGCTCACAATATACTCATAGAGAAAATCAAAAGGATTAGAGCAAGTGTAGAACAATAATCTTTTGCAGCAATTCTGTGTTACGCTAAAATGCAAAACTACTGTAAAATAGGTATATGTTAATGCTAGTGTCTGTATAGCTAAATGTTGCATCTAAAGCCACTAAGTTAAAATCTGCGCCAGGAGTGAATCTATGACAACACCTGTTACTCTGCGTGGTAGAGCAGCAACACCAGTCCGGCCTGGACTCGTAGTAAAGTCTGTTCTCATGGGTGAGACTCCATTAGCTACAGGTGAAATTGTCTCAGAGGCTGCGATTACTGACCTGCACTCAGCCTATCAGGAACTCATCAAGCGTGAGAATGCTGTCCGCCCAAGAGCTAAACGCTTACGTGGGATGACATACCCTAGTTTCCTCAAGATTTTCAAGTTCGCCCAGCTTCTCCACCTTGTCGAGCTAGTGCGTGAAGAACCTATGCAGTTTCCACCCCCTTCCGGTAGTCTCTATAGTGTTAGGAAACCAAATGGCCCTCATGTAATGATTAGCACACGAAGAATCTTCAAGATTTCCTCGTTGGGGACAGCAGATGAAAAGTCCTGGACAAACCTGTGTAAGGCTTGGATTGAGGACTGGCCAGCCCCTCAGAAGGCTGAGTATTTGCCTCCTGTATATATCCCAAGACCACCCAAGGAAAAGCCTTCAAAGCTTCCACCAGTAGCTGAGTTTACTCCGTATGATTGGGTTGCTATACCATCAACCGCAGAATTCAAGAGGTTAAATGACCACCTGAAACTACTTGGTGGGCTTGGCTTGGATACCATAGGTGTAGCAGATGAGGTAGCAAGACTCTCACATAAGATGTTCGGCTGGACAGTTGAGATAGAGGAAGGAATTGAGGACGCCAGAGCTATCCAGCATACTGAGGCAGTAGGGAAGGGCGAAAACTGGTTAGAGCATGTGACGGCTACAAAAGAGGCACTACTAGACCAGGATTTGCCTAGAGCGATAGAGAACTTAGAGGTACTGATAGCCTAGTGATGCATATACCCTCGATATAACCTATGTTCCTTATATGGTGTGCAGTAAAAGCAATAAAAGTAATTACTTTTTTAGCAAAAGAATTATTTTATTTACATTTCTGTCTGTTTGTGATATGATTAGTATGAAAGTAAGAAAAGGAAGTAAAAGGGTACCAGAAGACGCACAGTACCTTACCAACTGAATAGAGCTTACCTGTCCTTAGGCTGGTAAAAGGAGGACTACCAATCTAATGGCAGAACCAACAAAGACCATCGAGGAACGGATGAGCGCGTTAGAGGACGCTACCGGCACCATCTTGGACATGCTGGAAGGTTTGACCAAGAAGGTCACCGAGGTGGATAAGGCGACGGTTAAAAAGACTAAGGGTCTCTTCGGAGGCAAACGTACCAAAACCGCCATCAAGGACACCAAGACCGGTACCATCTATCCATCCAAGGCACGGATGGGTAAGGAGCTCGCGGGCAAGGATGACTTCAAGGACCTCGACCCCGGCAACAACTTCGTCTATTACCAGATTATAGGCAAGGCGCCCGACAGGTTCGTGGATGCATCGGATGAGGAGGCGGAAAAGGTTTGGGAGGCGGAAAAAGCCCGGATAGCCAAGGAGGTTGAAGAGGCAAACAAACGACTGCAGGCCGAACAGAAGGTCAAGGATGAGGCGGAGGCAAAGGCGGCAAAGGAAGCGGCGGAAGCGGAAGCAAAAGCCAAAAAGTAACCAATCGCGCCGGGGATAGGTAAGCACCAATCAGGGACAGACAATTCGTTGGATGTCCCTGATGTGGTATATGGGGTTTGTGTCGTCATAGAGTATGCTAGCATACGTTAGCATGCTCCAGTGAACTCACAAGCCGGAGTTATATATGAGGGTTGAGAGAGTAATATGTCCAGCGTGCGAATCTGAGGAGAAGATAACCTCGGAAGCTGATAACATGCACGAGTATTCTGAGGGAGTTACCTCTCGGGTCTGCGATAGGCAGAAGTGTAAAGAATGGGATAACTCTCCTGAGCAAAGACTACTCAGGGCAATGTTTGGAGAGAGGAAATGAGAGTCCTGGTTTGTGGTGATAGACATTGGCAGGACAAGGACACTATCCTAGCGGTTCTTGCCAAGCTAGACAATGTCGAGGTCATCATAGAAGGGGAGGCAAAGGGTGCCGATACTATCGCACGTGAGGTGGGAGAAGTATATGGTATACCTGTCCTACCCTTTCCTGCTGAATGGGGCAAGTTTGGTAAGGGTGCAGGTCCCATACGTAACAAGCAGATGTTAAAAGAAGGCAGGCCAGACCTTGTGATTGCCTTCCACGCTAATATTACCGAGAGCAAGGGTACCAAGAATATGCTCGAACAGGCGAGAAATCGCGGTATTGAAACAAGGTTGTATTCGGGAATAAAGCAAAGGAGGTGAATGCTGATGGCAAACGTTCATATCTTGGCCAATTGCGGATGTGGCTACAAGACAACACGTCTTGAGGAAGCGGTGGAGCATTCTGGTGCTACCGGCCACCGGATGGACATTTTCGGCTCAGTCAGGCCAGATAAACCCATAGATGTTCCTACCCGCACAGCTGAACAGTTACCCACATTTGGCGAAGACGCACAGGCAAAGCTCGCGGCACTCAGGAAATCAATATCATAGGATAGGAAATAAACGGGAGGTAGAATTATCGTGCGTTACCTGAAGACAAAGGCATTCAAGAGAGATTTGATTATCACGATTGGGTTGGTAGTCCTACTAATCCTCCTCACGAATAGTTAGTCTCTTGACCTAACCCATCAATGTGGATTGGTGAATTGGTGGGTTGGAATGAGGAGACCAGCATAATGAATAACACACTCGAATACGCAAGAAGGAGGCAGAAGCATGAAGAAGTATGCTATCTTCATAGTAATCATGCTAGGGACTGCATGTCTAATTCTGCTCTCCGGCCTTGTCTTCCCAACCGCGATTGCACTCGTGGTTCTTGTTTTGGCAGTTGCTTCGGACTTCTACACTACACTGAGGTGCCTGAGAGAACGAGGCAAGGAAGGCAATCCAGTTGTGGCACTACTGTTCAGGAAGGTAGGCATCTACAAAACCTTCGGTCTGATGGTAGTCTTCTGGATATGTTTCATCATGTTCAGATGGATAGGCGAGCCAGCAAGTACCCAGACGACAGTAGCAATCATATATTGGTATGTGCCGGTGAACAACTTGATAGTCCTGGCAAGATTGAAGAAACGAAACTGTGTAGGTTAATCTCTTGACCCAGCACATCAATGTGGATTGGTGGGCTGGAATGAGGAGATTAAAAGGGAGGTAAAAGTAGTGGAAATCATAGGTGAATGCAAAGACTATATCCCCTCAGGCTTTGGTTACCGCCCAGTCAAGCGTAAGCTAGGTCGTTGTGAATGTGGCCACGAAGTCGAGCTTCTCAAGTTTACCAATTCGTGTGGAGAATGTGGCAGAGACTACAACATAAGTGGCGTACTTCTTGCGCCGAGGAGCCAATGGGGAGAAGAGACCGGGGAAACGGCCGATGATATTCTCCAAGCTGGACACCACATAAGTTGACCTCTTGACTCAGCCCAAGTGACAGTGGGCTGGTATGAGGAGATTAAGGAGGAGGAGAACAATGGGGTTCATGTCACCACAACAACTCAATGACGACCCGAAACGATGGCTTAGTGTACCTCACGAACTTCATGACAGCTTGTCTAAGCTTCAGGAAAGAATGTTCCCCGGTTTTGCCCAATGCTTGGTTGAAGCCAAGGTTCATTGCCTCCAATGTGAGGGTGAAAAGCCATTCGAGGTAACTGTCATAGAAAATGGAAAACCAGGAGTATGCACAGGGTATATAGGTGATGGGGGAAACGTAGAACTCCTACACGTAAAAGATGCCCCATAGGAGCAAACCAATGGCTAAGATAGCACTCTGCGACGTATGCTTAACACGGTACGATGGTAAGCTTGTGAGAGCAGTCAAGTACATGGACAACAAGGGTAAAAAGGGCCTTAGGATTGAACTATGTCATGTGCACTCATTCGAGCTTGAGAAGAAGTTCCCTAAGGTTACACCCGAGTATGTGCAGTTCGTCTATGAGATGGTGTATAGGACAGAGCTATCAACTGAGGATGCCATTATGGTATTACGGAGGTAAACAATGACTACACCCAAGAAGACTATGAAGGTTGAGGTGCAAGGAGGCATCAACTGGACATGGTTCAAAGTCCAGAACGGCAAGCTTGTTGCTGTTTTCAGACTCCATCATGACACGGAGCCTCTCATAGCTTTCCAAGAGCTCCGAAAAGGTATGACGCCTGTCAATAAAATCAATGTACCTTGGGCTACCTGGAGAGAAAAATGTGACCTCGTTGCAAACCACTACAACAAGAAAGATGGTTATGACCTTCCAGAAGTGATAAAGGCATTTGGTTGGTTGAATGACCTTTTTAGGGGTGTGGCTAGTGACTTCGAGAAAGGAGCATGCCCAGAAGGCACAATGCGGCACCTTGAATATCATGGTATCACGATATGCAGGATTCGAGGAGGTAAACAATGACTACACCCAGGACGACCAAAGAGGAAATCCTAGACAAGATGGATGCAGACGCCGAGATAGCCAGAGGGGAGTTCGGGAAGATAAAGGCCGGCAGTGATAGAGCATCTTCTGAAGCTATCTTCGGCCTAATCGCGGCTTGGTGGGAACGATGGTATCAAGCTGCTGGCCATAAGCGTCTTGCATACATACTGATGGGTAAATCAATGCCCGAGAGGAGGTAAGCATGAAACTACCGAGCGGCAAGGAAATTACGGACAAGGTTCTACAAGATATAGTTGATGGTTGGGCAAAGATTGCCTTCCAGGATGAGCATGTATCTGATAGCGAAGGTGCTATCGCCGAAGAGCTTAAGGAAGGAAGCTACTCAACAGAAGGTGAGTCTTATGATGAAGCCGACAGAGCGAAAATCATAAAAGCTGTTGAGGAAGTGGTGGTTGATATAGTCATCAAGCTAGAAGAGGAGTACGGTAAGCTCTACGAGGAGCACATAGCCGGTAAGCACTGGGAATAGGAGGTAAACATGGGTCACTACATCAAGGCTACGAGTATCAAGTGCCACTACAACTTCGACCCTGACTGCCCTATGTGTCACGGTAGTGGTGACTGCAATGATAGATGGAAACTACCGTGTGAATGTGGCCTCGAGAACATGACGTTCGATAAACCTACAGATGTACTGATGGTAGTCGAGATAGTGCCACTACCTGATGGTGGTGCAGTGGTACATATGAAGGATGTCGAGCAAGGAAAGAATTAGGGGAGGTTGGCAAAATGAGTGGATACTCAGAAGCCATAGATTGCCCAAGGTGTGGCTCCACCGAATCATTGGAGCACTCAGTTGACAGAGATGATGTACACGGGTTCTGTAATGAGTGTGGGTATGAGTTCCATACACAATACTACGTGCACGGCTTGGCCGCAGTCAACGAGGAGAGGAAAGAATCTGACCTTGAACCTCTCACTGTACTCAAACCACCTAAGGAAGGATGGAAAGACTAAGAAGAGATGCAAGAGTTTAAGCTGGGAGTCAAACCTACAGATACCATAGAAGAGATTGGGGAAGCGGAGAGGTTCTTGTGGTGGCTTAGATTTTAGGTGGTGAAAGTAGCGATTGCAGCCTCTATCGAAGTCGAGGAAACTGAGGAAGTTGAGGAAGTTAAGAAGGTTGAGGAAGTTGAGGAGATTAGGCAGAAATCCAAGAAGAGAAATCCTACTACCCCTAAGCTGCCTCGACGAGCTAGGCAAACAGAGAAAAATGAAGAAATCCTTGCCGCTGTGGCGACAGAGGGTACTATAAGCAAGGCCGCTCGCAAACTCGGAATCTCCAGGCAGCGAGTACATCAAGTTGTCTCAAAGGATAAGAAAGACCAGCTAAGAAGGAAAGACTAACGTAAGGGAGGTTAACATGGTAATGTACTTAGGACAGAACGGGGACAAACAATACATACCCCCAGAAGAAATAGGTAGACCAGATGGCCAGTCAGAGGTCACTATCAGTGGCAAAAACCATGAATTTGAGGCAGTAATGATAGGTGACATGCATGGCTGGAGGTGTACTATATGTGGGTATAGGGAGTTTGCGGCATTCTTCGGCAAAACGCCAGAGTGCAAAGGAGCTAGATAGCCGTGAGAGCACTAATCACAGTCGAGAAAGACCCTAAGAACATCCTCAGGACACCTTGTAAACCTGTAAAGAAGGTTAGTCCAGAGGTAGAGTCACTCATTGCTGACCTCATAGACTACATGTATAACCACCGTGAAGACGGGATTGCTCCAATTAGTATGGCAGCACCCCAGCTTGGTGGGCTCATTCGAGTTATTGTCTTCTATCCCAATCCTTTCTACAGAGAAAAGAACGGTATTGAGGTACTCATTAACCCTGAGCTGACCAGCACAAGGGACTTTATTCTCCTCAATGAAACCTGCATTAGTATGCCAGGGAAAGCTTACACTATACGTAGGGCGAAGAGGGTTAAAGTTAAAGGTACTACTATTGAGGGTAGACCAAAGTCTTACAAAGCATCTGACTTGTTTGCTCAGGCTATTCAACATGAAATGAACCACCTTGATGGTGTACTCATGGACAAAGTCGGACAACTTAGGAGGGACTAATTATGGCCGAACAACTAGTATGCGATAGATGTGGCATAAATTATACCGACGAGGAAAGCATCACTATGGCCAAAGACTTCAAAGGGAACTGGGAAACTGAATGTAGGCGTGATAGTGTTGAACCTCGTGGTATTATTGCTTGTCCCCGCATTCCATGTCCTGGTGAACTAATACTCAAGGAGGCATAATGGGTAAGCGTAGTAGGGAACACAAAGCGGCAGTAATTGCCGGCACTAAGGAACCATTTCGTGCAGCTCCAGACAAGCCCAGAACTCATGAACCCGTCGAACCCGTCAAAGAGAGTGCGGATGAGCCTGGAGTGATAGTGGTGTCAGACGGTTCTGGAAAGGTAATAGCTGTCGGAGGTGCCAGCAAAGCCGATGACCTCTTGGAAAGGATTCGCAGGCTCAAAGAGCAAGGAGGGTAACATGCAATGTCCTAACTGTAACGCAGAGCTCACGGAGATTATCGCGGAACATACTTACGCGATTGAGTACAGTGAGGAGCAAGAACGGTGGACTAAAAGCACAGGCGATGTTGAGTACCGCTGTGCTATCTGCACAGATGAACTCAGCACCACCGATATTGAGGACATTCTCAAGCAGGTTGATGAGCTATGAACATACTCGGTGAAAAAGTACGTATCAGAGATAGGATACCTGGAGACTCTCTGCAAGAGATTATCTGGGAAATGGATGCTGAGATAAGACATGCTGACCCACCAGCTGGTAAGCTATTAAACTCTCAGAGGTTCTCCATTGAAACTCTTGAAGGTGAGCATATAGGCTCGTGTTCTCTGTACAACTGGACCGACACAGACATACAATTTGGTATCAGGATTGGTAACAAGCACTACTGGAACAAGGGTTACGGTACAGATGCTACCAATGCCCTTGTCAACTACTGCTTCGTAACGTCGGGAATCGAGCGTATCTGGCTGAAGGTCTTACCTTGGAACACACGAGCAATCAAGTGCTACGAGAAGTGTGGGTTCACTCGTGCTGGATGGTTAGCACTTGATGGTTATGACTTCGCACTAATGGAGATAAGGAAGCCAGAAATAGGATATTCAGGGGAGTAGTTTAGGCAATGGCTGAGAATGAAAGACTCGATACATACTTAGATACCGACACAATCATAGATATAGTGAGGGGCTCACTCGGCATTAGCGCACCAAACTCTATGATGTCCGATGATGAAATCGCAGAGGTGATGAGATACCTCGCTGAAGATGCTCCTGATACTGTATGGGTTGATGATAAGCCTGTACTCGGCAGAACTGGTATCGGGCTTATGCTATCACTGACGCTATATGAGTTTACTGATTTCTATATGAGGCACGAATTATGGCAGAGGAACTAGAAATAGAGGGTGTGTATAAACGCATAGACAAGTTTCATGCACATCTGGGTATTTGCAGTCGATGCGAAAATCATCCATTTGCATTATGTCAAATAGGTGCCCAGTTGCTGAAAGAGGCAGCCACAGGAGATATGAGCAATGATAGTAGCTGAAGACCTTATAGATGAATACATAGACCATTACACTGTAGGTAGGCTCTATGCCATAAAGATGGTGCTTGAGGACCTTAGACAAGCCGAAGTAGAGGTTAAAAGGCTCCAAACCGAGGTAATACTAAAGGGCGAGCAAGAAGGAGATAAAAATCGTGGCGGCTGAAAAGATAGGCGGTTCAGACACAAAGTGGAAGGCTGATACTATCGAACAGAGAAGAAAGGTAATAACCGAGCTGGTCAATAGGCCCATTAACTTCGATGTTATCCTGAGTTATGCTCATCACGGCAAAGAAGTTACCTGTGAGCTGTGTGGGAATAAGGAACGTAGTGGATACTGGTGCAAACCATGTATTCACCACGGTTGGTGCTGTGTATGTTGCATATTACTCGGCATACCGAATTATAGCACAGGAGTCTATATTATTCTATAGGGAGATAGCAAAGATGCCTGTAACTGAATACGGTGAAATCGGAAGATTAGTACAGCTACCAAAGGACAGCACTATGGTAATCTTATGGGCCGTTCACGGAACAAGAGATAAACTGCTCAATCAGGCAGGTGTTGTCATAGCTACAGATGGCCCATTCTACAGAACTAGCAGGGGCTGGATTAGAGGAAAGAAAGACAGGAGTGACTACTTCGGTCCAAGACCCCGAGAGCGCAGTCTAAGGCCATGTTGTCTGAGGGCAATAGAATACGCTAGGAAAAACTGGCCTGACTTACCTGCACAAACACACTAGAAAGGAGGCAAAAACAATGGGTGACAAAGAAGCTATCGAGATTATGAAAGGCCAAGGCATGACCCAAGCCGAAGCTGAGGATGCCTTAAAAGGTATCAAAGATGGAGTAAGGGATTTCGAGGAAGGCAGAATTGTTCCCTTGAACGAGGTATTGAAGGAGCTTGGCCTCGACACAGCGGATGGGTTTAGTGTCAGGGACAGAGTAATTGAGATAGCAACTGGCGAGAAGGGTACTGTAACGAGGCTTAGCCCGGATGGAAAAGCCATCACAGTAAAGTGGGATGCTGGTGCACAGCAAATGGTTAATAGCCTAGACATTAAGAAAGAATAAGAGGAGGTGAAAACAATGGAAACAACAATTGAAGGAACTCTTCGCTTCTGTCCTCTATGTAGAAAGCTAATCTCAGGTATTATCAACTACTGTGGGGAGTGTGGTACCAAGATTGAGGAGCAAGAGGTCATTATCTGCATTGAGGAGGGGAAAGTCACTAGAATACTCTTAAAGTAACGCCATAAACTTGGCAAGAAAGGAGATATAATGGGCTACATGTCAGATAAGGTAAAAACAACAGGGTTAATATCACCAGATAACTTACCAGACCGCATACTTGATACCCTATCTCATACCGAAATACAGTCACTCGGCTACTGGCTCTTCGCCCAGCTTAGAAGCCAGAAAGAGTACACTGCACGGAAAATGAAGCCAGTCAATAAGGGGTCCTGTGACCATATGCTGATTGATGACTTCGTGATGAGTGTGAAGGAGGGCCTATTCACGAGTGATGACGGTCATGGGCGTTATGCTACCGAAACCGAGGAGTCTGACATTACGGTTAGACTTTCAGAGATTAGAGTGGGACGTGTAAGGTCGCATGAATGGACACATGTTTGTTGGTACAATAAGTAGAAGGAGGTAAATATCATGTCAGTCGAAGCAATGCGTGGATGTGGTTACAGAAAGGTTGGAGGTCTCTACCTATGCGGTGGAGGCAAGGACACACAATGTGACAGGTTACCCTATGAACTGGTACTCTGTCCAACATGTGGAGCCGGGGTCAAGTTTACTCGTGGGTGGACTTGGCTAGATTGGTATGGGTACGCAGGTGAGCATTCAGCAAGGCAAGGAGGGTTACCTAGTAACGTCGGTGGGGGCGTATTCTCAGAATGTAGTTGCCCACCAATGTGCCCTGTATGCTGTCCAGCAATTTACACACCTCTACTCGCCCAAGATAAAAAGGTTTATGGTCTACTCTGGGTTGGCGAAGCTTCATACACACCGAAAACGTTCACCCAGGAAGCACTCACGATGGGTGTGAGTAGACGTATAGCTGCGGTCCCAAAGAACCTCAAGCTTGGTGAGACTTGGGTATTGTTTGCCCACAAGAAGCTCATCAGGAAACACACTGAGCCAGATGGTAGTAATGAAGACGTTCCTGGTATCTTCTACGTCTTCAGGCCAACATCGCTCGAGTTACTTATCTGGGAGTCCCAAGCTAAACCTGAGTATCTTGAGGACTTGGCTAAGCGTAACATCACACCAATTATCATTCCTGACGGTGACGAAGACCACCATCCAGACACCAAAGCCAAGATAAGTGCTGATGACCGTGAAGACGTTAGCGCGCGCAACAGGATTGCGCTACTCCGGAATAGTATAGGGAGGTAGTGTGACTATGGAACTACTAGTAGTCTATGCACCAATCGGAATTCTTTGCCTAGGGCTAGTTGTGGTTTGTATTATCAGAGAACTGAAGAGGAAATAGCATGAACAGGATTAAAGCTCTACTGTGCTGGCTGGGTCTTCACAAAATGACCAAGTGGCAAGAAGACCCTGTAGCCCCTCTCGGGTTTGGGCGCTTTCGTAGACGCTGTGTCTGGTGTACAATGCAAGAAGCAAAACTCTGAGGTGAGTGAATGCCAAGACACATCATTGGCCAATGCAATACTGCCGATTTCCGGTACCTCGAGCACTTAAGTGATGTAATTGCACGAGGTGAAGAAATCGATTTGACCAACCTGTCAAATAAACAGAAGATGGCCGTTCACGTGCTGCATCACTTCCAGGAAAAAAACGTCCCTTTCAAGGTACTCCTAAAGGTCAAGGAGATTGTTGTCTGGGATATGAGTCCTGGTATGGCATTTGAATACAAGTTACTTGATAAGCGTGACAAAGAAACTCGTGCAGTACTGAGGAACATGAGGGGGTAAATAATGGGAATGGTTGATATGACTGGCAAACCCAGGAGTGACGAGGAGCTTCAGGAAGCTATCGACTGTGTTAAGACGATTATGGTTAAACACCCAACTGTTTTACCGTTATTTACAGTACATGCAATGCTCATCAAGAACTGTTTAGAGGAACTACAGGAAAGGAGGAAACAAGATGCCGGAACTCGATAAACTTGTGCTAATCTTCACAGAGGACCGTAAGACCGTGCGCACAGTCCTATTCGAGGAACAGCTTGGCGAACAAACATATTCCGACCAGGACGTTGCTGTCGGCCCGATGTACGTGAAGAAACAAGCTCTTGAGATGATTGGTAGCCCGAGTAGAATAAAGGTTACGATAGAACCAGCATAGGGGGTAAGCAAGTGAGCAATAAGTTGAACAACGTGGTTTGCTTTCTTTTCTATTGTCTCATAGTGTTCAGTTTGCTTGGTGGTGCTATCCGCATGCTAGAACTAATATTAGGAATAGGAGGATAAGCATGAATACACATTGGGAACCAGAATCTGATGAAGAACCCAAAGGCGAACAGCCAGAACTTGAATACCAAGTCAAGGCTCACATCGCTCTTGAAGACAGTGATGGTGAATCTTGGGGTATAGTCAAGGACACTGAAGGTTCCCTTGCTTGGGGTCCAGGAAAAGGTGCAACTATTGGTACATGGAGTCGTTCACCACAGGATGGTTTAATTCATATATTCCTTGAGACTTCCATAATGGCACTAGTTGATAAGTCCACTCTAGCATTCGCCAAGTATGCAGAACAGCGTAGAGCAGATGTATCAACAACCAAGAAAGGAACCAGAGCACCTAGAGTTCCAAAGGTTGAACCAGGACCTAGTGAGGAAATGGTCAAAATCGGCAACCTTCGTAAGCTCCTTGGTAAATGACGGTAAATCTGAATAGACGTGGAGGTTAGAAATGGGTGACTCTGTACTCTGTAGTGGCTGCGGTGAGCCATTGAAGGTTGAGGAATGGAACTCAACTATGGACATGGCTGTATGTAACAACTACAAATGTACCCTCTTCCGCACCCCTGTACAGTCAGGCAAGAGGGTAATAGAGAAAGTCGAGCGCCAGTCAGAACCTGAATTACCAGACTGGATTGGAGGTACTCACGGTGGTAAGGAGAAAACGAAATTTACTGCCCGTCTGCAAAGGTTGCGGCATCGGCTTTATGCCAAAGACTAAAAAGCAGAAGTATCATAGCGAGGAATGTAGGGAAACCTATTACAAGGAGCACTACTTCATCCAGACTAGGGCAGACAAGACATGCCCAAACTGTGGGGTGGTGTTCTCTACAACCAAGCCGAAAAAGCAAACTTACTGCAGTCCTGAATGCCGTGAAGATGCACGCAAGAAGCGCATAGACGGTATAAGTGCCAGTGTGTCTGCAGAGAGGGTCACATATCTTGGCGAGCGGATGGCTGCATTCGAACGAGATGGATTCAAGTGTACTGTGTGCGGCAAAGGTGTAAAAGACGGTGCTGTACTGGACACTACAGAGGAGGGCGCTAAGCTCGTGACTGTATGTATAGACTGCAAGGCTGGTAAAGAGGAGCAAGAGGGAAGAGCTGATGCCAACTGCAGGTGAAGAGAAGCTGATTGGAAAGCTCTGGCACGTATGGGTGGAGTGTCCTGAATGTGGTGCTGGGAGGTGGAAGCAGAAAGCATCTACGAAGAGGAGTAGTACTGGATTGTGTCGCGAGTGCTACATGAAGATTGCTAGGCAGGATATGAAGAAGTATTTTCCTGATAATCCTAACCGGTTGACCTACTGAAAGGAGCACATGGTGATACATAGAAATGACTACACATCCATTATGACAGAAAAGCTACCTGAGGGTAGACAAGGCACTTATTCGATAACAAAAAGGACTCTGGAAAAAGGGTCGCTATTAAGGACATATACCCCAGCTGGCTACTTTTATATCGACTGCTTAGCCTCTGCAATACCCATAGTTAGACTCACAAACCTCAGTAACGTGGTGATGACAGATACCCCTATGGAACAAGAGGGCTTGAAGATACCTATTAGTCTTGCTCGTGGTAAAGTCTTGATAGTTGGCCTTGGAATTGGCTTGTACCCTACAATGCTCCTACAACGCAACAAGCGGATTGACAGTATCGTTATTGTTGAGCAGAGTAAGAGCATAGTAAAGCTTGTGTATCCTCACATCAAGAGTAGGAAAATCAGTCTGCATGTTGGTGATGCTGAGGCATACCTTGCAGAGTGTAAGGATAAATATGACTTCATCTTCATAGATATATGGCCAGCCGTAACAGTAACAATCAAGGAAGTCGATAAGTGGACAGAGTTGGCCAAACCATACCTTGCTGAGGGTGGTGAAGTTAGGTGCTGGCTGCAAGAACTATATGACCGAATCAAAGAAAAGCTACCCAAAGAGCCTACTATGAGGACAGGTCTAGCAGCCATACATGAACCGTGTCTGGTATGTGGTAAGAAACTACGCTTCGACTACGCAGGGTTGTGTATGGACTGTGCAGATGACTTAGAAGTAAGCGATATGTATGTAAAGACATAAGGAGGCAACAATGAATCGTACACAGGAAGAAATCGTAGAAAGGATAAAGGCACGTAAGGAACATGACATGTTCGGCTTCGAGGTATCAGAGTATGTAAACTACCTCGACTATGCCCATGCTAAAGAATTCCTGAAAGATGATACTACTAAGGAGAAGTGGACACAGGTATGCAAAGATACTAAGTCTCCAGAAGATACTATCAAGGACTACATGCCTTTTGCCTGGGACAAAGCCAATAATTGTAGGGGAATCTCCGCAAATCGCTCCATTATGCACATGATAGCATGGTTATGGCTTGATGGGGAGGACTGGTTGGATAAGGACTTTGCCGAGAACTATCAATACTATGGCAAACCCCAGCTTGTCCGTATCTGTGATGAATACAGCATAGACTGGCAAGCTCTTGATGACAATAAGTGGAGAAATGACGAAGATGGCAAAGCTATCAGTGCAGACAAAGCATTGGCAGCTATGCCCTATCATCCAGTTATGGAGGAAAGCCAAGGCGCCTAATCTCCATAACTGGAATCTATGCCCTATCACCAAGTTATGAAGGAATAAAGGAGAAGATTGAATGTGGAGCAAAGAAGACATTGAGAAAATAAAGGCATCTCCCCCCATTATTATAGATTCACCTGGTGGGTCTGTTGTAATCAATCCTCTGGTCACGGTTCATGGGAATCGAGGGTTATTAGTGTTTATACCAGAAGGAGGATTTGACCATGACCCTCTAACTTTAGGGGGAATACGGAAACTAGCAACGGAGGGACTGAATCGTATTTTAGGCAATTAACGAGGTGATATAAGGAGGCTATAAGATGCACTACAAATGTATGGGCTGTGACAATACCATTCCCTGGGACGGCACAGGTTCGTTTTCGTATACCTGCCAGTGTAGAGCTACTGTCTTCTGGGATGAGGAAACAGGCAGTGTAACAATGCCGGGGTCAGTTGTTATTGGCATGAGTAAAGGTCGTAGCCTGCCACACCTCGATGACCTTGTTGGTAACTCAGACTTCACTTCGCCTAGGAAGGAAGCGTTCATCAATGAGTTGAAGGTGAAAGGCTTCATATGGATGGAAGAATGCGAGCAGTGTAAAAAGGATGGAACCTTAAAGAGGAAGCAAGCCCGGGAGAAATATTGGCTCATGCAAGAGGCTGAACATCTTACAAGCAAGGACGTTTGATAACCTCATGAAGAGAAAACTAGTCTCTATAACAGCCCTTGTTGTGGCGGTTATCTCGCTGGGACACATCTTCTTTTGGGGTTGGTTACTTGGACTCCTGCTAAGCAGACATGTGTCTAGTAGGTCTCCTGGAAAACGAGGCAGGTTTAAGTCAGTTACCATACCGCTTCTCAGATGGAAGTTACACCTTCATCACTGGCTTTATTCTGTGTGCCTATTAGGCATTATATCTATACTTAATGTCTACCATATAACTCCAATGATAACCTACGGAATACTTGGAGGCTTTATCTTCCAAGGAATATATTCTTATGACGACTGGTACGTAATCATATCTAGTAGGAGGAAGAGGTGAAGCTTGCAAGGCTTAGCTTAACGGTAGCAGAAAATAGACACTAGACAGTCGGCAAACAGTCGGATAAAGTTACCGAACAAAGTTTCCCGGAACTATTTACTTTTTTACCCTAACAGTGTATAATATATTATGATAATATGCTATTATGCTCAGGTGGAGGCCAGAATTGACAACCAACACACTCCCTGAAGAGAAATGTAAGCGTTGTGGGCATGTATGGGTTAGGCGCATAGTTACTCCTAAGGTATGTCCAGGCTGCAAAAGTCCATACTGGGACTCTGATTACACATACAAGAGGCGAGAGGAGGTACCTGATGGAACAAAAGACTAGCCGACCAACCCTCGAGGCTACTTATCTCAATATAGCGAGAGCAATAGGTGCCAGGTCCACATGTCGCCACCGAGACCAAGGTGCAGTTCTTGTAGTGAATAAACACCTCGTGTCAGTGGGCTACAATGGTTCTGCACCAGGGCAACCTCACTGCATAGACAAGGGGTATTGTGCGAAAGCAGAAGGACTTCCTTGTCGTGCAGAGGGCTTACACGCTGAATCAAATGCACTAGCATTCGCGGCAAAGCTAGGTATACCCATAGAAGGTTCAATACTGTACTCAGTGTATTCACCATGCAGGACATGCTGTAATATGCTCAAGGTTGCAGGAATTATTGAGATAGTGTATGAAGAGGTATACTCTACTTGGCCGGAAGGACCAGAATACTTGAAGGAGTTAGGGATAAAATGTCGGAAAGCAAAGGAATAGAAAAGCTTCTGGAGATGCAGAAACAACTAATGGAGAAGGTACCACATGATGTGAGGCTAGAGGTATACCCAAAGGTAATAATGGCTACAGAAGTCATAAAGAATGTCCTGTTGTACCTCGGTTCCTGTGGTCATAAGCCCTGGAGACCTGAACCCCTAGCCCAAGATGTTAGGCTGCAATATTTCTCTGACGTTATTATAACGTCTGGCCTGCTAGGTGGTACACCGGAGGAGATAACCAAGTATCTTAACGGGAAGGACGTGAAACATATTGATGTCAGGAAAATCATATCTGCTTTAGGCGTCACAGAGGAAGCTATGGAATACCTCGACTCTCTCCGTGGTGGGGACATGAGCCAACAACTTGAGGAAATCACTGACCCTCTGTTCTTCTATATGGAGCTGGTACTCCTGAGTGGGTTTACCTGGGAACAAATAGAGAAGGAATATGTCCGTAAACACGCTGTCAACCTGGAGCGATATAGAAGAGGCAAGCAGGGTGATTATGGGTGGGATAAAAGAAAAGAAGGAGGAGGACTATAATGAGACTAATCGAACTTGGTAAAAGGAGACCCATAGCTGCAGGTAAGGCGAAGATAGAGTACCGGAATGTTAAGGACCTTCGCCAAGAGGAGCGTTACCCTTATAGGAAAGACTCAACAATAATCCTGCCAGACTATACTGACCTCGAATTGCTCCAGCTACAAGATGACTGGAACCAGTTCCTAGTACTCATCTTCGGTGGTGTGTGGTTTGGTGGGACCGACGAGAACCCATTCCTGGTAAGAATGGACCCTGAGGTAGTGCATAACTACTACAATGGTGGACCCGCGAACTTCTACGCATCGATTATACCCCAACAAACGAGTGCATTAAGCGCGGTTGTCAAGACTCCACTCATACGCCAGGGTGACATCTTCGCTTTGCGTATGCCTTTTGGCTGGCAGGAACTAGATAAGGCCTTCAAGATTTTCAATGGCAAGAACTTATCAGTCAAGGAGGCTAGTGACACCTATCTGTTTGGTACAAGGCACACACTCAAGGGCCGCATGTTGGAGAGTCCAATGACAATCTACGGCAACAACGGTGTCAGTTTGGCTGAAGGCGAGATACAAGCCCCAGACCACCACACTATTGTGCTCGCTAAACCTCATGCGCTATCCCAGACACGGCTACTGTATGACCCAAAGAACGCTGACTAGGGGATACTACTATGAAGGAAATAATACTCAGGCTGGTTGACGAAATAGCGGACCACATCGGTAGAGACGCAAATGAGATGGGCCTTACCTCAGAAGAGCTCATGAAGTTTATAGTGGGGTCATATGTGCAAGGTGAGAAGCAGGACGCTCAACGTTCAGCCCCAAAGATGATTGTTGGGATTAACGTAGGGGCGATAATGCGGGCCTTAGAAGGCAATATAGACAAATCTATGAGAGAGTTCCTGAAAGACAGAGCACGGTCGGGTGACTTGTCCTGCAAGA
>SDBU01002326.1_pt1 | contig 25506 bp, 32 predicted proteins | sample 2277071 | NCBI WGS metagenome assembly SDBU01 (sample SAMN10397929, study PRJNA504765) | marine sediment metagenome | isolation source: marine sediment core GS08_GC12, 126 cmbsf | place: Arctic Ocean: Gakkel Ridge, Loki's castle | collected 2008
AATAATCATGGATGGCAGAAAAGCCTTTGTCTCTGGTGGCCCTGATAAGGGCCAGTTAGCAGAGCCTGGATTGGTACTTGCCTCCGGAGACCTTGTTGCCATTGATGTGGAAGCGATGAAAGTACTCTTAACTTATCAAGCCAAGAACAAGCTCACTGAAGATCCTTGGCAGTCACCCCAGATAGTTACATCGTTGAAGCACGGCTTGGGGGGAGGGAAGGGCAGCTACATCATAGTTGAGTGAACTTCAGTCACCGCATAACGGTTGAACAGAACATCGCTTTGTGCACTCTATACACTGACTAGTATCTTAGGCCCTAGTTCAACTGATACTCCTTGGCTCGTTGTCTTGGCTCGTTGTCTTGGCTAACGGCTTGGACACTTTCTTGGACACTTTCTTGGACACTTTCTTGAAGAGGGCCTTAGGAGGACTTGAGTTCCCCCTGGGGTTCTTTCTTGGCTCTTCTCTCTTCAGTTCTAGTTGCTTTGTCTAGAGCTGTTTCTCTGATAATGGCATGCTTATAGTAATAGAAGATATCCGCCTGGGGCGCACCGGCTGCTGGATCAATTGCCGATGAGCCGTAAGGTGCATGGCCGGAGAGAAACTCCTTGATAAACCAGCCGCAGCCGAATGGCCGCAGGAAACCGCCCCTTCTTGGCTTAAGCTGTAAAACCATTACTTCGTATCCTTATCCTGCCACAACTTGTCGTACCATTGTTTATGCTCTTCTCCGGATATCTTGCGATATATCATTGTAGTGCTGATACTGGCATGCCCGAGGTGTTCCTGGAGCATCCTTAAACCGTCTCCGGAATCATCATACTTTACTGCATGTACGGCGAAGGCATCTCTGAGTCTATGGGGACTGATGTTGTGCTCTTTGCCGGTTTCGGGGTTGACTAAGTGGGGAAGGTCTGCTTTCTCGGCACATTGCTTGATGATCTGCCAGACACGGTGGCGGTTAATACCGAAGACTAATAACCTATCGTTACGATTAACCGGTCCGCCGCGGTCGATATATTCATGTAATATCTTCAAGGTTTCAGGGCTTATCGGGAGCATACGACGGCGGTGCTGCTCGAGCTTTTCTCTGGTTGCCTGGCTTACTTTCCGGCTGCATCCAGGGCAGTACTTGTTTGACTTGCTTAACCTGGTGCCACAGTGTGGGCAGGATAGTTTGATACGTTCCTTAAGACGCTTTATTATAATTATTCCTTGCCTGAAATCGATGTCACCAACCTGAATAGCTAGTGCTTCCGAGATACGGCAGGCGGAGTAGTACAGCAACCTTATGAGGAGCTTATCTCTTAAACAGTCAGCTGCTTCTTCAAGCTTGTTGATATCTTCAGGCTCAAGGTAGGTTTTCAATTTATGGTACTCCGTATTTGTTATTCTTCAATACTCTATCTACTTTGTAGCTCCTGAGACCCTTGATCCCCATTCGGTCCGTTGGAGAAGATACGTGATTCTGAATCATGTCATTAACCGATGCATAGCTGACATATTGCCGAACCATCTCAAGTGTACTGTGCCCCAGTATTTGCTGAAGTCTGAATGTGTCACCGCACTTATAGATCAAGAAATTGGTAGCGAAGGTGTGGCGGCAAAGATGGGCATGCAGTCTGGGTACCCCGGCCTTCCTGCCCCATCTCTTCAGGAGCAATTTGAGAGCATTTGTATTTAGCTTTTGGCCATCAAGCGTTAGGAATAGGAAATCGTTCAGGTCATTATCCGGTTGGGGGCGGAAGTGAAAGACATAGCGCCACAAGATCTTTTGTGCTAGAGACCCTATAGGTAAGACTCTTTCCTTGGCTCCTTTGCCCATGACCTTTAGATAACCTTCCTCTATATGTGCATCCTTGAAATATAGGCTACAAAGCTCATTTGCCCTAATGCCTGTATCGATTAGGGTGATTAAAATAGCTATATTAGGGAGCCCATGGCTGTAAGGGGATTCTGCTCTCGAATTAACCTATCGATTTCATCCTGGGTAAGCGGCTCTATTACCTTTTTGGGGATCTTGGGTAACTTTAGATTGGCCAGCACATTGTCATCAGTGTAGCCTTCTCTGAATAACCATGAAGCAAAGGCTTTGAGCGCTCTTACTCGGCAAGCCACGGTAGACGGTGATAACTTTCTTTCTTGCTCATGGATAATGAAATTTCTGGAGGTATTGATATCGAGATTTGACAGTATAGGGGATATTTGATTACCTTTTAAATACTTAACATGACAATTAAGCATTTCAGTGTACCAGAAAACAGTTTTCGGTGATTTCCCGTCTGCCTTATTGGACTGGGCAAAATGTAAGATAAGATTATCAATTTCCAGTTGTGACATGTCTAAGTCGCTCCACTTTTTGTTTCTTGTTCTTAATGTCATCTTATACTTGTCCGCCTTTCTTGATAATTGTCTGCCGGGCAAGTAAAGGAGAAAAAGTGGAAAAAATTCATAGACGAATCAGGGTGTCACTATTTGCTGAAATAGAAAAACCACCCAATTTTCGGGTGGTTTTTCTTAGCTTTGAGTTAGCTTTGGATTAACTTGTTCTGGTAGGCCGTACAGGTCTCGAACCTGTGACACCCTGATTAAAAGTCAGGTGCTCTACCAACTGAGCTAACGGCCCTCTCACGTATAGTCTAACAAATATATGATCTGCAAACAACTATTACCATATTAATTATTATGTAAGTTATAAAATATTATCCGCTGATATATACTTCAAAAAGCTCATTATGTTACTACGTGAGGCTCATACTTAGCAAAATCAACTGACTGGTAACTCTTTAATCCTATCAATGAAGATTATTCAAAGGAGCTATCTGAGATAGGGTCACCTATATCCTTAAGTATTTCGCCAGAATCCTGTGTGGACAGCTTCAGAAAAGTTCGCGGGGGACCATACCAATAAAGAATTATTTAACTATAAAGCTATGCAATAAACATGATGCCGCCCTGTGGATTTTCCAATGATAATATTAAAGGATACCCGCCCTTCGCTCCATTTGTCCTGGCACGGAGTTACTATCCTTCTTGTCGATATTCCATTCCAGCAAAGAGGCAACATTGACAACGGCAACGATTTAAGAAGTAGTATCACTACTGGGGGCAGATCAATGGCAAGATACAGCCATAGATTGATTTATTTAATAAAAACTGCTCTAGTTTCCTTGCCCCCCCGATTTATTGGCTTGGGTGTCAGCATTGACCGTTAAGAAAAGGGTCTCTACCGGAATATTGATAATATGCCTTGCTGTCGTCTTTCTCGGTTACCTGGGTTTTATGAGCGGAGTGACCTATTCCTATGAGGTCGGTGAGCTTATAGACTCCGGCAGTTCCGTTCATAACCAGACGGTACGTGTTCACGGGGAGATAGCTCCCGGCATAGAACAGGAGGGTCTTGACATACAATTCACCATTACCGATGTCACCGGCAGAGAAGCCAGCTTAGAGATATCCTATCATGGAACTGCCCTCGACACCTTCAAGGTCGGCAACCGACTAGTGATAGAGTGGAGATATACTAATAGCGGAATATTCGAGGCTAAATCAATCCTGTCAAAATGCGCCTCGAAGTATACACCGGCCGAATAGTAATCATCAAGGTTGTTAATTTATGGCGGAAACGGGCTATATTGCCTTAATCCTGGCATTATTAATTGCCATCTATTCAATATTTGCCTTTGCCGGCGTTCTGAGCTTGAACCGCTCCTTTCATATAGAAATGGAGGAGTCCTGCCTCGAAGGCTTGATGGCCTGCCCGATAAGCCGGGATGTCATATATATCGGCAAGATGCTGGGCAGTCTGCTTTTTATGTTGCTGGTCGAGGCATTAACCTTACCGTTATTCGCCCTATTTTTCAATATCAATATCGTACCCCCCCCCAGATTATAGCTATCGTTTTCTTGGCTACGCTGGGGTTTGCCTCCGCGGGTACCCTTTTTTCTGTCCTGGCTATAAACACCAGAGCCAGAGAGATAGTGCTACCCATCCTGTTTTTCCCAATATCGGCACCGGTAATAATAGGTGCCGTTAATGCCTCGGCAATGGCGCTTGACGGTGAAACATAGAGTAGGATCGCTTCCTGGCTTCAGATAATCGCTGCCTTTGACGTTATTTTTTGGTGGCTTCATATCTGATCTTTGCCTTTGTTATTGAGGAGTAACCTGTTAAAATTTATCTAAGAGGAGTTATGAAGCATAGAATCTTGCTCGGGGTGGGCATATTGCTGATGGTGGCGGCTCTGTATATGGTATGTATTTTTGTCCCCACCGACGCCGAGACGGGCATCGTGCAGAGGATATTCTATATTCACGTCCCCCTTGCCTGGGTGGCTCTCCTAGCCTTTATCGTTGTCTTCTACGGTAGCGTAATGCTCTTATGGCGGAGGGACAATGAATGGTACCTGTGGCCGCCAGTGCCTCAGCCGAAGTTGGGCTCATCTTCACCACAATGCTTCTTATAACTGGTTCAATATGGGCTAAATCGGTCTCGGGAAGCTGGTGGACCTGGGATGTCCGGCTTACCTCTTCACTCATCCTGTGGCTAATATACCTATCCTATTTTATCGTCCGCTCTCCTATACCGTAGATGATTACCGGCGCGCTCGATTGGCCGCCGTGGTCGGTATCATTGGCTTTATAGACATACCCGTGGTAATACTGGCTATCGTATTATTGCGCACCCAGCACCCGGAGCCGCTCGTTTTCCAAGGGGGCTTGTCTCCTGCAATGTTCTGCGCTGGTCTCCATCGCCGCCTTTACCTGCCTCTGTTTTATATTGTATAGAGCATGTTTCCTTGTAGAACGAGACGAGGATAAGCTGAAGGAGTTACAAAATATCTATCAGGGGATGAGATAGAATGGACAACCTTGGATATCTATTCGCCGCCTTCGCCATAGTTTGGTTCGGCTTCTTTGTCTACATCTGGATACTATTCCAGAGGCAGAATCGGCTCAGGCGGGATATAGACTTGCTAAAAGAATCTATAGCCAAAGAAAACGTATAGCTAAGCTAAAGCATTTAGCAGGACGGGGAACTGGCTCAATATAGGACCAGAGTCTGTAGTCTACTCCGCAATATCCAGAAACAGCGTAGCGGGGTATTGACTATCTTGGGTATATACTCGGTCTCGGCAAGCCCAGGAACTCGCCTACCGAGTTAGGTACCAGATTAAAGTAGAGGGTGGCTTCTATAGGTTACTTGCCCGGCGGCAATCCCTTGGGGCAAGGTATAAATCTCAATTACCGTCTCTCCGGGGCCAATCCGTTCTTATGCAAGCTTATCAGCATCCGATCATGTCATATAAGTCACGTGCACCAGCAATTGGGGATAAACGTAGATGAGGGGAAGGTCTACAGTGATATGCCAACTTGACGGCTTGTTATGTTTAGGCTTGTTATAGATATTGACAAATTGAGCGGGGGGGGGATAACATCGCTAAGTGAAATGGGAAATCCCAATGAAATCCTGTGAACATGCTCTTTGCGGGTTTGCGAAAATAGGTTGAGAGGTAGCCGATGGCAAACGATGGCGAAATCCTAATCCAAACTGAGCACCTGAGCAAGAGGTTCGGCAAGCTGGTGGCGGTGGATGGTCTGAACTTAGAGATTCACCGCGGTGAAGTCTTCGGTTTCCTGGGGCCTAATGGTGCCGGTAAAACTACCACTATCGGGATGATGGTGGGGCTTATTAAACCCACCAGGGGCAGAGTGAAAATCTTTGGGCTGGATATTGAAAACAATCTGCCTAACATCTTGCCCAGAGTAGGGGTGGTGATGGACTATCCTGCCTTCTATCCCTATCTTTCAGGGCGGGATAACCTGCGCCTTTTTGCCCGGGTTACAGGTGGGATAAACGTAGATAAGGGTAAGGTCTACAGTGATATGGTAAGTTGATTCTTTTCGAAGAGGAGTTCGGGAAGAAACATCTAATTCCAGTCTTAAAGCAGTTGCTTATATCCCATCCAGGACCCGCAACATAATTCTATTGTTCTCTCATTATTCGTCAAGCAATATCGACTCCAGGCTTGCCAGCTTGGCGGCTTGTTACGTTTAGGCTTGTTATAGATATTGACAAATTGAGCGGGGGGGGGATAACATCGCTAAGTGAAATGGGAAATCCCAATGAAATTATTAGTAATAGGAGGTACTAGTCATGGACTTAATTTTCCCCATTTTCTTGGTCGGCGTTCTGGCGTGGGTGCTTTGGCTTTGGCTCGGAAAGAGGATGGTCAAGCCTCGTAGGGCTGCTATACTGGCTACAGCGATTCCACCGTCTCTTCTAGCAATAGCTGCTGTTGTTCTCACTCTGCTGGACAAAGCACTTGTAGTGACGGAGGGATTCGACATAGCAGACATCTGTGCGTTAGTCGGCTTCGGCCTAGTAGCTGCAGCGATTTTGTCATCAGTTGTTTTTGCTATTAGGCGTAAATGGGAAATAGCAAAGGGCACAGGTTTTGGTAGTGGTATTGGCCTTGTTGTATTGATGCTAGCATTTTTTTCGGCGCATTTTGTGTGATAGGGTAATGACTACTAAACCCTTAAAGTATTAAAGGGGGTAATAATGAAGGAAAATTTATTAATCGGAATAATCGTTGTAATCATTGGATTGGTGATAGCGACGGCGATTTTAATGAATATTCTGTGGGCTACGACTATTGTTGAAGTCGCACTAGTAGGGGTCTGGATATACTTGGTATGGATAGTCCGGAAAAAGAAAGCTAAAATATTCCATGACTAGATGGAACCAAAGTTAGCCGAAAGGCGTTTAAAAAGGCTGAAAGCATTCCTGCGGGTAGCCGGAATATCGTTCGCGATGTTTTGTGTTGCTTTCATTCTGCAAGTTGTACTAGTTGGTCTGTTGGAAATAATAGAAGAAGAGCCCGTCTCTTACTACATCGCGTTTGTGGGTCTTTGGGTGTTTGTTATAGCAACTACTGGCGGCCTGGTTATATTTCTCAAAGGACGACGAAAAACAACATAAAGGAATACCGAAATAAGTACGATTTGACGTAATGCAATTACCCAAATTGAACCCAAGTGAAAGAGCGCAATGGGATAACTGCAAGCTAATTTGAGGTAATAAAATTACCAAGATGGCTGGGGAAGAAGGATTCGAACCTTCGCTTACGGATCCAGAGTCCGCTGTCCTACCACTAGACGATTCCCCAGCACGATAGAATTATAACACCCTGCCAAACCTGAGGCAATCACCATCCGATTTCCAGGCTTAAGCATATGCCAAGTCTTTTTGGATCAATTTTGAAAAATATTTCCCAGTGGGGGCATTGACAGAAACCCTTTTATGGTATAATATTCACAGACTTGATCCTTGCCCGTTGATTGCGGTTTCGACTGTAGTTAACGGGCAAGTGTTTTATAGGTGAATGCTTGGACACTATAATCTTTATTGATGGCCAAAACCTCTACCGTGGTACTAAGGATGCATGGGGTGCTGGGGATGAATGTAAATTAAGACCCACCGACGAAGCGTATAAATATACGTGGCCTAGCTATGATGTTCAGAAGTTAGCCACGGTACTAACTTCCAAAACCTTGGGGCGAACGCTATCCCAAATAAGATTCTACACTGGTGTTCCCAGGGCAGACCAAAATTCTTTCTGGCATAGTTTTTGGATGGAAAAATTTAGGTACTTAAGGGCGCAAGGAGTAGAGGTTTATAAAGGCAAAGTTAATGATTACGGGAAAGAGAAGGGTGTTGATGTAAAACTTGCTATTGACTTAGTAAGGCTAGTGTATGAAAAGAAATATGAAGTAGCACTAATTGTAAGTCAAGATAGGGATTTAGAACCAGCTATTCGCCTTGCGGGGGAGATAGCCGAAGACCAACACCGTCAAATATTTTTTGAATCACATTTCCCGGTGGGTTCTGGCAGCAGCTCCGACAGAGGAATACCAAAAACAAGATGGATGCCAATTGATCAAGTTACATACGATGCTTGTTATGACCCTCGGGATTATCGAGAACCTATAGAGTCCTAAGCCCTACCCCACCTAAACCCTAGCACCCTTAACAGCTATTTCCCTTCTACGTTCAGGTGATAACTTTTCAGCCCTAGCCTTACCCCCCTTTAGACCACCTAGTCTACCCAGAGCCACAGCATCAAATGTTCTAGCGGGTTTTTCTGATTAAGATTCTATCTGCTCTGTAGCTTCTTGAACTACCCTAATTTGACATCGGTAGCCCAACCGTTTTATGGTTATCATTGGAAGTGAGTTACGGATTTGGTTGATTTAGCTGTTTGGCAACGAGCCCTGGGTATCCGCTTCAAAGACCCTTCTCTGCTGGAGCAGGCGCTGGTGCATAGCTCCTACGTTAATGAAAACCCCGGCGCCGCCCCGACCTCCAATGAAAGGCTCGAATTCCTGGGCGACTCCGTCCTTGGCCTGGTTATCGCCGAGAAATTATACAGCCAGTATCCCCACTACAGCGAAGGTGAGATGACCAAAATGCGGTCTGCCCTGGTCCGCAGTAGCACTTTAAGCAATATAGCAGAAAGCATCGGTCTGGGCGATCATATCTATCTGGGAAAAGGCGAGGAGGCAAGCGGGGGGCGACACAAAACGGCAAACCTGGCTGGAGCTATGGAATCGCTTATTGCCGCTGTCTTCCTAGACCAGGGGCTGGACATCGCCAGTGAGTTCATCCTCAGGCTATTCAAGACCGAGCTGGAGAAGTTAGCCGACAAGGATAGCCTCATCGACTATAAATCTCAACTTCAGCACCTTTACCAGTCCAGGTACAAGAAAACGCCTATCTACCATACAACAGAAGCCACCGGCGCCGACCACGACCGCATGTTCACCGCCGAGGTGAGAGTCGACGAAACCGTGCTGGGCAGGGGCTACGGCAAGAATAAAAAATCTGCTGAGACCAGGGCCGCCCGCTCCGCCCTGGAAAAAGTCGGGGATGACTTTACACAGTAAAGCTACCTTTGCTAAACTTCCATTAACTAACGCCGATAGAGGTGCCACATGGGCAAGCGAGATTACCGCCATCACGAAACCAAGAAACCCAAAAAGGATGCCAAGAAAGCCAGCGTATCCGACATCCTGCCGCCACCGGTAACTGTAGAGGTAATTAAGAAAAAGAGACGGAAAGAGCCGGAAGAGTAAATCTAATCTTCTAGGGTAAGGTGCTCTATAATGTCTGACCTGGCTTCGGTCAAGGTAGTGGTTTATGGCTCGGTGCAGGGTGTCTTTTTCCGCGACTTTACCTCGAGACGGGCTGAAGAGCTGGGTTTGACCGGTTATGTGCGTAACCTGCCCGGCAGTAGCTCGGTGGAGGTCTTGGCTGAGGGGGAAAGAGCAAAACTGGAAAAGCTAATCAGCTACCTCAAGGAAGGCCCGCCCCGTGCCATAGTGGAAAGAGTGGAGGTAAGCTGGTTACAGCCTGCCGGTAGCTACTCCCGTTTCGGCATAAGATACTAGCTCCGCCCAATAATACTGCGATCTTAAAAACAGGGCTTCCTAGACCTCGAAGTCCTTTCTGGCTTCTTCAATCAAACCGAGGTAGTTCGCCTTGATACCTGATGCCTGCGATGCCTCCAGGTCGACCTGGTAGGGCTCGCCGACGAATATCTTACCGCACTCCTCAGCCTCACCCTTGGTGGGCTCTCCCTGGCTTACAAACTTCTGCTTGGCCTCTATAATCCCCAGGTCGAAGGGCAGGGTAAAATAGAGGTCGGTCAGCACCTTCTCTATGCCCAGGTCGAACAAACCCTCCCAGCCACCCCGCAAGCCATCGCCGTACTTAACACTCGGTAGCAGGCTAAGCAGGTTCATTATGCTCATATTACCCACCCCCCGGACAACCTTCAGGGGGGCTACAGATATCAGGTAATCGCTCGACAGTATGACATTGGGCACCCAGAAGGTGGGCACCACCAGCGACTTGGGCAGGGGATTATCCACCTCGACCCAGATACAATCCTTTACATCCAGCGTCAATACCCTGGGGAAATCGTAACCCAGAGCCTGGTATATAGGGTATACTGGTCCCCCTCCAGGGGTGCCGTCGAGCAGTAGTATATCGGCATCACTGACCCGCCTGATGCCCTTTATTATCAGCGACAGTATCTCCCGGCTGGTGGTCACCGGATACGATACCGGGTAACCGGCGCTGGGTTTTATCAGGACGCGTCGCGCCCGGGATATAATCGACGGTGCCTTAAACACAAACTCCGAAGCGTCAAATATCAAATCTTACTCCTTAGTCAAAACCTCTAATAAACCAGGACATAAAGCTGTTCTACCATATCTCTATTCGGGGAATAGCAACGTTAAAGCCAGCCGAAGCCCTGTGGTGCTATAAATAGATAAACTCTTCCTTAAAAGGGGCATATCACCGGCAACAAGATTATAAAATAGGGTATCAATCGTATACGGACACCAATAACGTCACTACCAAAAACCAGAGTTGGATTCTACCTGCTATCTTAATATTTCGCTATCTGTGGTTGTCAACGCCTTTCTAACACCCGAAGTGCAATCCCTGCCGTCTGCAAGGGAAAAAATGAAGCTATATTCAAGATATACCTTATATCTCTATCCCCCTTATGTCTATTTTACCATTACCGTCAAGCCCTGTTAACCAGATCATCGCCATAATATCTCATATGACGTCAGCCAATACGGCACCCCCTTTGTGACTCCGATAGGTGCGTGCTATAATCTTGGCTATGAAGGTCTCAGAGACGGGGGAGTTCCGGCTAGTCGAGCTACTGTCTAGAATAGCCGGTGAAGGTCAGGACAAACAGTCTGCCCGCAGGCAACAGCTCATTATCGGCATCGGCGATGACGCCGCCGCCTGGCGCAATGATGCCTTGATAAATCTGGCTACCGTCGACTGCCTCACTCAGGATGTCCACTTCCGCCTGGATACGACCACCTGGAACGAGCTGGGCTGGAAAGCGCTGGCAATTAGCCTGAGCGACATTGCCGCTATGGGCGGCGTACCCAAATACGCACTAGTCTCGCTGGGTCTGCCCGGCGATACTGAGGTTGATGATGTCGCCGACCTCTACCGGGGCATAATTGAACTAGGACAAAAGTTTGGTGTTGTTATCATCGGCGGCAACATAAGCGATGCTACCATAGTTTTCATCAACACCACCGTCCTCGGCAATGCCATAGAGCAGGATAAAATCCTCACCCGCTCCGCCGCCAGAGCCGGCGACCGGATAGCCGTCACCGGCAACCTGGGAGCGGCTGCCGCCGGCATGGAGATGCTCAAGCAACAGATGTCATTCGAGCCTGAAGCCGCCACTTCTCTCAGGCAGGCTTTCCTCCAGCCCTGCCCCCGCATAGCTGAGGGGCAACTGCTGGCGGAGCAGGGGGTAAAAGCAGCCATAGACATCAGCGACGGGCTGATTGCCGACCTTAGTCACCTCTGCCGGGCAAGCCAAGTTGGCGCCCGGATAGATATTGACCGCTTACCCATCAACCCTGCCGTTAAAAACAGCTTCGGCGACAGGTCACTGGAAATGGCGCTGTCGGGCGGGGAGGACTACGAGCTCCTGTTTACCGCCAGCACCGGGGTTATCGATATAGTAAAAACCAGAGCCTCCCATCCGGTAACGGTTATCGGCGAGGTCGTTGCCGATAAAGCAGGCAGGGTAACCCTGGTGGACAGGGAAGGCAAGCCATATAAGCCAGCCGGGACAGGGTGGCAGCACTTTGCTACGAGAAGCTAAACCAATGCCGTTATTAGAGCTAATCAGCCACAGCCCCGATGACACCCTTAAACTCGGAGCCCGCATCGGCGAGCTAGCCTTGGGCGGTGACATCTTCCTCCTGGTGGGCAGTCTGGGCGCGGGTAAAACCTGCCTCACCCAGGGCATCGCCCGGGGTCTGGGCATCGCGGAGCATACGCCCAGCCCATCATTTGTCCTGGTTCGCCAGTTTTATGGCCGTCTGCCTCTATACCACATCGACCTTTACCGTCTTGATAACATAAACGAGATAGCCGACCTGGGGCTGGACGACTACCTCTACGGCGACGGCGTCTGCGTAATAGAATGGGCGGAAAAGGGCTTGAGCCTGCTGCCCCGGGAGCACCTGATGATTGAAATAGGCTACCTCGGAGATACCGAGCGTCGTCTTCTTTTCCAGCCCGGCAGTCAGCGCTACCGGGAAATTATAACCAGACTGAGATCTATGAAGGAGTAGCCTATGCAACTGGCAATCGATTCTTCAACAGACACCGCCAGCCTGGCCATAGTCCGGGATAACGAGGTGCTGGCTGAATTGACCTGGCGCTGCGGGCAGAACCACTCCGTAGAGCTTATGCCCCGCCTGAGCCGACTGCTCGAGCAGGCTAATATAGACCTTAAATCTATAAGTGGTATCATTGTCGCCAGGGGGCCGGGCAGCTTCAACGGACTGCGCGTCGGCATCAGCACCGCCAAGGGATTAGCCTTCAGCTTGGGGGTGCCACTGGTTGGCATCGGCACCCTGGAAGCAATCGCCTACAGCCACGCCGAGGCTGGCCTGCCCGTCTGCCCGATACTCAACGCCGGCCGGGGCGAAATCGCCACCTCTATCTTTCAGCAAAAGGATGGCAATTGGCGCCAGGTTATCGCCGAACACATTACCACGGTGGGCGCCCTGTGCCGGAAGATAGATAACAGGACCATATTCTGCGGTGAACTGACCCCCGCTATTACTGATGAGCTAACCGGAAGGCTGAGGCAAAAAGCGATAATATCACCACCGGCTTCAAGGCTGCGCCGGGCCGGCTTCCTGGCTGAGCTGGGACTGAAGCGATTGCAAGCCGGCGACTACGACCAGCCGGCTACTCTACAGCCGATATACTTAAGACGGCCACAGATTACCCAGCCGAAGAATAAAAACTGGACGGCAAACCAGATAGACAAGCCTAAAGGCGAGACAGTTTGATAATAAACCCGTAAAGCAGGATAATATCCAAGGAAGAAATGGAAAGGTCACTGGTTCTCATCAAGCCCGACGCTATGGAGCGAAGTCTGGCTGGCACCATCATCAGCCGCCTGGAAGGGTTGGGACTCAAGCTGGTAGCCATCAAGATGCTCCATATGGACAAAGCGCTGGCTGAAAGGCACTACGCCCCCCACCGCGAGAAGCCGTTCTTTTCCAGCCTGGTGGCTTACATCAGCTCAGCCCCGATTGCCGCCACAGTCTTCGAGGGCAAAGGAGCGGTAGAGCTAATCAGAAAAGCTATGGGGGCTACCGACCCAGCCAAGGCTGAGGCGGGCACCATCAGGGCTGACTTCGGTCTGGATATAGAGCACAACGCCGTTCACGGCACCGATTCGCCGGCTACCGCCGAAGAGGAAATCCGGCTGTTCTTTTCAGAGGACGAAATCTTTAACTATCACCGGTAAGCCGACAGCTCACTGAATCCGCACCACGGGATTGGCCCGTTCCCACAGCCTGTCCAGCTGGTAGTATTCCCTCTCAGCCAGGGAAAAGATGTGGACTATAACCTCGCCGTAATCGAGTAGTAACCACCCCGAATCCACCTCCCCCTCATGATGATGGGGTAAGATACCTTCCTTTTTCAGTGACTTGGCAATTTCATCATAAACGGCATGCATCTGCCGGCTGGTGTCACAGCTACAGATGGCAAAGTAATCGGCAAAACTGCATATGCCCCGGGCATCCAGAAGCAGAATATCTATCGCCTGCTTATCGCTGGCTATCTCAACTACCTTATGAGCTACATCTATCGCTTCCAGAAGTAAAGCCCCCGAATATATGGTCTATCAATATTATACCACAACCACGCTCACGATAAGCCCAAACAAGGTTGGAGATACCATATGTATAATCTCAACCAATCCCGATGAGCGTGCTATACTGTAAGCGAAATGGCAGGGCTTCTCTTTGGCACCGCCGGCATCCCCTTCAGCACCCAGCCGCCGACCACCATAGACGGCATTAAACGCATCGCTGAGCTCGGGCTGGGCTGTATGGAGATAGAGTTCGTCAGGGGGGTTTACCTGAGCGAGGCAGATGCCTACCTGGTCGCCAAAACAGCAGAAGGTTACGGGGTCAGGCTATCCACCCATGCCCCCTACTTCATCAACTTCAACGCCCACGAGCCGAGAAAGCTCAGAGCCAGCCAGGGAATCCTGTTAAAAGCCGCCCGTATCGCCGCGATATGCGGCGCCAGGAGTATGGTCTTCCACCCCGGCTTTTACCTCGGCGACCCGCCACAGGAGGCTTACCAGACGGTGAAGAAATACCTGGCGGAGGTGGTGTCACAACTCAAGCAGGAGGACACACGACTACGGCTCAGGCCCGAGGTCAGCGGTAAAGCCAGCCAGTTCGGTACCATCGCCGAGATAGCCGACCTGTGCTCCGAGCTGGAAAGGCTGGCTCCCTGCATCGACTTCGCCCACTGGCATGCCCGCACCAGGAGTTTCAATTCCTACCCGGAGTTCGCCTCGGTTCTTGAGCAAATCCAGGAGAAACTGGGCCGAGCCGCCCTGGACGATATGCACATCCACGTCTCCGGCATCGCCTACGGGGCAAAGGGAGAGCAAAGACACCTCATCCTGAACGAATCCGACTTTCAGTATATTGAGCTGCTACAAGCCCTGAAAGACTATAGTGTCAGCGGTACGGTCATCTGTGAAAGCCCGAACCTGGAAGAGGACGCTCTACTGCTCAAGGAAAACTATCAGACACTTCTATAAAAAAGACTAACCAAACCGCTTTGGAATCGTTATATTATTAGACTTTGAACCTCACTTTTTATGTTTATGGCTATTTCTGGTATAATATAGGTGAATCGGGCTGAAATAACAGCCTGTTGAGGCAGGGAATGAAAATAAACTGGCGACGCAGTATTCTGATCTATATAGCTATCATCGCCGTGGCGGTGGTCTTCTTCACCCTTATTTTGCCATCATCGGGGCAAAAACCGGAGGAAATACCGCTAAGCGACGCTATAGATATGTCCCAGAACAGCAAGATAGCCAAGATTTCGGTCGGCAGTGATACCATCAACATCACCGCCACCGACGGTACCGAGTATCTGACGTACAAGGAAATCACCTCCAGTATATACGAGATTGAGGGTTTCATCCTTGAAGGAGTGGAGGTTGAGATAGAGGGGGCCGGAGGCGTCAACTGGGGAGGGGTGCTTATCAATTTCCTGCCCCTGCTAATCTTCGGCGCTCTGCTTTTCTTTCTATTCAGCCAGGCACGGGGAGCCAATAGCCAGGCGATGAGCTTCGGTCGCTCCAAAGCCCGAATGTTTTCGGTTAACACCCCGACAGTAACCTTTGATGATGTCGCTGGTGTCGAAGAAGCCAAACAGGAGTTGCAGGAGGTAGTCGATTTCCTCAAGTCGCGGGAGAAGTTCCAGGCATTGGGGGCACGCATCCCCAAGGGCATGCTGTTGATAGGGCCGCCGGGCACGGGCAAGACGCTGATGGCTAGGGCTATAGCCGGCGAAGCCGGGGTGCCCTTCTTCTCCATAAGCGGCAGTGAGTTCGTCGAGATGTTTGTTGGCGTCGGCGCCTCGAGGGTGCGCGACCTCTTCGACCAGGCTAAACGCAACGCCCCCTGCATCATATTTATTGATGAAATCGACGCCGTCGGCCGCCACCGTGGCGCCGGTCTCGGCGGCGGACACGACGAGAGGGAGCAAACGCTGAACCAGATTCTGGTGGAGATGGATGGTTTCGAAACCAATACCAGCGTCATCGTCGTTGCCGCCACCAACCGCCCGGATATACTCGATACCGCCCTGCTCCGACCCGGCCGCTTTGACCGGCGCATAGTCCTCGACCTGCCAGATATCATCGGCCGAACTGCTATCCTTAAGATACACAGCAAGGGTAAGCCGCTAGAGGATTCGGTTAATCTGGAATCGCTGGCCAAGCAGACGGTCGGCTTCAGTGGCGCCGACCTGGAAAACATGGTCAACGAAGCCGCCATTCTGTCTGCCAGACGCAACAAGAAGGCTATCGAGATGGGAGAACTTGAAGAGTCCATAGACCGGGTGATAGCCGGCCCGGAGAGGAGGAGCCGCAAGATAAACCCCAAGGAAAAGGAAATCACCGCCTATCACGAAGCCGGGCATGCCCTGGTAGCCAAGACGCTGCCCAATGCCGACCCGGTACATAAAATCTCTGTCGTTGCCCGCGGTATGAGCCTTGGGCATACCCGCCAGCTACCCACCGAAGACCGCTACCTGCTGACTAAGTCCCAGTTTAATGATATGCTGGCTACCCTGCTGGGGGGACACGCCGCTGAGGAATTGATCTTTAACGAGTTCACCACCGGCGCTTCGGACGATATAAAGCGGGCGACCGATCTAGCCCACAAGATGGTAACCGAATACGGAATGAGCGACAAGCTGGGACCGCGAACCTTCGGCAACAAACAGGAAATGGTCTTCCTCGGCCGCGAAATCGCCGAACAACGGGACTACGGAGATAAGATAGCCGATATGATTGACGACGAGGTTCATAAAATCATCGAGCAGGCCTATGAAACAGCCAAGGGTATCCTAGCTGATAATAGGCAGAGGCTGACCTATATTGCGGAGAGGCTGGTTGCCCAGGAGACCCTTGAGGGCGAAGTGCTGGAGACGATATTTACCGGGCCTATGACCCCGATTGAAAAGGAGACCAAGAAAACGCCAGCTCCGGCACCGGCAGATAAGAAAGCCAAGGCTAAAACCACAACGAAGAAAGTACCCGGCATAGTCCCCCAGCCCAAGCAATTCCCGGCTACTCCATAGAGCTAAAAGTCAACAAACAGCCCGATTAACACGGCCTTAAAAAGATTATCCGTGAGGTGTTAAATGGTCAAGATTACCAGTGATGTAATTGACATTGAAGAGGTGATAAGCAGCACCAGAAACGAAGATAGCGGCGGCATCATCGCCTACATAGGATTAATTCGCAATACCTCACGTGGGAAGCCAGTGCTTTCGGTGGAATACAGCGATGCCGATGGCACGGCAGAGGCCAAGCTTCAAGATATCGTCGACGCCGCTAAAGATAAGTGGCCAATAAACGATATGGCTTTTGTCCACCGCATCGGCAAACTCAAGGTGGGTGATAATAACGTGGTTGTTGCTATCGCCACGGCTCATCGTCAGGAGGGCTTTGCTGCCTGCCAGTACGCCATCGACCAGTTCAAGGAGGAGCTACCCACCCACAAAAAGGAAACCTACCTGGACGGCACCTGTTTTGAGAGCGAATGACGGGATTGCCCTCGCCACCGTCGCTACTATTTTTTCCTCTTGACCACGTATTCGGCCATGGTATACAGTGCCTGACGGCTGGGTGTATCCGGCAACCGGTGAAGATTATGGCTCGCCCTGGTGCTGTAGTCCGAGGCAACCCGATAGCATTCGTCCACAATCTGTGAATTACGAACCATCTCTATCACCTCTTTGATGTTTTTCTCCCTATCGCCCTCATTTTTGAAAATCCGCTTTACCGGGTTGTCTTCCGGGTAACGCTCCAGAAGCATCAGCGTCGGCAGGGTGATGGTGCCCTGTGCCAGGTCCGAGCCCACCGGCTTGCCCAGCTCCTGCTCGGTGCCAATTAAGTCGAAAATATCGTCTACAACCTGGAAGGAGATGCCCAGATTCAAGCCGTATTCGCTCAATATCTGTACTGACTCCTCGGGGGCATCGCTCAATATCGCTCCACCTTTGGTAGACAGGGCAAACAAAGACGCCGTCTTGCCGGTAACGCGCTCTATATACTGGTCATAGCTCTGCTCAAGGTTAAAGGCGCTGAATCCCTGCTTCAGCTCACCGCAGGAGATGGCTTCCAGGGTCTGAGCAAAAAGCCTGACCACGCGCAGGCTTCCGGTATCAACCGCATATTCCGCCGCCTTGGCAAAGAGGTAATCGCCAAAGATGATGGCTTTATCTATCCCCCATATCTTGCTAATCGTTAGCTGGCCGCGACGAACACTGGCTTTGTCAATGGCATCATCATGAACCAGGGTAGCAATATGCATCACCTCGCTGGCTGTCGCCATATATATTATTTTCTTTAGGTCATAGTGGTACAGACTACCGGCATGCAGAGCCAGTAACGGGCGAACCGCCTTGCCTCTTCCGGATAAAATATGGCTCAACATCTCGTGTAGTTCGGGAAAGTTTTCACTCTGGCTCCGGGCAAGCAATCGGAATTGCTCATCCACGCCGGTAAGCCCGTCTTTTACCAGATTATATACTTCCTTTATCTGCAAACTCGCTCTCCAAACAATATTCTTTATATACTCTTGCCCAGCCGCTCAGTCTCCTCGGCAATCAGTTCTTCATCCAGCTTGGCAAACAAGGGCTCGGGCGGCAACAGCTTCTGCCCCGGCGGCAACAACCTCAACCGCCAGCCATCCTCTTCCACACTGCCGTCAAAGCCGAGAAGCCGGTGCAGCTTCTGCGAGCTGAAAGGCAAGAAGGGATACAATGCCGTCCTCAGCCCGGAGATTACATTAAGCGCCACATACAGTGCCGTAGCCGCCGCCTGTCTGTCCTGTTTAATCACCTTCCACGGTGACTTTTCCTCAAGATAGCGATTGGCTTCCTGAGCCAGCGACAGAGCCGATTTTATCGCCTCCTTGAAACGGCAGCGGTAGAGAAGCCCATCCATTATTTTAAGGGTCTCTTCGGTTTTATCAAGCAAATCCCGACTGCGAGTATCAATCTCAGCGGGAGCAGGCACACAGCCATCAAAGCGGCGATAGACGAAGGTAAGCACCCGCTGAACCAGATTGCCATAGGTAGCTACCAGCTCGTCATTGTTACGACGGACTAACTCACGCCAGGAGAAATCGGTGTCCCCGGTCTCGGGCATGTTTACCGATAGCAGGTAACGCATCGGATCCGGGTCATAGCGGGATAGATAGTCGTGCAACCACACCGCCCAGTTTCGGCTGCTGGATAGCTTCCTGCCCTCGATGGTCAGGTACTCGTTAGACGGCACATCGTATGGCAGATTTAAGCCGCCGTAGCCCATCAGCATCGCCGGCCAGATTATGGTATGGAAGAGAATGTTGTCCTTACCGATAAAGTAATAGCTCTTGACCTCACCCTGCCAGAATTGTCGCCATTTCTCCTCGTCGCCGGCTGACTTTGCCCACTCCTTGGCTGCCGAGAGGTAGCCGATAACCGCCTCAAACCAGACGTAGAGGCGCTTGCCGGGAAAGCCTTCAAGGGGCAGGGGTATCCCCCAATTAATGTCACGGGTAATCGCCCGGTCTTTGAGCCCCTCCTCCAGATAGCGCAGGGTAAAGTTGAGCACGTTGGGCCGCCAGTGTTTCTGCTTCCTGACCCAGGGCAAGAGCTTATCTTCAAAGGCGGTAAGCCTGAGAAAGAAGTGCTCCGAGTCCCTGAACTCGGGGGCATTGCCACAGATGCCACATCGTGATTTAACAAGCTCCTCCGGGGTCAGCGGCTTACCGCACTGGTCGCACTGGTCGCCCCGGGCGCCGCCATAATCGCAGTGGGGGCAGGTGCCCTCGATATAGCGGTCAGGTAAATATCGCTGGCATCGGGCACAGAATGCCTGCTTGACTTTATCTTTATAGATATAGCCTTTATTCAGCAGGGTAAGAAACATATCCTGCGCCACCCGGGCGTGGTTTTCGGTGCCGGTGGTGGTGAACAGGTCAAAAGAAATGCCCAACTCCTGCCACGACTCGAGGAACTGCCGGTGATATTTACCGGCTATCTCAGCCGGTGTCTTCCCTTCCTGCTCCGCCCGGATGGTTATCGGCGTACCGTGCTGGTCTGAGCCCGATACCATCAGCACCTCGTTGCCCTTGGTGCGGTGGTAGCGGGCAAATATGTCCGGCGGCAGATAGGCACCAGCAATCTGGCCCAGATGCAACGGGCTGTTGGCATAAGGCCAGGCAACGCCGATAAAAATCCTCTCACCCATAATATAATCAATCTCTACGAGCTTCCCCCCGGTAAATCTAGCCCAGGCTAATATCCGGTTCCGGGAAAAAGGTCAGTATCCGCTCGCCCTTCTCTTCTTTATAGCGCGCGTAACCCTTCTGCAGGGCACACTCGATACAGTAGTGGACTGTCTTTCCCTTCTCTACCTCTACCCCGTCTTCTTCATCAACCACCAGGTAACGCTCGGGATAGGGTATGGTGCGCTGGCAAATGTCGCACTTAACCTCTCCCAATGACATACAACCTCGGCGCATGGCAAACTCCTTTCACATTCTATGATAGCTTGAGCCAGGCACGGTAAAGCTCTTTCTTCGATAGACCGGTCTGCGAAGCCACACTGGCGACCGCTTCTTTAGCCGTCGCCCCGGATAGATACATCTTTTCCAGCTGTCGCTCAACCTCCGGGGTTAGCTGTGGCTTAGCCTTCTCCCTTTCACCCTCGATAACCAGGGTGAACTCACCCCTGGGCTCGGTGAAATATTCCAGAGCCTGTGTTACCGTTCCCCGGAAAACTTCCTCGTGCATCTTGGTAAGCTGGCGGCAGATGGCAACTCTTCTATCTCCGAGAACAAGCAGTATATCTTCCAGCGCCTGCCTCAGCCGGTGAGGCGCTTCCAGGGCGACAATGGTGCCCGGCTCGGAATCTACCGACTCCAGAAGACGCCGCCTCTCCCCGGACTTGCGCGGCAGAAAACCGATATAGGTAAACCTATCGGTAGCCAGCCCGGAGACAGACAGTGCTGTGATAACAGCCGAAGGGCCTGGTATAGGCACCACCGGTATGTCCTGCTGGCTGGCGGCAACAACCAGTTCATAGCCCGGGTCAGAAATGCCCGGAACACCAGCCTCAGAAACAAGAGCTACATCTCCCTCCTCAAGCTGGCCCAAGATATAACCCAGTTTGCTCCGCTTGTTCTGCTCATGATAGCTGGTCATATGAGTCTTAATGTCATAAGTAGCCAGCAGTCGTTTTGTCTTACGTGTATCTTCAGCGGCAATAAGCCTCACTTCACGCAGGGTACGTAGAGCACGCAAGGAAATATCCTCTAGGTTACCAATAGGAGTAGCTACGACATAAAGGTTAGGCATCGACCTTAATCTTCCCCCGGTCAAGCTATTATAACTTATATCTTGGCTATTCGTCCACAGTAGCTAAAAGATTTTGTAGATAAGCCCCAGTGCTACAAAGAAAACGGGGCTTGACAAATATTTAATATTGGACTATTATAGTCCAATATATACATCACCGACATTGCTCGGATGTGACCCATAATATAAAAATAAAACGTCTGATATAGATTATATCAATACTAAATAAAGAGACGGATTACGGAATGCGCGCTCTAATCCACATAGCCCAAAATGGCCAAAAGGCCCCGGTTACGGCAAGGACATTAACCAGGGCAGAATACATAGCCATTGATTTTGCCTACAAAACACTTAGACAATTGACCCAGGCAGGTTTTCTTAAGAGACGCACGGGGCCTCATGGCGGCTTCACATTATCTCAGAAGCCAAGGCAAATTACCCTGCTTGATGTGTTAGAAGCCATCCAGGGACCGCTGGCAGTAAGAAAGTGTCTATTAGACTATAGCACCTGTCCCAGGCGCTTATCGTGCACTGTCTCAAGCAAACTGGAGGAGTTCCAAAACACTTCAGTAAAGCTGCTAAAGAATATAACCCTGACCGAAGTCACGGAATCCAAGCCACAGCCACACCACCGAAAGCAAACTAAGGCAAGAATACAAGGAGGCAATAACCTATGAGCAAGTGACATTAAAAGACCGCCGCAAATAGTTAATTATTTTCAGTAAGGAGTTGCTAACAAAATGTTTTGCTATCAGTGTGAACAGACTTCAAAGGGTACCGGATGCACCGTCGTCGGCGTTTGTGAAAAGAATGAGGACATCCAGAGTCTTCAGGATACCCTACTCTTTGGCTTGAAGGGCATCGCCGCCTATGTCTACCACGCCCGCCAACTTGGCGCCAAGGATGAGGAAGTGGATGCCTTTATGCATGAGGCCCTATTTTCCACTGCTACCAATGTTAACTTTGACCCCAACCGCTATGTCAGTCTTGTCCTCAAATGCGGCGAGATGAACCTGCGCACCATGGAAATGCTTGATAGAGCACATACCAGCCATTTTGGCAACCCGGTGCCAACTGCGGTCTCTACCGGTACCAAGGCCGGCCTCGGCATTTTAATAACCGGCCACGACCTGCTTGACCTCTATGAGCTCCTTAAGCAGACTGAGGGAGCCGGTATCAATATTTATACCCACGGTGAAATGCTCCCGGCCCATGCATATCCCGAACTCAAAAAATTCAAGCACCTGGTCGGTAACTACGGCAGTGCCTGGCAGAAACAGAAGGATGAGTTTACCCTGTTTCCCGGGGCAATACTGGCCAATACTAATTGTGTCCTGTTACCAAAAGAGTCCTATCGCGAGCGCCTTTTTACCTGTGGCGTTACCGGGATACCGGGTGTGACACATATAGAAGGGCGTAACTTCCAGCCCGTTATTGATAAAGCCAAAAGCCTGCCCGCACTGCCCGATAAGCCTGGCGAGACTATAACCACCGGCTTCCACTACACAGCCATCCTGGGAGTTGCCGATAAGATTGTTGATTTGGTTAAGGCTGGCAAGATAAAGCACTTCTTCCTTGTCGGTGGCTGTGACGGTGCTAAGCCCGGGCGCAACTACTACACTGAGTTTGTAGAGCAGCTACCTGAGGATAGTATAGTGTTAACGCTAGCCTGCGGTAAATACCGGTTTAATAAACTTGACCTAGGTAGTATTGACGGAGTCCCGCGCCTCATGGACATTGGGCAGTGTAATGACGCCTACTCAGCAATTCAGGTGGCGCTAGCACTAGCCAAAGCCTTCAACTGTGGAGTAAATGACCTGCCACTTTCAATAATACTTTCCTGGTTTGAGCAAAAGGCAGTGGCTATACTGCTAACCCTGTTACATCTGGGAATAAAGGACATTCGCATCGGGCCAAGCCCACCAGCATTTATCTCACCTAATGTCTTTAAGATACTCCAAGATACCTTCGGCTTGAAGCTAATAACCACACCTGCCCAGGATATAAAGGCAATCCTTGGTTAGCTACCAGAGAATGGGGCTGCTAGGGATAAAGGTTATCAGCAACCCCATCACTTCATCTTCAAGCTTAGTAGGGGGTTCGTTCTCATCTCCCCTCCCAAATGCTACTTTTAGAATGCTCCCCCAGTTCCTTGACTTAAAACTATTGCCTTTGCTATAGTTTCTTTTTAAGGAGAAGCATCAATGACCAAGCCCCAACCAAAGCAACTGCGCCATGCCTACGGCTTCGACGAGGTAGCCATCGTCCCCGGCAACACGACCATCAATCCCGACCAGACGAATATCGATTTCGCCATAGGCGACCTCAAATTCGCCATGCCCATCGTAGCCGCCGCCATGGATGCGGTAACCGATGTCGACTTTGCCATCGCCATGAGCCAGCTCGGCGGGCTGGCCGTGCTCAACCTGGAAGGCATACAGACCAGATACGACAATCCCCGGGAAATACTGACTGAAATCGCTCAAGCGCCTGACGAAGAAGTCACCTCCTTGCTGCAGAAGATATACTCCCAACCGATAAAGGAAAACCTCATTGGCCAGAGGATACAGTCGATTAAGCAAGCCGGAGCGATATGCTCCGTATCGGTAATCCCGGCCAATACCAAAAGCTTTGCCCCCATAATCATCGAAGCCGGGGCTGATATCCTGGTCGTCCAATCAACAGTCACCACCGCTCGCCATACCTCTAGGAGCTATCGCGGGCTCATCTTCGACGAACTGTGTAAATCGGTGCCCATTCCGGTTGTTGTCGGTAACTGCGTCAGCTTCGACACTTGCCTGGAGCTTATGAGAACGGGTGTCTCCGGCGTCCTGGTCGGTGTCGGGCCGGGTGCCGCCTGCACCACCCGCGAGGTGCTGGGAGTAGGCGTCCCCCAGATAACCGCCACTATAGACTGCGCCGCCGCCAGAGACGAATACCTGAACGAGTCCGGCAGATACGTCCCCATAATTACCGACGGCGGTTTCCGTAAGGGTGGTGAGTTATGTAAAGCTTTTGCCGCCGGCGCCGATGCCGTCATGCTCGGCTCTATCTTTGCTCAGACTAAAGAAGCCCCCGGGCTGGGATACCACTGGGGTATGTCGCACCCGCACCCGGCTCTCCCCCGGGGCACCAGAATAAAGGTCGGCACCAACAGCACGCTGGAACAAATCCTCTTCGGCCCTACCTCGGTCACCGACGGCAGTCAGAACCTGATCGGGGCTCTTCGCACCGCAATGGGGGTCTGCGGAGCCGCCGATATCAAGGAAATACACCAGGCGGAGATGGTAATCGCCCCGGCTATAATCACCGAGGGGAAATCATGGCAGTTCTCTAGCCGTAGATAACCTGAATCAAACCTGTCCTAATAAAGGTCTGCTAAAACCTTCTACCCTGCCCCGTTTACTGACGAGGCTATTCCTCTTCTTCCTCTTCTTCGTCTTCGTCTTCGTCTATCAGCGGTGCCGCCTCTTCTTTTAGCTGCGGCACTATAGCCCTCGCCTTTTGACGTTTGCGTTTGGACGGCGGCGTCAAGCCGTCTATCAGCGAGCGCAGCTTTTTCAAGCCGCCGGCGGTTTTAGCGTCGACCACCACCCCATCCACACCCACCTCCCATAACAGCTGCAGCTCATCGCCGCTTATCTGCGGCGACACAGCTGCCAGCACCGGCTTGCCAGATATGGCTGCGAAGCGCTTGCAGAGCATCAGATATTGCCAGGTAACGATTGGTGTCTGTGCCCCGTCGCCGATAATAAACAAGGCGTCCAGCGGCAGGTCGTCCAGCGAGCGCAGCAGACCCATCTCCAGCGAAGCCTCCACCGCCATCACCTTGCCTGTTTTTTTGTCTCCGGCTATAGTAACGGGCATTTCCTGCGTAAAGACGACGAAATCTATGCCCTCCAGCTTGCCGGCTTTACTGCCAAACAGCCTTATTCCCACCGGTAAGCCCGTCTTTGCCGGCGGTTTTTTAACCGTACCCTCCAGCAGCACGGCATCCGCCCCTACCACCACCCCGGCGGCAGCACCGGCTTCGACCTCCGCTACCAGCAGTAGCCTTGGTCTGGAGGCTGATTTCTCCTTCCTGAAACCCATCGGCTGCGGCTCGGATTGGGAAGCCTGTTTAAGTTTATCTATAAATCGGCTCATCTGCCCTCCACTCCTCTAAATCAAACGTGGAGCCAGCGGAGGGATTCGAACCCGCGACCTGCGCTTTACGAAAGCGCTGCTCTACCAACTGAGCTACGCTGGCACAGTAAAAGTATATCACAAAACCAGCCAGCCGATAAAAGGGTTCTTTATACTGACTCAAGCCCTCCCCCTACCGAATGAGTACCTATAAAAAGGGTGGCAAGGGGCTCTAAGATATGGGTAATAAGGGGTGTACAAGAGGGGCTTTGTATTTATAAAAGCGGGAGGTTTGGAGGGATTCAATCCCTCCAATATAATATCTCCCCCTCTCCTTGTAAGGAGAGGG
>SDBU01002327.1_pt1 | contig 25505 bp, 30 predicted proteins | sample 2277071 | NCBI WGS metagenome assembly SDBU01 (sample SAMN10397929, study PRJNA504765) | marine sediment metagenome | isolation source: marine sediment core GS08_GC12, 126 cmbsf | place: Arctic Ocean: Gakkel Ridge, Loki's castle | collected 2008
TTGATTCCGATTCTGATCCGACTAAAATTGATTATCCAATTCCTGCCAATGATAATTCTAAGTTGGCTATTCAATTAATATTAGGTTCGATTTTGGCGGTCTTAAAAGGAAAGCCTAAAAAAGTTGCTGACAAAAAGGTAGCTAAAAAATCGGCCAAAGAAAAAGAGAAAGTGAGCGCAAAATGAATATCACCACAAAACAAATCAAAGAATTAAGAGATAAAACTAAAAGTTCAATTGCAGATTGTAAAAAAGCTCTGGAAAAAGCGGCCGGCGACCTGGAAAAGGCGGAAAAACTTTTAATTGAAACAGGGGCTAGAATCATGGATAAAAAAGCTCAGCGATCAACTCAGAATGGAATTATTGCTTCTTATGTTCATTCAGATAAAAGAATTGGCGTTTTAATCCAATTGGCTTGTGAGACTGATTTTGTTGCCAAAACCGAAGATTTTCAGAATTTAGCCAAAGAATTGACTTTGCAGATTGCTGCTACTGACCCCGAGGATGTTAAAGAATTAATGGCTCAGTCCTATGTTAGAGATGAATCAATGACCGTGGCTGATCTGTTTAAGTCAACTGTTTTGAAATTAAAAGAGAATATTAAGTTAGAAAAATTTTGCCGATATAAGATTTAGTCAGAGAACTAAAATTAGATGGAGGGTTTTTTATGCTTGATGAGATTTTGAAAAAATTAAAACCCAAAATGGAAAAGGTCTTGGGCCAGCTCAAAAAAGAATTTCAGACTCTGCATACTGGAAAAGCGTCAACGGTTTTAGTAGAAGGACTCTTGATTGATTATTATGGCAGTAAAACACCTTTAAAGCAAATGGCTCAGATCACCACCCCATCAGCTAATCAGATTGTGATTATTCCCTTTGACAAAAATGCAGCAAAAGACATCGAGACTTCGATTAGAAATTCTGATCTTGGCCTAAATCCGATTGGTGAAAGCGACCAGATCAGATTGGTTTTGCCCCCACTTTCAGAAGAAAGAAGAAAAGAATTAACCAAAGCTATTCACAGCAAAGCCGAGCAATCAAAAGTGGTGATTAGAAATTTGAGAAGAGATGCTTGGGACGAGATTCAAAAATCAGAGAAAGCCGGCAAAATCACCCAAGATGATAAGTATGATGGCCAGGATAAATTAAAAAAAATGATCGAAGATTACAACGAAGAGATAGGTCAGCTGGCTCAAGAAAAAGATTCTGAAATTATGAAAGTTTAATAGGCGAATCGCACATAGCTAATAGTAAAAACCATAAGCAATTAGCAATGAGCTATAAGCTGAAATCCGGAGGAGTTTTATGGTTCTAACAATAATTGTTTTTATTTTTGTTTTGGGGATTTTAATTTTTGTTCACGAATTTGGTCATTTTATGGCGGCAAAAAGGGCTGGTATTAAAGTTGAGGAATTTGCTTTTGGTTTTCCACCCAGATTATATGCCAAAAAAATCGGTGAGACAGTTTATGCGATTAATGCTGTGCCTTTGGGTGGTTATGTTAGGCTCTATGGTGAAGATGGTAAACATGCTTCAAGCCCAAAATCTTTTTATACCAAATCTATATGGACGCGCTTTTTGGTAATTGTGGCCGGCGTTTTTATGAATATAGTTTTAGGTTGGTTTTTGTTTTCAATAGGTTATTGTTTTGGGCTTCCTGTGACTTCAATGTCGGCTGATCAAATTCCAGGCGCCACTGTTACTTCTGAAATTGTCGTCGCAGACACTCTTGAAGATTCAGCCGCCCAAAAGGCTGAGCTTTCTAAGGGCGATATTATTTTAGGCGCTAATGGCGAGACTTTCTCACAGCCTGAGGAATTATCAGAATTTACAAAAGCTAATATCGGCCAAAAAGTTACCCTAACCATCAAACGATATGGGGCGACAAAAGAGATTCCCATCACTCTTTCTGGGGATGAGGAAGCTCCTTTGGGTGTTTCGATTCTCGAGTCTGAAAAAGTGAAAGTGCCAGTCTGGAGGGCGCCGATTGTTGCCGCTCAAGAAACGATAAATTTAATTGTTTTAATTTTTACTACTATTGGTGGATTTTTGGTCACCCTCTTTACTACAGGAAAAGCTGATGAAGCGGCTGGTGTGGGCCCGGTGGGGATTTGGTTTATTTTTGGAACCGCGACAAAATTAGGTTTTCTCTATATTGTCCAATTGGCAGCTTTAATTTCGATCAATTTAGCGGTTTTGAATATTTTGCCTTTCCCGGCTCTAGATGGCGGCCGTTTAGTTTTCTTGGTCATTGAGATGATAAGAAGGAAAAAGGTGACGCCTAAAATCGAAGGAATTGTTCACGCGATCGGTTTTGCTATTTTGGTTGGTTTAATGTTGTTGATTACTTTTCGTGATATAATGAGAGCAAGATAGGAGTTTTATGCGCTTTTCGAAATTTTTTACCAAAACTAGAAGACAAATACCTTCAGACGAAGAAACGCCCGGGGCAAAGCTATTGGTTAAAGCTGGTTTTGTTTCTAAATTAGCTTCGGGTTTATATAATTATCTTCCCTTAGGTTTGATGGTTTTAAAAAAAATCAAAAAAACGATTGGCATTGAATTAGGAAAAGCCTCAGCTTGTGAGATTTTAACTCCAGTTTTGCATCCGGCAAAATTTTGGCAAGACTCTGGTCGTTTTGATGAAGTTGGTCCAGAACTCTGGAAAATCAAAAATGCTTCGGGCGATGATTTTGTTTTAGCAATGACCGCCGAAGAGGTGGTTTCTGAGATTGCTAAAAATAATATCCAATCTTACAAAGATTTGCCAGTCATCTTTAATCAATTTCAAACTAAGATTAGGAATGAAGTTCGGCCCCGGGGCGGTCTTTTGCGAGTCAAAGAATTTATTATGCAGGATGCCTATTCTTTTGATAAAGACGAAAAGGGGATGGATGCCAGCCATGATAAGATCTACAAAGCCTACGAAAAGATTTTCAAAATATTCGATTTAAAAACGATTCCGGTTGAAGCTGATGTTGGAGCAATGGGCGGTTCGGATTCATATGAATTTATGGTTAAAAATTCGGCTGGCGAAGATAAAATCGTTCTCTGTGAGAAATGCGGCTATGCAGCTAATTTGGAAAAAGCTGAATGTTTTATTGCTATTGAGCCTGATCGGGTCAAAAAAGAAGATAAGGAAAAAGTGAAAACGCCGCGGATGTTGACAGTCGAAGAGGTGGCTGAATATTTAAAAAGTCCTGAAGAAAATGTTCTCAAGACAATGGTTTATCAAATCAAAGGCAAGGGTGGTAAAAATGGCAAAAGCGGCAAAAAATTTGTCATTGCTGTGATTCGAGGGGATTTGTCTTTGAACCAAAAGAAATTAGAAAATGCTTTGGGTGGGGTGGAGTTGGAAAAAGCTTCAGAAAAAGCCATGGAAGCTGTGGATATGGTGCCTGGTTTTGTTTCGCCGATTGATTTGGATGCAGAAGATATAAAAGTGGTGGCTGACAATTCAGTTAAATTTATGACTAATTTTATTGCTGGGGCGAACGAGCGCGATTATCATTTTACAAATGTTAATGTAGATGATTTTGAGCCTAATATCTGGGCGGATTTGATTCAGGTTAGTTCAGGCAGTCGCTGCGAAAAATGTGGGGAAAAATTAAAAATTGAAAAAGCGATCGAGGTTGGCCATACTTTTAAATTAGGAACGAAATACTCTAAGTCTCTAGGGGTGAAATTTACTGATACCGATGGCAAAGAGAAACCTGTTTTTATGGGTTGTTATGGAATTGGTTTGGGTCGGGCATTGGCGGCGATTGCTGAGGAGCATTTTGATGAGAATGGTTTGATCTGGCCTGCCTCAGTAGCGCCTTTTAAAGTCTATTTGATTAATATTTCTGATTTGCCAAAGGCTGATAAAATTGCTGAAAAAGTTTATAAAGAATTAATGGATGTTGGTTTTGAAGTTTTATATGATGATCGGGACTTGTCAGCCGGGGTAAAGTTTGGAGATTGTGATTTGATTGGTGTGCCAGTTCGGCTGGTGGTGAGTCAAAAAACAATGATTAAAAACTCAGTTGAAATTAAGATAAGGGATTCTAAAAAGACTTCGTTAGTGAAAATATCAGATCTCCAAAAAGAACTCAAAAAGTTGATGAAATAATAATGTACTCAAAAACTAACCTTGTCAGTATTGCAAAAAATTTTACGACGTTTTATAATTGAACAAGAAATAAGATTAATAATTTAAAAAAAATTGAGATGGAAAATGAATCGTAATATTATTACACAGCTTAAATTAAAGGTGCTAAAAATTCCTAGGATTAATTTTAATAGAAAATCGCCTTCTGATAATTGGAAAATTTTTCTTTCCTCAAGTAGGTCAGAACTAGATATTTTAGAACAGTCTTTTGATGAGTTTATTTTTTCTGGAAGACTTTTGGACGCGCATTATAAGAGAATTCATAATAGAATTAATTCTGATATTAAAACAAAAAAGATAAAGAAGGATGGAAAGATTATAAATGTAATGGATGGAGGGGGAAAATCTTTTTCAATTAATAATGGTGAAGAGAAATTGCTCAGTTATTATATAAAGAATCTTTACTCTTATGTTTCTATTATTTTTGAGGATATAAAAAGATATGTACTCATCATTTATAATATTGATTTGAGTAAAAATAAAGGGAGTTTATTTGATAAAAATTTTCTAGAAGTTCTTAAAAGAGAAAAAATTAAAAGAAAGCATATCGAGTTGATTAAGAAACATTTAGACAGATTAGCTTTTGTTTGGCTAATTAGAATCTATAATTTTCATTACTCAATATGTTTTAAGCCTGGAGGTCAACTAATATCCTTTCCTCAGGTTTACCAATTTTCAAAAATTGAGATTAATAAGATAGCTAAACGCAACGAAGGATTAATGGGTTTAATTAAAGAATCTGAAAATGATTCTGTTTTCAGCAAAAAGTTGCGCAAAAATTTTAGAGAAATACTTCCTGAAGATAAATATTTTATTTATAAATTTCCCATAATTAATGAATTTAATTTTATCAATGATTTACTTAGCGAGTTTATTGTGGATTTTTTTGATATAAATTTGCCAGATAAAAAAATCAAAAAATATTGGCAGTCAATAATAAAGAAGAATAACTAACCCAATCCTCAAAAATTTGATGGGATAATAATGTACTCAAAAACTAACCTTGTCAGTATTGCAAAAAATTTTGCGACGCTTTATAATTGAATTAGATATAGGATTTTTATTTTAGGAAAAATTAAGGTAAGAAGAAAAATGTATTTTATTATTACAGAACCATACAGGTTTGATTATTCGTATAGTGGCGAGGAGATAAATATTAAAAAGGTTTGGTTTGACCTCTCATTTTTAAAAGAGATCGATTTTAAAAATATCTGTTTACAATTAGTAACTGATGCCCTAGATAAAGACAAGCAATACCTAATATTTTATACCTTGAATAATAAGGAGACATTATTTGATGATAAGTTCCGAGGGATTATAAATTTATTGAGTTTGATTCTCGGGGTTGGTTTTGAGTTACTGTGGAAAGATGATTTACCATTGCCAGCAGGATTATTAAAAACTCAGCAACCAGAATTTACAATCCAGGGAGGTATTCTAAGATATATCAAAATTAATGGCAGCATAAAATACTTTAATCCCTACACTTTCAAATTTGCCAAAGAAGAATATTTAACGCAAAAGCAACGCATGTCTGTAAGAGGTGGTATCAGAGAAACAATAGTTATGCAAAAACTGGGAGATGTTAGACAAAATTTCCTAAAATCTAATCAGGAATATTCTAAATTATCTTTTCACCAAAAATCTGTATTTGATTTTTCATCTTCGCTCTATCAATTTTCACATATTTCCGATAATCCACGCATAAAATTTTTTAATCTTTGGTCATCTTTAGAGATTGTAACCGAAGTTAATGTAAAAAGTCCGCGGATGATTAAGAGAACTAATGATGTTAATAAATTAGTTAATGATTTTATAAAAAATTTAGAGGATTGGTTTAGTGAAGAGGATTTAAGTAGATTGAAAAATAGAATTTTTGATACAGAGAAATTCTCTAAGGTTAAAAGAATATACGAGAAAATGAGTTCATTAAAAAAGGAGGAAATTAAAGAGGCTGAAATCCAAGAATTATATCGCTTAAGAAGTAAATTATTTCATCCTACTAAGCTAGTTTCTGATTCTAAAGTTATAAGCAATATTCCTAAATTAGAAAACATAGTAAGAAAAATGTTGGGGGCGTACATAGGTGTTTTTGAATAAAATTATCTGTATATAATTTAAATTAGAAAATTCCCCAATAGATAACCTAACTCTCAAAAATTTGATAAGGATATTTTGTAAAATATGTTATAATATAACCAGTCAAGGAGGGTCCTCTTTCGCACAAGGCTTCGGAGGATAAACAGTACCTTGATAATTTTGTATAGAGAGACTTGCAGAGAAATGAGGAGGCGATCTGAATGGCAAGGTCTGAGTTTTTTTATATCACGAGAGAATATATCGACGCCTGGTGTGAAATTTCTTGGGATGAGAAAAATAAAAGATTGATAGTAAGAGTTCATGAGGCCCTACAAGAAGGATTAAGCATACTAACTCCAGATATTCCAATAATCAGAAATTTTGCAGAGGGGAAAATACCACTTGACCCATATGTTCCTCCCACCGAATCTGATTGGGGTTTTGGCCAAGTTCTCCAAAGACTTGATACAGAAGAACCCTCTTTTATTCCATGGGCAATAGATATTCCTCGCGTCGTCTGGACAGAAAATGGAGAGCCGCAACTCAATTGGAAGGCCGCTTACAATATTTCAGCTTCCCTCAATATCCTATTTGGGTTTCTTAATTTCATGAAGAGAGAAGAGATTGTCTGGAAAAGCTCGCGACCTCAATTAATTACTTGTCGTTTAGTTACAGAGATGGATATGCATGGTGGTTCATTGGAAATTGGACTTGCCAAAGTGCTTGTAAATTGGTTGGCAGAATTTCCTAAAGAGCATTACTTTCCTCAGATAGAGCAAGCAATGGTTGATGCCTATTTTCAAATGTGGCCAGAGAGAGACAGACAGTTTTATGGGTACCAATTTAAGGCAGATACTGGTCATGGCGACGGAGCTATTCGTCTTGATTGTCCTGGTGATGCTTGCGGATTGTTTCCAGAGTCTCATTCTCACCCCAAAGATAGAGGATATAATTTAGTGTCTCATAATGTTGATGGAATAGATCAACAACTTGCCTTGTTTGCGGGCGTTGCGGCGACGTGTGATCGGGCACGAGCTCAACTATTTCAACCTTAGCCTTAACGGGCTTACTTTTAAGAATAAGTAAGCCTATTTTTTATTTAAGATTTTGCCTCAAAAATTTGATATAATTTAGATAGATATATTTTACTAAAAAGGAGAATAATGCCTGAAAGTCAAAAAATAGGAGTTGGTTTTGGAGTAATGATTTTAAAAAATAAAAAGATTTTACTAGGAAAGAGACATAAAGATTCTGAAAAAGCTGACTCTGAACTTCATGGTGAGGGAACATGGACAATGCCGGGCGGAAAAATACATTTTGGAGAAAGTTTTGAACGGGTAGCTTTTCGAGAAGTATTGGAAGAAACAAGCATTAAGATAAATGAAGATAAATTGCAATTAATAAGCATTGCAAATGATATAGTTGAAGATGCTCATTTTATAACAATTGGTTTTTTATGCCAAGATTTTAAAGGGCAAGCAAAGGTTATGGAGCCAGATGAGATTACGGAATGGAGGTGGTTTAATTTGGACAAATTGCCTACTCCAATGTTTTTCCCCTCAGAGAAAATATTAAAAAATTACTTTGATAAAAAAATATACAAGCATTAATTGTAATATTGATGTGGTAAAAGCACTATGAAAATTATTTCTTGGAATGTTAATGGGATTCGGGCGGCGGCTAGAAAAGGGCTAGCCGATTTTATTAAAGCGGAAAAGGCGGATATCTATTGTTTTCAGGAAGCGCGGGCAAATCTTGAGCAGCTGCCCGAAGAGCTCAAAAATCCAAAGGGCTATCGGCTATTTTTAAATCCAGCTCAAAGGCCGGGCTGGAGTGGGGTAGCGGTTTATTCGCGCATAAAGCCTAAAAAAGTTTTTGACAAAATAGGCGATGCGAAAATTGACAAAGAGGGCAGGGTAGTTACTTTGGAATTTGGTAAATTTTATTTAATCTGTGTCTATTTTGTTCAGGCGGGGAGAGAGCTTTTAAAGCTGGATGATAAATTAGAATTTAATAAAAAATTCGAAAAATATTGTTTGAAATTGAGCCGGCAGGGGCAGGGAAAGCCGATTATAATTGCCGGAGATTTCAATGTCGCCTACAAGGAGATTGATTTGGCAAATCCCAAAGAAAATAAAGGCAATGCCATGTTCACCGCCCAAGAGCGCGGCTGGTTTGATCAGTTTTTGAAAAAAGGCTTTCTGGATGCTTTTCGGGTTTTTAATCAGGGTAGTGGAAATTATACTTGGTGGACTTGGCGGGCCTCAGCTAGGACGAGAAATATTGGTTGGCGAATTGATTATTTTTTAATTTCAAAAGGACTCAAAAATAAATTAAAATCAAGCAAAATTTTAAAGGATATGACAGGCTCAGATCACTGTCCGATTAGTTTAGAAATTACGTTCTAAAAAAAAGAGAGGCGGATTGGTTGGTTGGGGTTAAATCCGCCTCTCGGGTTCTCGGGACGAGTTGTGATCTTGGGGTTTTCTTTTCAGCTTCTACTGCGATATTTCTATACCTAAGCGGCTACTTTGATCACATAAAAGAACGGTCATAGGAGGAGAATGGGGGAATCCTGCTAATATAGATTCTGTTATCATTTGGCGCCAAGCTTGGAAGCAAGTTCGTTTACAGAATCGTTTTCTCTGGAGAAAAGCATGGGTGTCGCTGGCTTTAATAGGCTTCCCGCAGTTTGTACAAGTATGTTCTTCTTCTGAATGTGTGACCTCCAAGTTAAAACTGAAGATTGTGGATCCCTCAGGCATTATGACTATCTCTTATCTTTGGGTTTTTAGGGTTTCCAGGTTTTCAGGATATTTTGAGTATAGCATAAGGATTTGTAGATGTCAAGCGCGAAGAACATTAAAATCTTGATTTTTGGGTTTTTATTTTGTATTATAGAGAATACCGCACTTGAACAATTATTTTAGAAAGGGGTGATTGAGATGCTTCGAGATTCGGGTTTTCGCTTTATTACATGTGTTATCTTAATACTCTTAATAATACTAGCGGGTGCAATATTGCTATTGCGTTATGCATATCATCAGGGCCTTGAAGGGAGACGTCTTCGTATTCCCGAACCAATTCCAAAAGTCCAAGAAAAAGGAGATGCAAAGAATGAAAAGTACAAGACTAATAGTTGGGTTGACTTTGGTGGTCGTGCTGCTGATGGTTGTGTCAGCAGCTTGGGCTGGCTCGGGGACAGTTTGGGTCAATTACTCATACTTCCCTGATGGATTTGATGGGTGGGGCATTGCGAATACGTCCTACATAGTTGGCTGTGGTTGGTTCAGCTATACGTGGGAGCACGGATTCTTTGATGACAATGATGAGCCGCAGCCGCCGACGTACGCGACTTGGCACGGTCTTCAGCGTGTCCCGGGCATCATCCAGAACTGGTTCTACATCCCGCAATGGGCAAGTATCCATGAAGACCCGACCTATGCCACGGCGAAGGCGACCTGGCCAGACGGGATGTGGATCGAGGACGACCAAGTCAGAGGATCTGCCAACGTATGGTGGACGTATCCTTGAGAGTATCGGTGTGCCGCCTGGCATGAATTTGTTCGGGGATCGTCAGCCAACGTCAATCAACTGCATGTAGGGCTGTAAGTAGAAACGCTGCAAAGCGTGCTGAAGGCCCATTCCGGGCGGCACCTCACACAATCTTAAACATTTTTCATTTTCGAAAGGAGGGAAATGTTACTCGAATGCCGTTATCGGTGAATCATATAATAATGATATACCGATAGCGGCTTTTTTTTAGCTTCAAATTTGGTATAATAGAACAAAATGGACAAACAAATTTTAAAACAACTGAAAAATCTGCCCCAAAAACCCGGGGTTTATTTTTTTAAAGATAGCTCGGGCACAATTTTGTATGTGGGAAAAGCTGCAAACCTCAAAAAGAGAGTTTGTTCGTATTTCCAAAATCCCAAAGATTTGGGCGGCAGATTAGAAAAAATGATTGACCAAGTGGCTAAAATTGATTTTGTCCAAACAGATTCTGAAATCGAAGCTTTATTGCTGGAAGCAGAATTAGTCAAAAGATATCAGCCAAAATACAATGTCAGGCTAAAAGATGACAAGGGTTATTTGTATTTGGGGATAACTAAAGGCGAGGATTTTGCCAGAGTCTTTTTTGCCAGAAAACCGGATTTGGCAAAAATTCAAGCCGAATATTTTGGACCTTATACTTCAGCTGATTCTTTGAGAAAAGCGATTAAGTTTTTGCGCCGTATTTTTCCGATTCGAACGTGTCGCAAAATGCCGAAAAAAGTCTGTCTTTGGTATCATATTGATAGATGCGCCGGGCCGTGTGAAGGCAAAATCAGCAAAACGGAATATAGAAAAATTATCCGCCAATTAAAACAGTTTTTAAAAGGCGGAAAAAAGAATTTGCAAAAGACTATTGAAGCTCAAATGAAAGCTGTTGCCAAATCAAAAGATTTTGAAAAAGCAGCCATATTAAGGGATCGACTTTTTGCTTTAAAACATTTGGATAAAGTTTGGATGGCGACCCGTCAAGTCAAAGAAAAAATCCCCAAGAGAATTGAATGTTATGATATTTCTAATATAATGGGAGATGAAGCGACAGGTTCGATGGTTGTATTTGCGGATGGTCAGGCCGACAAAAACGAATACCGAAGATTTAAAATTAAAACAGTTCGCGGAATTTCCGATACTGAAATGTTGGCGGAAGTTTTGGAACGGAGATTTAAGCGCGATGATTGGCCGTTACCCAATTTGATAATTATTGATGGCGGTGTTGGCCAGTTGAATGTGGCTCGGAAAATCGTTTTAGAAAAATCTAATTTGAATATTCCTATTGTGGCAATTGCTAAGGGGCGGAAAAAGCGCAATAAAGATCGATTATTTTTTGCTGGTAAAAAAGCCTTGACTGATAAAAAGTTAATTCAGCGAATTCGAAATGAAGCTCATCGCTTTGCAATTAAATATCATCGATTATTAAGATCTAAAAGGATGTTGGAGGAATAGTGCGGGGACCAAAAATTACTGTTTTAGGCGGCGGAACTGGTTTGGCAACATTGTCAAGGGGGCTAAAAAATTATTCTGAGCAAATCTCAGCCGTGGTTTGTATGACTGATGATGGTCAAAGTTCTGGAAAACTGAGAAAGGATTTGAAAATGCTGCCGCCAGGCGATATTAGACAATGTTTGGCAGCTTTATCTGCGCAGGAATCTTTGATTTTGGAATTATTTAATTTTAGATTCAACAAGGGAAATCATTTGTCTGGTCATTCTTTGGGAAATCTTTTGTTGGCCGCTTTGACTGATATGTCAGGAGATTTTAAAAAAGCGATTAAATTAATGAGTCAAATTTTGGACATTAAGGGGAGAGTTTTGCCGGTTACCCTAGATCAAGTTCAATTGGGGGCGGAATTAGAAAATGGCCGGAAAATTATTGGCGAGTCAAAATTAGCCCAAGCTGATTATAAGCATAAAATCAAGAGAATATTTTTAAAACCTGACACAGCTCAAGTAAACAGAGAAGCAGTCCAGGCGATTAATGAGGCAGATTTAATTGTTATTGGACCAGGCAGTTTATATACCAGTATTATTCCTAATTTATTATTTTCTGAGATTTCTGAAAAATTAGCCGCTTCCGCAGCTTTAAAGGTTTTTGTTTGCAATGTTGCCACTGAGCGGGGCGAGACCGAAAATTTTGGGGTTAAGGATCATATTGAAGCTTTAGTGTCTTGTTCGAATCCTAAAATTTTTGATATTTGTTTGGTTAATAATAAGATTTTGAGAAGATCAAAAAGAGAAGGTAGGTTGGGTGAGATTAGAAATATCACCTGCTCGCAGAAGAAAATTTTAGATTATAAAATTAAAAAAGCCAATATTATTGATTTGGAAAATCCGCTTTATCATGATAGTTATAAATTGGCTCGGGAATTGATGAAAATTTATTGGGATATCTTGTAATTTTTTGATATAATGAAAAAGTTAAGGAGGGAACTTGAATAACAATGAAATTGTAGAAGTAACAGATGCCACCTTTGATTATGAAGTTTTGGGTGTAGATAAACCATCTTTAATTTATTTTACGGTTTCATGGTCAAGAGCATGTCGCGATCAATTAGAAATTTTGGAAGATTTAGCTGATGAATATCAAGACAAGGTTAGATTTTTTAAGTTAGACATTGAGAGGAGCCCGAGAATTAAATCAAGATTTAAGGTTCGTTTGGCGCCGACAGTGGTGATTTTGCGGACTGGTGAAGAGGTGAGAAGATACAGTACCGATATTGATCCAGTGGAATTGGCAGATTATCTTGAGGAATTATTGCAAGACATAGAATTGGTTAAAAAGCAGGCTAAAGAGATTTTAGATGGAGAAAAGCAGAAGAAAAAGAAGGTGCCAAAAAGAAAAAAGAAAGTCAAAAAAGTTAAAAAAATTGAAAAGAAAGAGGAGAAAAGGGGAGGGAAGGAGAAAAAGTGAAAAGGAAAAAGACCCTGGTTGCCAATTGGAAAATGAATTTGACCCATGATGAGGCGATCAAATTAGCCCGTAATATTAAAGATAGTCTTTTGAGTTTATCGACTTCAGAGATTATCTTGTGCCCGCCATATTTGTATATTCCAGAAATTTCTGAGATTTTTGCCAATACCGTGGTGAGGATTGGCGCTCAAAATGTTTTTTGGAAAGATGAAGGCGCTTATACTGGCGAGATTTCAGTTAAAATGTTGGCTGATTTTTGCAAATATGTGATTTGTGGGCATTCCGAGAGGAGGCAGTATTTTAGTGAAACAAATGAGGATGTTAACAAGAAGGCTGAGGCAGTTTTAAATAAAGGTTTGGTGCCGATAATTTGTGTTGGTGAAGATGAGAAAGCCTGGAAACAAGGCAATATTGATACGGTCTTAGATCAAGTAAGAAAGTCAGTGGCTGGTATTAGCCGCGAAGATATTTTAAATGTAATAATCGCTTATGAGCCTATTTGGGCAATTGGTTCGGGTGATGCGGCCACAGCTGATTATGCCAACAAAATCTGTATGCAAATTAGACAATTGCTGGATAGTTTGTATTCTCGGGAACAGGCGGAGAAAATTAGGATTTTATATGGCGGTAGCGTGACAGAGGGCAATGGCGTAGAATTTATGGAGCAGTCTGAGATTGATGGTTTGTTAATTGGGGGAGTGAGTTTAAAAGCTAAAGAATTTATTGAAATAGTTAAAAAGGTTAGTAAGATTAAATAGAAAATAGAAATCTCTCGACAAGTTCGAGATGAAGGAGTTTTGATGAAATTTGAAAAATGGCACATAGGTTTGATAGTGGTGATTTTAGTGGTTTTGGTGGCAAGTTTGGTTTGGTATTTTAGATCACCCCAAAAAGAAGAATCGCAAGTTTCAACTAATCAAGGAGAAGAGGAATCGGTGGAGTATTTTGATGAAACAGCCAAGGTGATGTATTTTTATTCTGAGAATTGCAGTTGGTGTGTCAAGCAAAAAGAGGTTTTGGTTGAATTAGCTAAAGAAGGTTATAGAGTCAGACCAATGGATGTTGGAGCAGATTCCCAATTGTTTGAAAAATATAATCTTCAGGGCACGCCAACATTTATTTCTGATAATGGCGAACAATTGGTTGGTTATCAGGCAAAAGAAGAATTAAAAACTTGGTTAGACAAACATAAATAGGATTATTAATGGAGGGGAAATTTGAGATTTAAAAGATGGCATATAGCTTTAATAGCAATAGTTTTGCTTTTTGTGGTAGCAAGTTTAGTATTGTATTTTCAGGCGCCAGTCAAATCAGATACAGCCGAAGTTGCAAAAGAGGAGCAGACGGCCGAAGAAAAACTTTACTATTTGCCAGAAATTGGACCAGCTCCTGAAGAAGCTGAGCCATCTTCTCAAGCTACCGAACCTGCCCCGGAGTCTCAGCCCAAACCTGAACCCGAACCTGAACCGCAATGCGATCCTTCAACTCCTTTTAGTTCTGCGTCAAGAGTAATGTATTTTTATTCAGAGAGCTGCGGTTGGTGTCAGCAAGAGACGGCAATTTTATATGAATTGGCCCCAGAATGCTATAAAGTTAAACCAATGAATGTCACCCAGCATCCAGAATACATTGCTGATTATGGCATTACCGGCGTGCCGACTTTTATTGGTAACGGAACAAAATATGTCGGATTTAGAGATAAGGCTTCATTGAGGAGTTTATTGGATCAGTATAAATAAAGGGGGAATGTGTGTTTAGCAATACCGGTTAAAGTTAAAAAAGTGACCGGTCAACAAAAAGCTGAGATAGAAGACGGCAAAAAAGTTGATATATCTTTGGTTCAGAATTTGAAACCCGGTGATTATTTATTGGTTCACGAACATTTGGCCATTAACAAAATATCAAAATCGGAAGCTGATCAGATTTTAGAATTAGCGGGAAAATGTCATCATCACCACAATCACGAATAAGGAGGTGCTGAAATGGTAAAGATGCCGATATTGACAGCTGAGGCAGTTCGTGCTCTGGCGAGAGCGACTCTGGGAGGACCGAATTGTAGACATAAAGATGGGTTTGAGCAGTTTTTGAATGCAGAAAAAGATACACCATTAGACGAATTGAGTCCATTTTTTCATCATGGGCCTGATACTTTTCTATTAAGCTATGCTGTCAGACACAGGATATATAAACTGGGGCCTAAGGATATTGTTCGAGCTTACTGCCTTGATCATATCTCAATGGTTCGAGCTGCGGAAAAGACTTTTCAACAAAATGGTTATGGAGATGATTATTTTCAGGATATGCGCGAGGAAGGGTTTCGATTAAATACTGAAGGGAAATTGTATCAGTATTTATTCTCTTGCATCGGTCAAGTCGGAAAGGTCGTACAAGTTACCAGAGGACAAAATGGATCAAAGAGACTTCGGGTCTTTTTTGAGTGCGGTGACGGTGACCGGTGTATTGAAATTACCCATGTTTGTACGTCTCAAAATGTGGCACGAGATGAATATGTTGTTATGCACTTTGCTTCTGTTTTTACTAAAGTTTCGAGCATTGTAGCTCTAAATATTATTCAACAGCAGCAGAGCGATGAATGGTTTCGCAGTTTAATAGAGGAAGTAAGAGAACTAAAGTACACTGATTGGCTTGGTCAGGATTTGTCTGCTTGGACAGAAGAGAGACTAGCACGCAACTAAACGGAGGAAAAACTAAAACCACCTGTGCAGGGTTTATGCAAAAACTCTTTCGGGTGGTTCTTTTTTATTCCTATGATTTAATGAGTCGAGCAAGTCAAGCAAGGGTCGTAAGCTCGGATTAAAGATTCGATTCTTTTTTCTTTTTCTTTTTGAGTTTTACCTTTTGAGATTTTCAACAATGCCTGAGTATCTTTTTCTAAATTAGAAAGACTTTGTCCGGTTGGAACTAAAATATCAGCTTTGATGATTTCGCCTTTAGGATTAGTTTCATAATAATGATACAGAGTGCCGCGGGGAGCTTCGGCAGCGCCAACCCCTTTTCCGGCTCGCAGTTTGTAGGGTTCAGGCTCGGTATCGATTTTAGTTTTTTGTAGCTGGTCTATGAGCTTGATTGATTCTTCGATAAAATGGAGAATTTCCACCGCTTGTGAAGGAATATTATCAAAGGAATTAAAGTCGTCTAATTTAATATCTAATTCGGCTAATTTTGCCTTAGCTTTTGGATTTAATTTATCGGTTCCAAGATTGATTCTCGCCAAAGCCCCGGTCATCACTGCTTTGCCATCCAAATAGGCGACTTTGGCTGTTGAGTCAGGGATAATTTTTTCTTTTAATTTTGTTTGATATTGGCTAGGTTGAAAACTTTTTCCTTTGTTTGAAGCTATGACGCCGTTATAAATTTCGTATTCATCTTTTGAGCTCAAAGCCAAATAAGTGGTTGGATTTTTCAACTCAGGATATTCTAATTTAGAAAATAAATCTACACAATATTCGGCATCATCGGTGGTATTTTCTAATTCAAATCTTAGATCTGAAAGTTGACCATGGGTTATTTGTTTAGAAAAACCGCCCAAGACTGGATTGACCGGATGAATCGATCGGCCGCCAACTACGGTTAAAATTCGATCAGCGATCCTTTTGATATTTAAAGCAATATGAAATTCAGTCGGATATTTTTGGGGAAAGCTTTCGTCTTTTTTGAGTTTTAGATAATCAGGTAGAGCCAAAAAGAATAAATGCAAATTGTGGCTTTGAATAATTTGGGCAGATAGCATTAATTTTCTCAACAAGATAGTCGAAGGCGAGGGTTCAATGTCTAAAATTTTCTCCAAAGCTTTAATGGCAGTGAGATAATGGATAGTGGGGCAGACGCCGCAAATTCGAGAGACAATAAAGGGAATTTTTTCGGCTGATTTTTCCAGAACTAAACCTTCGAATAATCTTTCCCCTTCAGAAACTTCAAAGCGGGCTTTTTCTTTTTTAAAATTAATGTATAAAGTCCCATGCCCTTCGATTTTATTGACATAGTCGTTGTATAGTTGGGTCATTTTTTCTCCTCGATTATTTTTTCCAATTCCTGATATTCTTTTAGGTTTCGCCAAGCGATTGATGCCCAATCTAAGATTTCCTTTTCGTTCATTCCCATATCTTTGAATCTATTATGCAACGCTTTTACATTAGCGTCTTTGATGGGCCCCAAACAGCCAAAACAAGGAAAACCAAAAGTTGGGCAAATCGCGTTGCAGCCAGCAGTTGTAATTGGGCCCATGCAGGATTTGTCTTCCAGCAAAAGACATTTATTTTGTTTAGCCTTGCAAGCCAAACAGACTGGGTAGGTTTTTTTTAACGGAGTTTTGCCAGCTAAAACTGAGGCTAAAAATCTTTCAATATCTGGGGGATTGACCGGACAACCGCCAATTGCAAAGTCAATTTTAATATAATGGGCGATTGGTCTGGCTGGCTGGGAATTTTTTGGATCTCGTTTGGGATAAATTTGTTTAAAGACTTTTTCTCTTTTTTTAGGATCAATTAAAGCTGGGATTCCGCCGGTGCAAGCACAAGCGCCCAAGGCGACTACATATTTTGCATTTTCTCTGATTTTTTTGAGTAATTTAATTTCCTCAGGTTTAATTGGTGTGCCTTCAACGAAAGCTACATCAATATTTTGCCACTTTTCTACATCCACAATTAAACGCCAATTTAAAATTTCTACCCGGTTTAAAAAATCAGGCAGTTTTTCCAGGAGATTTAAAAATTCCAGTTCACAACCTTCGCAGTCAGTGAGATCGAAAATGGCGATTTTTGGTCTTTTCATAAATCCTCTTTAATTTTAGCGTAATTGAAAACCGGGCCATCTAAGCAGGTGTAATATTTTCCGATGGTGCAGTGCTGGCATTTGCCGATTCCACATTTCATCTTAGCTTCCATTGAGACATAAATTTGATCAGGTTTGATTTTCAATTTTCCTAATTCTTTGACAATGGGCTGGTACATTGTTGAAGGTCCGCATATTATGGCTGTAGTTTTTTCGGGTTTGATTTTAATATCACAACACAAATCAGTCACCATGCCAGTTTCGCCTTCCCAGTTTTTGTCAATTTCTTCGGCGCAAAGCATCACATTTATTTTCTTTTGCCATTTTTTCAATTTATCTTTGAAAAGCAAATCTTCAGGTTTTCTAACACCATATAATAGGTAAATTTTGCCAAAGTTATTTCGTTTGGGAATTAAATATTGCATTAAAACGGTAATCGGTATGATGCCAAGACCGCCGGCCAACAAAACCAAATCCTTGCCTTTTAACTTGGCTATTGGAAAACCATTGCCTAGGGGTCCGCGAAATTCGAGCGTTTTTCGGACTTCCATTTGATCCAAAAATTTGGTTACCAAACCAACTCTGCGAATCGAAAGCTGAAATTGAGGTTTTGGCTCAGGATTAGAACAGGGGGCAAAAGGCGCCTCGCCTACCCCGGGTACGGAAAGCATAATGAATTGCCCCGGGGTAAAATAGAAATTTTTTTCTAATCTAAAAGTATAAAGCTTAGTATCTTTGGTTTGTTTTTGGATTCGGATTAATTTTATTTTCTCGCCTTTATAGAGATTGGGCATTTTACCTCTTATGACTTTCTTTTATAACTTTCGGTGATTAAATTTTCCAAGATTTTTCGAAAATTGATTTTTGCCGGACATTGGGCAATGCAGCGACCGCAGCCAACACAACCTGGATGGTCGTATTCTGAGGGCATTCGGACAAATTTATGATGATACCAATTATAGATTCGGTCGCGTAATTTTTCTTTGGGGTTAAGGCCTCCGGCCATTTTGAAAAATTCAGGCGAAAAGCAGGCGTCCCAGCGACGATAGCGGCATTTTTTATCACCCTTCAAATTCATCTCGTCGCAAGTTTCAAAGCAAAAGCATAAGGGGCAAACGTAAGCGCAGATTCCGCAGCCAAAGCAGGTTTCTGTCAATTCATCCCAAATTTTGCTGTCCTTTGATTTTTCAATTAATTTTGAGGTTTTTTCGGAAAAGATAATATCGTTTTCTTGGGGCTTGGTTCTTTTAATTTTCCAGCTTGAGTCTTCGAAAAACGGCAATTCAGCTAATTGTTTGCCTACCTTAGAGCCGATAGAGACAATAAAAAATCCTTTCATTTGGCTAAAGAATAAGTCGTAGCCACCCTCAATATCAAAAGGAAAAAAATGGTCAAAATGCTGGGGAATTTTTTGGTGTTCAATGCCGATGATAATAGTTTTTTTTCGGCGCCTTAGATAATAATAGTCGGGTTTGGGCTTGGCCATTATTTTGTCTAAAACATTGATCGCTTGGATGTCGTAGTCGTGGACGCCGAAGAGGACTTGATAGGGAGATTGTTCGGTTTTCTTTTTGCCAGCCTTGCTAAAATCGAGCATTAATTCTTTGGGGGGTAGCAAAGCGACTTTGACAGGTGGCAAAATTGTGGTTGGATAATCTAAGGCGATTTTGGGAATTTGCGAGGGCTTGCCATAGTGGGGATTGATTAGCTCAAATACAAAATCCCCCTCCTTTTTAATCGGTGCAATCACCAAGTGGGTTCTTTCGAGATGATCCAAAAACTTCGGTATTTGAGAACGACGGATGATTTTGGTCAAGTTACCCCTCCTTTTCAGTTAACAAACAACAGTAAACAATTAACAACAAATAAATATTATTTACTGTTAACTGTTATCTGTTTATTGTTTGCTGATTCTATTATATCAGAAAAAACTTTTGAGTAAAAAAAGAGGCCCGGCAGGCAAACACGATAAAGTGTCGGTGCCTGCTGGGCCAAAGGCTTTGGTTATTCATCCGGTGGATTGGGGGGGGCTTGTTCCAAACGAAGTTTTGCTCTTTGTCGTTTTCTGAGGTTCATAGCCGAAGCAAAAAGCAATAACGTGACTACAAGCCAGACAATCGCCATCGCAACAGAGAGCACCAAATCGATACCCCACACAGCCAGAAGTCCGTAGGCGATTACTACTACCAAGAGAATTCCTGCGACCGTGAGACGGAGAGCTATCTCTATCTTTTGCCCTAGTCGGGTGAATTGTAGGCAGAGTAGCAGTAAAGCAACTACAGGCAACAAGGATGCTGCATTTTCAACGATTTCTTGCATTTCTGTTCATCTCCCTTCAGATTTGATTACATTTCAGACAGACTATTAGCCTATTAATCTCAAGATATAATCCCAAATGCCTGCTCCTATCCAGCCCAAAAAAACGATTGCGAAACCAGCAATAACGCAACAAGCGGATATGCCGGTGTGTTTCTTTTGCCAATCTTCCGAAACCTGAGAAAAACCGAATATTGGTGTGTAAATTAATCCTAATCCAACTAACGTACAGAGAAGAGCTATTTTTTCGGGTGTGCTTAGGAGTTCCATTCAGAACACCTCTCCTTTTCAGAATGGTAATGTACGTTCAACCAAAACTATTCAGCCTTGATTGTTTTGATTATAGCAAATCAAAATTTATTTGTCAAGCCCAAGATGGATTTTTGAGTAAAAAAATAGGCCCGGCGGCAAACACATAAAATTGTGCGGACCTACGGGGCCAGTAAGAGAATCTGATTACCACTTTTTGTCGAGTATGCCTGTGTAGTATGCGAAGTGATTAGCGCCTATGTGTATGATAAAGCTGAGCAAAAGTATGATTCCAATTTGTGGTAAGGTGAGGTTGGTTAGAGGATAACTAAGTAGCAGTGCTCCGCATGCGAAGTCAGTTTGGTCAAGGGGTATGAATGGTTGTCCTGGTTTGTAACCCAATCTTCGCTTGAAAAAGCTTGCAATGAGGTCTCCAATGAGTGCCCCCAGTCCCATGAGAAATCCGAGTAAGAACCAATTCTCGTAGTTCAGAATGTTGAGTGTTATTCCAATGTTCATATTTGTTAAGTTGTATTGAATGTATGCTGTTGCAATTCCAAAAAGTATGCTGAATGCGAGTCCCCGGAAAGTTTTGTTTTTTCCAAAGATTGTTTTTCCATGAAATACTGTATCAATTGGTATTGCGAGCACTGGCACTTTTTTTACTATGACTGGTGCTATGTTGGCAAAGTATGCGGGTAGCATGAGGTATGCGAGTTGGAGTATGAGTCGTATCATTTTTCTCATTCCCTTCAACATAGTAATGTGCGATTAACCAAGGTGGTCTCAAGATTTGAATATAAGTATTATTACCAGAGTAACGAAACAAATTCCTAGAGCAACGTAAAAAGGATTCAAATCGGCAATTTTACCGCTGATCGTTTGGGAAGTTTTTTCTTTACGGAGATGCTCTCTTTTAGGATCATCACTGATTTTTGTAGATATAGTTGTTGTGCATCCACAAGTCCACTCGTCGAGTTTGATTTGATGTAATTCAGAACCATCCAAAATTCTACCACATTTGGGGCATTTATATGTTCCTATTGGGTCCATTTTTCTCACCTCTTTAGAGTATGGTAAGGTACGCCAACCAAAGCTATTCAGCCTTGATTGTTTTGATTATAGCAAATGATAATAATTGTGTCAAGGGATTTTAAGCGGATTTTGATTTTTCGCCGGCTTATTATAGAATAGACACAGAGGCAAAATATGAGAAAGATCCAACAAGCTAAAGTTAAAGGCAAAAAAGTTATTGTCAGATGCGATTTTAATGTGCCGATTCAAAATAACAAAATCAGCGAGGATTTTAAAATTAAAGAATCTTTGCCAACAATAGAATTTTTAATTAAAAATAAAGCGGCGCGAATTGTTTTGTTAGCTCATCTCGGACAGCCTGATCATCAAAATTCAGGTTTTTCTTTGGAGCCTATAGCTGTGCAGCTTGCAAAATTGTTAAAATTCAAAACCCCCAAAAAGATTAAACTTCAAGGTCTTGTTGCATTTCAACCAAACTCAGATATTTTTCTGATGGAAAATGTCCGTTTTCAAAAAGAGGAAAGAGATAACAATAATAAATTAGCCAAAAAATGGGCCGGTTTGGGCCAGGTTTTTATTTTCGATGGCTTTGCTTCTGCCCATCGAGATGAGGCATCAACTGCGGGTATTGCTAAAATCTTGCCTTCTTATGCCGGATTTTTGGTCCAAAAAGAAGTGGCAAAATTAACCCAATTGTTATTAAATCCCCAAAAACCCTTTGTTTTGATTTTAGGTGGCAAGAAAACCGAAGATAAATTACCAGTGATTAAAAACCTTTTTGGCAAAATCGATACTTTTGTTGTCGCTGGCGAGACAGCCAATACTTTTTTGGCGGCAAAAGATATACCAATTGGAAAATCGCCATATGCGCAGGATTTAGTGGGCGAATCGATTAAAATTACGAAAATGCTTTTAGATGAGCCTTCAAAAGACATTTTTATTCCCCAAGATGTGGTAGTTTCGAAAGCCAAAGATAAACCAGAAAATGCAAGAGTTGTTTTGAGATCTGAGGTTGGCAAAGATGATTTTATAGTTGACATTGGGCCAAAAACTGTTAAAATGATAGAACCGAGAATAACTGGGGCTAAAACGATTTTTTGGAATGGTAATTTGGGTGTTACTGAGGTTGAGGAGTTTGCCAAAGGTTCAAAAGCGGTGGCCAAAATAATTGCCAAAGGTGATGCGGAAAGCGTTTTGGCTGGAGGAAACACAGTGGCGGCAGTAGATAGTTTTGGATTATTAGATAAATTTAGCTTTGTTTCTACAGGCGGTGGAGCCGCTTTGGAATTTTTAGCGGGCAAGAGACTGCCAGCTTTAGAAGCATTAGAAGAATAATTGATTTATAAAATAGCGGGTCCTGCTCGGCATCATCCACGAAAAACCGCGGCCGGCTGCAAGGATGTATTTTGGAAAGAAGTATTTCCGGCCGCCGCTTGACCTCTCGACAAGCCGTTCAGGCTTCTAATTAATACTGACACTTTTTCCCATGGCTTGTCTTCGAGACATTTTTCTTAGAAAGTGCCTCGCACCCGCTAAATAAATTCAAAGGATAATATGAAAACTTCAAAAGAAAAATTACCAAAAAGTAAGGTGAAATTAAGGATTGAGCTTTCAGAAGATGAGTTTGCAAAATTTCGACAGAGAGCTTTTTTAAGATTATCAACTCAAGCCGATGTTAAGGGTTTTCGGCCCGGCAAAGCGCCTGAGTATCTGATTAAAAATAAAATCGGCAAAGATAAAATTTTTCAAGAGGCTTTGGAAATGTGTTTGCCTGAGACTTATTTTGCCGCTCTTAAAAAAGAAAAAATTACCCCGGTTGCTGATCCCCAAGTTAAAATTACAAAGCATGAGGAAGGCAAGCCTTTGGTCTATGCGGCTGAGGTTGATGTTTTGCCTGAATTTAATTTGCCTGATTATAAGAAAATCGAGGTGAAAGCGAAAAAGGTTAAAGTTGGCGAAAAAGAGCTCAAAGAATCATTAGCGGGTTTGCAAAAATCATATGCTGAATATAAAAATAAAAAGGAAGCGGCCCAAAAAGGCGATAAAATCGAAATTGATTTTGAGGGATATTTAAAGGGAGTAAAGGTTGACCAGCTAACCAGCAAAGTTCATCCTTTGGTTTTAGGCGAGGGTGGATTTATTCCCGGTTTTGAGGAAAAATTGGTGGGAATGAAAAAGGGTGAGACAAAAGAGTTTAACCTGAAAATGCCGGAAAAACTGCGTGATAATTTTTTGGCTGGCAAGCAGGTTAAATTTAAAATCAAGATGTTGCAAGTTCAAGAAGTTATTTTACCTAAATTGGATGATAAATTTGCCAAAAAAATCGCCAAAGGCAAAAATTTGACTGAACTAAAAAAAGAGCTTGAAAAATCTTTGCAAAAAAGAGCAGAATTGACAGAGCAAAGAAGATTAGAAACTGAGTTATTGAATAAATTGGCAGAAAAAACTGATATGGAAATCCCTGAAAATTTAGTTAAAAACGAGCAATTTAAAATGTTGGCAGATTTGCAGCAGAATATTGAATCTAAGGGGATACCTTTTGCCAAATACTTGGAAAGCATTGGCAAAAAAGAAGAAGAGTTTTTAAAGGATTTGGCAGTCCAGGCGGAAAAGGCGGTTAAGATTGGTTTGTTGATTGGGAGAATTAAACAGAAAGAAAAGGTTAAGGTGGTGGCCGCTGATATTGAACGGGAACTGGGAATGATGAAACGTTCAGGGTACAAAATCGAAGATGAGGAAAAAGCCAGAAAGCAAATTAAACTTACTCTGGAAAATCAAAAAACTCTGGCAAAATTAGTTGACTATGCAACAGGAAAGTGATATAATAGGTTTCAGAAGGTGCCTTGCGCCCGCGATTAACCATATGAGTAATTATTAATTTTCGAAGGAGCTTTAATGAATCATAAAAGAATCACAAATCAATTAGTTCCAATGGTAGTAGAAAAATCAACCTATGGCGAGAGAGCTTATGATATTTTTTCTCGGCTTTTAAAAGAGAGAATTATTTTTATCGGTGGGCCAATTGATGATAATGTGGCTAATTTGGTGATTGCCCAGTTGTTGTTTTTGGAAGCTGAGGAGCCTAAAAAAGATATTCAATTGTATATTAACTCGCCTGGTGGGGTGGCAACGGCTGGTCTGGCTATTTATGATACGATGCAATATATCAAAGCAGATGTCCAGACGATTTGTATTGGGCAGGCGGCATCAGCGGCGGCGATTTTATTGGCCGCTGGCGCTAAGGGCAAACGTTATGCTTTGCCTTCTTCTCGAATTATGATGCATCAGGTAATGGGCGGCGCTGAAGGTCCGGCAAAAGATGTGGAGATTAGAACCCGCGAGATTATTCGGGTAAAGGAAGCGGTGAACAAAATTCTGGAAAAACACACTGGTCAGCCAATAGTCAAAATAGAAAAAGATACTGATCGTGATTTCTTTTTAGATGCTCCCGAAGCTAAAGATTACGGCGTGATTGACGAGATTATTAAACAGGCAAGATAAGTTAACAAAGTTTCGGGAATATTGTATAATCAAAATAGCCTTGTTATTAAAAAGAGGGGCAAAATGAATTCAGCAAAAAAAGGTTTCACTTTGATTGAGCTTTTAGTCGTTATCGCTATTATTGGAATTTTAGCGGTAGTGGTTTTATTGGCTTTGACTTCAGCGAGGGCCAAAGCCAGAGATTCAAGAAGATTAAGCGATGTTAACCAATTACAAAAATCTTTAGAATTATATTTTGATGCCCATGATCGATACCCTTCTAGCGTTAACGTTAGTCAAGGTCAGCCTAGTCCAAATAATCATTGGTGTAATAGCGTAAGCGGGGGGAATCATTGGATTCCAGGATTGGAAGAATTCTTACCAGTTTTTCCAGTTGATCCTGCAAATAATGCCACCAGTCTGTATGGTTCAACCAACTATGCTTATTGGTATATCTCTTTCAATAATCATCCAGAAGGTTATACGCTGTTTTTTAGATTAGAAGATAAGGACAAAGAACAAGAGGTGTCTAAGACAGTAAAAAGCAGTTGGAATTGCGTTGATCTCACTCATTCAAGATATAATACTGCAGTTGTTGGCGTTTCTCCTCCTAGTTGTCCGTGATTAATAATTTAAGGACTTGACAAAAATTTTCCCCTATAATACAATAGAAGTGTAGCAAGGAGGCTATATCGATTAATAATTAAAATTCAATGTAAGCAAGGGGTACAAAGATTTGCTTTCGGCCAGACCCGTTGGCAGATTTTTGTTTCCCTTCAAGGAAACATTCGGACTTTAAAAATTTAGTTTTAGTTTAATGATCAGGAAGTGGTAAGAAACAGTGTATGAGAACAATATCCCCGCTAGAGGATTTAAATCTAGCATTTTTTGAGAGTTTGATCCTGGCTCAGGATGAACGCTGGCGGCGTGCCTAACACATGCAAG
>SDBU01002328.1_pt1 | contig 25490 bp, 66 predicted proteins | sample 2277071 | NCBI WGS metagenome assembly SDBU01 (sample SAMN10397929, study PRJNA504765) | marine sediment metagenome | isolation source: marine sediment core GS08_GC12, 126 cmbsf | place: Arctic Ocean: Gakkel Ridge, Loki's castle | collected 2008
TAATGTCCCGTCTGGCGAGCAGTGCGACCACATCAACGGCAACAGCCTGGACAACCGCCGTTGCAACCTGCGGCTATGCACCAACAGCCAAAATCAGCAAAATCAGACCCCACAAGGCGGGTCGTCGGAATTTAAGGGCGTGTATTGGCGCAAGCGCGACAAAAAATGGTGCGCAGGTATAGGACATAACGGAAAACAGTATTACCTTGGGCTCTTCGCCAACGAGATCGACGCCGCGCGTGCCTACGATGCCGCAGCCCGAGAGCGCTTCGGCGACTTTTCACGCGCCAATTTCCCGAAAGGAGAACTTCGTGATTGAACCCCCACGTATGACAATTCACTGTGAGCTTTGTCAGCGCACCCACAGCCTCCCATTAGGCAAGGCGACCCAAGTCCCGGTGGCTGGTGGCGGAATACTGTGGCTGGCCGATTCTGAGCCGTTTCGCAAGCTGGGCTGGGAAGTGGAGGCTGACGGCAGGACGTATTGTCCGCGCCATGCGAAAGGAGAACATGATGATCTACCCTTGGCTTAGTCCAACATTAACCGCCATGGCCGACCTGCTCAAGCTCGAAGAAGGATGGGATTCGTATGGAGCCGCCTGCATATCCCCCCTCTGCGTAAAGGCAACGCTTGACTTCCTGTTCGATGCGATGAGCGACGAGACGCCCGCGCTGGCGGTGGTACCTACATCATGGGGCGGTGTGCTGATCGAATGGCACACTGGCATAATCGACCTAGAAATTGAGTTCAGGCCCGATGGCAAGATAGGATGCTGCTACCGCACTTGGGATATGAGCGAATCGTTCGATGACGATAACGTCCAGAACTTTGCAACGCTCCATCCCTTGGTAGCCAAGCTCGCCAAACGGCCGAAAGGAACCCCCGATGAACAATGAACCGCGCGCTCGGTGCACGTGCAAGTACTGGTGTAAGAACAGATGTTGGCGATTCCCGAAGTGGTACACACAAACCATGGCACACGATGCTTGCAGGGAGTGCGAGCTACGAACGAAAGGAGATGAAGATGGGCAGTAAGATTTACTGGCGACCGAAGTACACTGGCACCGATCTAGAAGCTGAGGTGCAAAGCTCGTTTTGGGATGACCTCGGCAACGCCCTTGGCCAATCCCAACAGATGGAAATTAGGATACTCGCCGCACAGCGCCCCGTTATTGCCGCCATGGTTGGCTTGTTCCCAACAGAACCCGCATGGGGCAGGTTGCTGACGGCGCTCGAAACCCACGACACGATCATCGTTGAACGGCGATGGTGAAAGGAGCCCTCGATGCGCCCGAGAACGATTAGCACACTTAAAGCGCACTTGACCGAACTGGAGGCTACACCGGCAGATGAGAAGTACGAGCCTATCGCGATTTCGTTTACGGCCCGCGAGATTAAGCGACTGCGCGGTTGCCTACAAGAAGTGCTACCGATACTTGAGAAGCTGAGAGGAGAAGAAGAATGATCCACGACCCCGCTTGGGACGAGGATTCCGTAATCGTCGAGTGTGATGGCTGTGGCTACAAGGAGAGATACAGCATCTTCGCTGATCATCTTGACGCTGACGAGTGGGACAGTGACCGCCTATATGGCGAGTTAGATATGAACGGCTGGGTGCAAGGCGATACTGAGAAGGAATTTTGCATGGACTGCGCCGAGGCCCTTGGCATGAAATGACGCCACGTAAAAGGCAATCGCCTTTGTGGCATAACGATGGCTGAAAATGGAGAAATGGTATGAAGTCGATTGACATTGCCGAGTTGAAGCCGAAGATGCGGTTCTGTGTTGGCTATCGCAGTCAGGAGATAAGCCACCAAGGCAACGTTTTTGAAGCCCTCGCAGTGGACAGCCCGCGTGTTGTCGCCAACTGCATAGCTTCAGCGCCTGCGGGTGATTGCGAGGCCAAGAACCCCGTCGTATTCGACAAGAAGTCCGTCATGTTCCTGCTCTGTAGCGAAGATTACGTGAACGCACTCCTGAAAGGAGAATCAAAATGATCGACATGGTGAAAGATGTCCTAAATTGGGATATGAGCGATTACGAGAAGATCGCCATTATCGAGATGATCGTGGAGGCCCCGCGCACAGTGCCCAAGTACAAACCGGCTAGCGAGATACTGAAGGCGCGGTACGCACAGCCCGCCAAGCCCAAGGTCCACAAAGGACCCGTCGCCGGCACCTACAAGCGTGGCATCCTCTGGGCACGGTGCAAGAAGGAGCACCCGCTGTGGGCGGCAAAGCAGGTTTACGGGAATCTGTCAAATGCCGATATGGAGCGGGTCTTGGCACGTGCCGCAGCGAAGGTGAAGTAGCAACCGCCATCGCCCCGTCGGTGCCCAAATGGGTGGCTGCGTTCCTAGATCCGCAGCTTGCAAACCGGCGGGGCAATTGAAAGGAGATGACGAATGAACAGATACGAAACTGAGATGAGGCAGATTTGCGCGCAACTAAACGCCAAACTAGACACGCGAGTAGACGAAGGCATACAGACCGAGGATGAACCCATACAACCGAAGAAGGAGGCTCCCTGCGATTACCGTAAAACTGTTCCTGAAGAACTTCAGCAGGCACTAATGGACACGAACGCATGCTGGGCCATGACCTCTGACGAACGATCATTTGATCACCTTCCTTGCACATTGCGGGAATACTCGCATGAACAGGGCTGTTGGCAATGTTTGCACCCCAAACGGCCAAGTATGGTGGTGGATGTCTGCACAGCCAAGAAGGTGTGTTTATTGTTACATCCTTGTAAGGAGTGTGACTATTCCAAGGCCAGGTAGTAGCCCCCGGCATGAAAGGAGATGAAGATGAAACCAACTGAACCTGTGCCCATCCCGATAGGCACCTGCGGAGACTGGGCCGTCGAGGAATACCCAGTCTCAAAAGACGAAGCCAAATGGCATAACATGAGAGAAGCAATCCATAATAGCCGCCGTTACCTTACGGCTGGAGATTACACCAAACTGGTGCATCATGGCAAGACCATCATGTCCGATACGCCGGCGGAGCTTCGGGACTATCGCGAGTTTGTCCACAATGCGTATGGGCATGTCCTGATCAACGGGCTAGGGCTTGGCTGCACGACTCAGGAATGTCTACTCAAGCACGGCGTCACCAAAGTAACCGTCGTGGAACTTGCGGAAGAAGTGATACGCCTTGTTGGGGTTACGCTCAAGAAGGCATATCGTCACAGGCTAGATATCGTGCGAGGAAATGCGCTTGAGTTCATGCCCCCGAAAGGGACACGCTACGGCGCAGTCTGACACGACATCTGGAATGACATCTGCACGGATAACCTGCCTGATATGAAGAAGTTGCACAGGAAGTACGGGCGACGCTGTGACTGGCAGGGTAGTTGGTCGCGGGATGTGCTGAAACACATTAGATGAAGGAGATGACGATGGACATGCTTTGTAACTTGGTAGCGGGGCTCATAATCCTGGGCTTCATCGGCATGGGCCTGTGCTGCGGAATTACCGTGATATTCTACGCCGTGCTTATCATTATCGGCCTGTGGTGCCTCGCATGCAGCCTAGTGAAGGGCGCGTGGCGGAAGGTGTTCCCGGAAAACTCTTGAACTGCCAGGGGTTTGGTGGTATACTTAGGGAGTCATAATGAGTTGGGATCACCCAACTACAATTTGCCCCCGTTTTCCGGTAACGGCCTTCCCAGCTTGTTATGACAGCCGGAAGACGGGGGTTCGTTTGGAGATGCTTATGAAACCGACACCCTTGTTTGAAGCGTCAGAAGCCGAGTCGCAACGTCTTATTGCCATGCGTTATCGTAACTTCTTGATGAGTTCGTATTGGAAAAACGTTCGCGCGAAGGTGCTCGCGTTACATCCACATTGCGCTATTTGCCGTTCGCAAGAGAAGGTACACGTCCATCACAACACCTACGAACACCATGGCTACGAACACATTTACTGGCAAGCCGATCTCGTGGTACTGTGTTATGAGTGCCACATGCTCTACCACGCTCGGCTATGTTGTCAGCCACCTGACCGTCTCACGCCAACACCTATAGACAGCGGCCTGCCACAGATCAAGCGCATAACTGTGGAACCTGAGCAGCATGTCAGTAGCTTCATCATTCGGACGAAGGCGATAGCGGTTCTACCAAGCGTCCAAGAACCGATGGCAGGGTACTGCTGCGACAGGCTGATTACGGCCCACACCGACCAAATGGTAGCCCCAGGTGAGCATTATCCAGTAAGCGATGAGTGTGAGGAAGCATTGGAGACGCTGGAGAAGATGCTTACTGAACTGGGGTATACAAAGTCGGAGATTGCAGAGGCCCCACGGGAGTGCCATGCCAAACACCACGGGAAAGAAACAGATTCAGAACCAGAAAGGAGATCGGAATGAACAATGTAGCCCTATGCAAGAAACGCGGATGGACTGTAGGCACGATACTGGAGGGCACCGAGTCCTACAAGGATTACTCCCACACGGATCGACTCCTCATCACGGCTCTTGGTGAGGAGAGCATTTTAGCACGGCATCTGCCGCATAATCCAGAAGCCCACTGGGAATCCGGCCGTGAGCATCCATGGACGTTGGAACACCGCGATTGGCATGCGGTAGCCGCCCCATGGCCCATGCCAGAAAGGAGCCCCCGATGAACCTCTCATGGCTACGTGAGCATTACCCGCTTTGGATAACGAATATTGGGATCTCCGTGGCGTTCGTGATCGCGGCGGTTATCATGGTGTGGTGGCAGAGGCGGAAAAAGGAGCCCAAGAGATGACCAAGCAGCAACGCATCGTAGTTTACGTGATATTGGCGATCATGGTGCTGATGCTGGTGTTCCCGCCTGTGGAGTACAAGTGGCGGGGCATTTACCGGCGAACGCACGCCTTTATTTTCAAGTCAACAGTCCGCCCACACCCCGACGTCCCCAAGCCCATACGCATTGATCAACTCCGCCTGGCGATGCAGCTTGCGATGGTGAGCCTGACGGGTGCGGGTGTGTTCATGGCGGTGAGGGGGAAGGACATCCCCCATGCCTGACTTCGTAACCATCGGCGAGTGCAGGCTTTATCTCGGTGACTGCTTCCCCTTCAGCACCCTCGTGCATGCCCCTGACAGCTTCCCGGCGTGCCGTATGTCGGCCCTTACCAAGTCAACCATTATCGAATCACCAGGCTGGACACCGGCGTATTCACTCTCAATCAACCCCGCAGCAGCTATCATCAGGGCGCGCATACACGCCTGCATTTCGCGCAGGAACTCGCCTTCTACCACGAAGTGTTCACTCATCATCTTCTCCTTTCGGGAAATTAAGCCGCGCAAAGTTGCCGAAATGCTCACGCGCTGCGGTGTCATAGGCGCGGGCAGCGTCGGTCTCGTCGGTGAAGACGCCAAGGTGGTGCCGTTTTCCGCTATGCTTTATCTGCGCGTGCCATATCTTGTCGCGCTTGTACCAATGTACGCCCTTGAACTCTGACGCGCCACCGCCTATACGCTGATTCTGGAGGTTCTGGCTATGGGTACACACGCGCAAGTTACACCTGCGGTTGTCCAAGCCGTTACCATTGATATGATCACATTCAAAGCCGGGCGGCGGATTCAGGATTTGCCGATGCATGTATACTTGTCTGCGGTAAGGGCGCTTGCCGACATTTCGGCTGGCATACCAACGCTTTCCGATTTTGGCCGCATGCCACTTGTGCTTGCTTAGCTCCGCGTAATCCTCGTCATCTACAAGGGCCACCTTACCTTGGGTAAGCTCTATCTCACGCATGGAAATCTCCAAACGAAACGCCTGCCTTCTGGTTGTCACGACAAATCGGAGGGTATGTCACCAGAAGGCAAGCGCTATATTGTAAATCGGGTATCCGATTTATCGTGACTATTATAGTATAGCACAATATGCTGGAAATGTCAAGGAGAATCCACTAGCTGCAAAGGGCCACCTTTTCCAAGCTGAATGTCAGCCGGTACTTCGTAGTTCCCCTTGCGCCTGTCCTTCAGTTCTGCCAGTCTTGACTTGTTCCAGTTCTCAATGCGCGAAAAGTAACCCACGACACGAGTTACGTGGTACAGCGGCTCAAGCATCTTTGTGCCCACCGCATATTCCCGCAGCGTCGCCCATGGCAACTCTAGGATCACGCAGGCATGGAAGGTCGTATAGTATCCGGCTTCGTCTTTCACGGTGACGGTATCATGTGCCATGTCGATGCCGGTGAGATCAGGATCGGCGTTCACGGTGGCAAAAAAGTCGCTAATCGTCATGGTGGGGTCTCCTTGTCCAGGTGCTGTTCAATAGCGGCGATGCGGGTGGCGATGTGTTGCATGTGGCAACTGTCGATGGTGCTTAACACGCATATTATCAACAACATTATCCAAATCATCAGGTGTTCAGCGGTCATTTTGCCTCCTTCCCCGCTTTCCTTATCGCCCAGTCCTGTGCCTCGTCCAGGCGCCGTATCGCCCAACCGAGCGATGCGCGATCCTTTTTCGGCACGGCGTCCTTACCTGCCTTTGCGGCTATGCTGAGCGCTTCGAGTTGGCGTCGTGGGAATCCAACTAAGACAGGGCGGTCGTGTTTGGAACTACTCATCGGTATCTCCTTTTGCTTCGCGTTGGTTCATATTCCTGAACTCCATCATGGTCAACAACTCCTGCGAGTACATTTCCGACTGATCGCCATCCCACGTCAGTTGGTGCCCATAGCCACAACAGCATATCCCCTGCTCCAGCTTGTCGGTGCCTTCCCGGCATGCATAAATGCTGCAATCGCCCGAATGCTTGGTGCGCTTGGCGCGTTCGCGGATCGCGGCTTCAATAATATTGGCCATGTCGCTGATTTCCTCTTGGGGCACCCGTGGTCCCTCGTGAATAAGGTTCTCCCAGCACTGAGCCGCCACTTGTTCAGCTAATTGTTTGATTGTCATCTTGTTGTCTCCTGTGCCCGCCAGGCGGAAAGTTCAACCAAGCAAATTCCCCATGTAGTTCGCGGGCCGCAGCGTCGTATGCCAGCGCCGCCTCAATCTCATTACGGAAGTACCCCAAGTGGGAACGTTTATGGCTTGCATCAATGAACGCCTGCCAGGTGTTCGGTGCTTTGAATAAAAACACCCCCTTATAGCGCGATGAGCCGCCTCGCGATTTACGGTTGTACTGGTTTTGTGCATGGGTGCATAAACGTAGATTAGCCCGCCGATTATCTAGCCCATTCCCGTTGATGTGATCACATTCTAAACCCTTGGGCGCCTCCAATAATTGTCGGTGCATATAAAGCATAGTCCGTTTTCCAGTGTCTAACTGGCTATGACGGACAACATACAATGCCTTTTTACGTTTAGCCACATTCCATCTATACTGGGCTAAATCCTCAAAGTCCTCATCGTCAACCAACGCCACTTTTCCTTGACTAAGCTGTATCTCACGCATAACGGTCTCCAAACAAACCCCTGCCTACTGGTTGCCGCGACAAGCCGAAAAGGTATGTCACCAGAAGGCAGGGGCCAAGTTGTGTGTCGGGTATCCGACTTATCGCAGCTACTATAGTATACCACGATATGTTGGGGATGTCAAGGAGAATCCGCTTGATCTTCGTTCTCCCTCGACAGCGTTTCCGCGCACAAGCGCAGCAAGATAAGTGAGACATCCACCAGCCGAAGACGTGCTTTCCCGTAATTTGCGGCCAGAATCTCCCGCTGCACATCCTCAAGCATCTCGATCGCAACCCTGGCTTGGCGCATCGCTTCACGCTGATCTACTGGCATTTTCATCTCCTTTCAGCATCTCTTGCAGATCAATGGCTGCCGTGCTTAACGACGTCGTGAGTTCTGAATATAGCAGTTCGCGTGGATGTCGTATATCTTCCGCTTCATCGCGCGCCCTGTGATACCTCCGGGCACGTTCAACTACCCTCTGCACATATTCAAGGTGCCCACGCTTCACTTCCACCATTTCACCCGTGTTATCCGGCATTTTCTTCTCCTTTCACCGCATCTGCCGCCAACATCAGCCTCCTGCCGAGTTCGCGGGCCTGGGCGGGGGACAACGACAAAACCATGCGATTTTGAAGAACCCGCTTCAGTTCGTGCTTTTCCATTTGCTGGATGTTCAGGTCAACAGAATCAACCCCCACGACAATCAGCGCTTCTTGGTTCATGCTGAAAAACAGCGTAGCAGCTTGGTCGCACAACTCGCAGGGATCACTAGCCGCCATCATCGTCAGGCCACAGTCCGGGCAGTCGTATGGCACTTCAGGATGCTCATGCACGAAGGGCGGCATCTGCCTGGCCTTGGCAATTCGTTCTTCGTCGTTCATGTTCTGCTCCACACGCCCTGGGAGGCGATTTAAGGCCATTTACTTCGTTCGGGGCTATCATACCCCTAAAAAGGTATCCAAATCAATCCTGGGTGCTGTGAGCGTCGCTAAGGCGGCACCGATGAGGTCTCCGCATCCTTGCCCCGCGCACCACGCGATCTTAATTGGCATCGTGCCCCTCCTCAGTCGGCTCCCATGGCGGCAACAGCGTGTCTATCATCCCCCAAGCAAGCCGCAAGTGTTCACGAGCCCTCCCTATCGCTTCTCGATGGTCTGTGCCCTTTACCTGCTTGTGTCTGATCCACGCCGCCCAGCGCCTCAGTTTGTCGTCGATCCTCTTCAGTTCGCCAATCGCCTCCGCAATCTCTTTAGGGTTGAAGGCCATCTTGCTTCTCCTTCTTCCGACATTCCCAGCATATTTCCCATACGGGGTCGCCGAAACAGTCTTCACACATGTTCCTGCCACATTCGAGGCAGTCATAGCCGCCAAAGTCCATTTCCTCGTGGCAAATAGGGCAGTAGGCCATCATGCCTTCTCCCACAAAAAGCACCGCTCCTTGAAACAGCACGGCTCAACGCTGCCGTCGGGCATCACATGCACAAAGTCCACGCCAGGCTTGCACTTCTCGGCGTATCCCAGTTGCACGCCAAGACAATTATCGACGGCCACGCTTGTGTGATTGGCTTTCAGGCGTTCAATCTCCATGTTCACCATGGCACATTCCATCTTGTTCAGCTTGCCCGTCGGCTTCATCACCAGCAGGTTCACTTGATGCGCCATTGTGGCAATCGTGTCCGGCACTTGGGGCGGGAAATGCTCCATCAGATAGTTGCACGATACCTTTAGGTCAGCATCATGGGCCTGATGTGCCGCGGCCAACCACTCATCGGCAGTCCTGCACTTCTCCGAATCGTAGCTGATCGCCAACGCGCTGATGCCGGCATGCTTGATCGCACCGCAGAACACGTCGGTCACGAGTTCGGGCATGGTGGTCATGGTGAATGTGTATTTTTGCCACGGCACATGGCGGAAGACGTGCAAAAGGTTATAGCCACTGTACTCAAAACACACGGTGGCTTTAGGATGCTCATCGAGTAATTGCTGGAGTGTGTAATAAATCTCCCACGTATCACCAGTGACGGCTCCAACCTTTTGGTAGCAGAAGCTACACGGTGGGTCTTTCGCACATTCCCACGACAGGCTTACGGTTATCATCTTCATGCCTGCCCCTCCAACCACTCTTCGTAGTAGCCAGAGCCACCACCGTCACAGGCCCGCATCTCACCCCCAAGCCTCTCGATAGCCGCCTTGAAGATCGGATAGCACTTGTGGTCAACGTGGTTGCAGTCGCTGTCAAAGCGAAAGCCCGTGTGGATGTAGGCATTGTCACCATATTCAATGCTTGTGCGGTTGCCATCGCGATCATACACGGCGATGGGCGGCCCATCAACACCATCGGCTGCCTTGAGCGCTGCTAGCAACTCAACCGTCAGCGTCGGGCTCGTCTCCCACTTCAGTTCGGCAAAGAGCGCCGAGAAGCGGTCGAACGCCACCTGCGGGTCATGAATTGTGGTGTCTACGAGTAACTCTGAACAACTTGTTTGGATCATGTCTTCTCCTTTTTCTTCGGGCTCACCGGTACCAAGTCCGGCCGGTGGGTAATTGTGACATCAAGCCGTGGCATCTCGTCCAAGGCATGGCAATAATACTTCATCGTGTGATCGCTGAACACCAAGCAGTCATCATGCCACGCAACGTTCTTCAGCGCGTCCTTTAGCAGCTTGGCGATATTATCGCTATCGGGCTTCACGCAATGTGGTACCAGGTTATCGCGGTAGTATTCAATCTTCCACTTGGCGTTTGTGCGGCTCTTTGTGAGTGGGAACCACGCGGTGGCGGACACTACTATCGGCCCCGTCCACACCCGATGGTCCGGGAACTTCTGCTTGAATGTGGTGACGATCACGGCGCGGGGGTGCTTGTCCTTGGAATGTGTCGTCAGCCGAGCATGGCCGCCAGCCACGAAAGGCTGGGGGTCATGACGGCCACGGGGTACGCCTGGGATGGAGAATCGAAGGGTGTTAGACATCTATTCCCTCCGGGAAGTTCAGCCGCGCAAACTCGCCAAATAGTTCGCGGGCGGCGGTGTCGTAAGCACGGGCAGCGTCCCCCTCGTGGCCGAAAACCCCTAGATAATGACGCACATTATTACACATGATCCGTGCCTGCCAGCCACATTTCGCCTTAACCCAATCTACCCCCTTAAATATCGATGTGCCTTCTTGCAGCTTCCTATTCCAGCCATTCTCGGCATGTGTACAGATCCGAAGGTTACTACGACGGTTATCCAGCCCGTTCCCGTTGATATGATCGCATTGCTGGCTTGCCAAAGCACCGAGAATCTTGCGGTGCATTCTGAGATGCATGGCACGATGATCTCTCCAGACACAACAACGGGCATAAAATGTGCCGCCCTCCTTGTGAGCATGCCACTTATGCTTATTCAACTCCTCGTAATCCTCGTCATCTACAATTGCAAATTTGCCTTGTGTGAGCGGGATTAAACGCATGGGGGTCTCCAATACATGCCCTGCCCGTGGCTGTCAAAAACAAGCCGGTTGGGCTGCTAACCAAGGGCAAGGCTGAATTGTTGCTGGTGATCCAGCTTGCTTTTGACGCTCTCATTGTAGCGCTTTATTGCGTCAAATACAAGAGAAAAGCTGCCGATTGTGTCATTCATCTTCCGCCCCTTCAGCTTCCCGCATGGCCGCAAGCACCTTCTCGCACAGGGTAAGGCGACCATCAGGGCGGCTATGCAATATCTGCCCCTGTCTTTGCCAGTCGTCGCCTTGTTCCCATACCCAATCGTACATCGTCAGCGCCTTGTTGGTCTTTAGCGTCAGGTCAAAATAAAGGCCGTCGGTGCGCTCGGTGATCTTCACCTCGTCGAGGGGGCCGTCAGCGTTGGCGATTGTCAGTTTGTACATCGGGTTCTCCTTTCAAAACGGTGGTTCAATGCCATCTTTAGCCGCATCCGTCCCATCGCCAACAGGTCCGCCGGCAGCACCAGATGGAGGTGGTGAAGGCGACCCGGCCCCCATTTCGTTCTGCCACTCAGCGTTCAGTTGACGAATGTAACCGTCGTCAGGGGCTTGGCCTTGGCTTGCAGGCTTGGGCAAATCCCATTCCTCATAACCCGCCTCGTTATGCGTACACACCAATTGCATACCTTCTTCAACTGATGGCCCTGAAAAACTGGGGTTGGCAAAGTCGCCGCCAAAACCCACCCTAGTCAGCTTCCTCATCGTATACGGCTTGGCTTTAGCGCTCAGCCATAACTTCAGCACCGCCTCGCGGGGCGCGGGCAAAGTCTGCCATTCAGCAGCCTCAGCGTTCCAGCGATAGCTGAGGTTGAACCGTACGGCGAAATAGCGTGTCCCGCCTTGTGTTTCTTCAAACCTTGCACTGCCAGGGTGCCCCAAATAACTGCCCTCGGCTGTTTGATCATGTGGCATTCGGCTGGTCCTTTCCTGCAATTGCATTGCGAATTGTTGTCCAAATCTGGCTTGGGTCATTGGGGATGTCGAGTTCGCGATCCATCCCGTATCGGTTTTTAGCGTCGTAGGCGTCATGACGCATGGTATAAATCACACGATCATTCGTCCCTATCCCACGAACGCGCTGCCCCTTCGCAGCCTTATCGGGGTTATCCACAAACGTTCTGAAGGTGCCAAACAGCACTGCATCGAACATCTGCTTGGTCACATCCCATGTCTTGGGGTGAACATTGCTTTCGTATCGGTCAAAGTCTGGCCCCAGCGGATTCTTGAAGTTCCGCACTCGGCAGTGTGAAAGGATCAAAATTGAAACATCGTTGTCGTGGATGCGATCAAGACGCGAGAGCATCCGAATCCATTCACTGATTGACACTTCATATCCCTGTTGGTAATTCGTAAAAGCGTCCCAACTGTCCTTGTACTGGGTCGAGCATACGTGTTCGTGGCATAACCGCTCAAACCCGCCCATGGCGTCCAAGGCCACGGTTTTGTATTTACACTCGTCGCCCAACTGATCGAGTAAGGCCAACAGTCCAGGCCACGTCTCGATGCGAGCAGTATCTACGCTTGGTACAAGCCCGGCCCCTAACAACGTCTCGTAACCCGTTTCTCTTGGTGCTTCCAAGATGGCTACTTCTGAGGCATAGGCAGCACACGACGTCTTGCCAAACCCCTCAAGAGCGTTGAGAACGATCCTGGGCGGCTTCAGCTTGGCTTCCAGCTTTCCTAGAACTGGTGCCTTGGCGCTATTCGCTAATGGACTCATTACTACTGGCGCGGGCGGCGGTGGCGGCGATGGGTTAATCGGTGCTTTCGGCATGATCTTCTTCTCCTATACTCAGTTCAGGGTTCACATTCTTCAATCTCACAAAACCACGGGGAACATCCCCATCAAATTTGCTGATACCTGCGGTGCACAGCCCAAAATACGCACACTGGCCCCAGCGCTTACAAGCGTAATCGTCTTTCGGCCAATAGGCGTTCACTTGACAAAAGCGTATCAGCTTCGCGGTAGCCCACAAATCATACGCCGCATCATCAAGATCGCCTGATGTGTGTTCGATGAGGCGTTGCTGAAAGTAGAAGTCGGGGCGCTTGTAAATGTCGCCCACCAACCGTTCAGCGTATTCCTGTACGCTCTCAGTCTGCTTCTGCTTGATCGTAGGCTTGCGTATGACATTATACAGCGTCCCGCGCACATCATAGTCCATAGCACGTGCTGCCAACGTATATATCATCACCTGCCGATCTATTCGCAAGCGCGGCCAGAAATCAGCGTCTGGGCCAATATCCTCACCTGTTGTCTTGTGTTCTATCAGGTAAAGTTGGCGAGCGCTATTCTCAGCAATACCGTCCATTTTGCCGGCAACACGAAACAACTTCGAGGCCCGCCCGGTAGCGGGGTTGATGAGAGGCACGCTGAATTCGAGTTCGGTGTGAAGTATTTTGTGGGCAAAGCTCTTATACCGCCAGAAATGTCCACGCAACAAACACTCCACCTTCACCGCCTCAATAGGATCATCGGCTATGTATTGGCTGGCAACCTCGGCAATCACCTTTTCAATATCCATGCCCTGGGCGTACAGATCGAGGCCCATGTGCACGGCGCGTCCAACACGTAACGCCAAGCCCTCAACTTCGGGGCGCAAGCCAATCTCGTATTTCCAATAGCGTAGGCGGTGACACTGGAAGAAGGCCCCGCAACCAGAATTGGTGAGTAAGACGGGTTTCTCAGTCGGCATCTTCGCTCTCCTTTGCCGCTCTACGTTTCTCGGCGAATTCATCAGCTTCATCATTCTGTCGTTGCCAATCAGCTTGGAGCACGTAATCCACGATCTGGAACTCAAGGCGGCGGGAATCCTCCTTGTATTTGTCTATAGATTCTGATGGCTTGCGGGATATTGAGAATTCCAGAACACACCAATCCCACATCATCTTCTTGAGCGGCTCCATGTCGATGCCGGTATCGAATATGTCCTTGTCACTCATAGGCGTTCAGCCTTTCTTTTACATTCGCAAGTTCCTCAAGCAGCTTGGCCTGGTCACAATTCGCGCACTTGATGGCGCCCTCAAGCTCCCGCACCCGCTCAGCTAGCGTCTCAACGTGGTCTTTGTAGTAATGGCTAGTCCCCTCGTCGCCACTATAGATGGCCATGGCCTTCCATTTGGCAACCTCTGCCTCAAGCTCAACTATCCTGGCTGCGTCATGCCCTGCTTTCTCAAACGCACGGAACTGGGCGTCCTGTTGTTCATTCATGCTTCCACCTCCACGCTGATCTTGGCGTCAACCACCCTTTCTCGCGCGGCCTGCATCAACTCGGCACCGAATATCTCAGCTACCACGTCTTCGTGCAGATACGCCCAAGCTGTCCACGGGCGACTCTGGTACCCCGTCTTCGGGCGCAGTATGACGATCATGTCGTCGGAGTCAGGCGCTGGCTCGAAGCGCAGTTTTCGTAGCGTGTCACTCATCTTGAGGCTCCTGGTAGTCCTCGACGAGGGTGCAGTTGACGACGCGGACGAGGGTGTCCATAGCTATGCTGATTTCCTCATCACCAAATATCCCCAACAGACTGCAACCACTAACAGCCCGGCATCTGCCACCACGAATGTACAGCCACAGCTTGCCGTTGTACTCAACTATCTCGCGATATTTGACATTGCCAATTTCCACCCGCCCCTCCGGCTCCTCGGGCACCCAGCGGCCTTTGACGACCTTGACGAGCATGCCTCCGTGCCAGTTTTGCTGGTGACCCATTTCAACATTATTGCACACCACAAAGTCCGATGGGTACGGGGTTGTTGGGTTTACCTGCCATAGATCACCGCCTTCGCCTCGAAACCTGAACCTCTCCCAAGCCCTAAGCGTCCTCAGTTCGACGTACTTCTTCTGTTTTCGGCGGATGTTCATTCTTCATTCTCCTTTTTGGACACGAGTTCGGTCAATCTTTGCACTTCGGATGCGGCCCCTCGATGCTGGCCACGCACGTATTCCAACGTCTTGCAAACCTCTTTCATGCGGCCAGCTAACGCAGTGTTTGCCTTGAGGACCATGCCGTGTTCAACCTTGGCCATCTTCAGGTCGCTGACGAGCTTCTTCCTGCTGTTGGCGAACACCATGCGCAGGAGTTTGCCGATGCTGCACCCGTTCTCAAGATAGCGAGTAAGCTCGGTCAGTGTCTGAGGGCTGATGTCACTCATCGGGATGCTTCTCCTGTTACAACTGATTTGCCAAGCTCAGCAAGCACCGCATGGATCAGACCCTCGTGCAGCGTCGGGGTATTGCTGGAATACCACAACGCCTCGAAGCCCCGCAGCACCGTGCAAATAGCCGACTCGCCATATTCAGGACGCCGCCACACATAGCCACGGCGAATGTCAACAACTTGATTCACCCCCTTGTTCAGCCGGCCACGTGCGATGGTGCAGCCGAGTTTGCGGTTGAAAGCGTCCTTGCGGGATCGAAAGCTGTAGCCGATATGCAGGCAACCATCGCACTCAAGCCAACAGGCCGAAAAGCCGCCATGCTTGCCGTCGTATGGCAGGAAGTGGAAGTACGTGAAGTGGTCAGGATTCATCTGCTTCTCCTTTCACCTCGTCGGGAAACTGCTTGGGTACCATCCAGTGTTCGGCCTCGAACTCTGACTCCGGCGGCACAGGGCCTGTTACCGCCGCAACGCAGTCGTATTCTGCTTCAAAGCATGGAACGAAGTCGTCTAAGTGACAACCGCAGTCGCAATCGCGGTGGTACAGCCCATCGCAGCCATGTGCCCGTAGCCAATCGGCGACCATCTCTTTCACAATCATCTCTTTCATTCTGCTTCTCCTATATGCTCCCAATCCCACCAGCCCTGGCGTTGCGAAAGCCACAGGTCGCGGACGAGGTGGTCGGCGAGGACGTAGGCACAGCCTCTTGTTTCTGATGGATTATCGCCGACAAAGTGCACCCACGTGTCTTCTACTTTGAAACCGTCGTATGTGCGAAGTGTTAGCTCCATGTCAGGTCGTTGATCCACCATGGCACGTAGGCGTTCCTTCAGTAGTTCCGATGTAGCCACACTATCAGCAACAATACCTATACTGGTGGTTTTCCCCACCAACTCCAGCGCCGCTTCGAGCATCCGCTGCGTTCGGCCAGTCCGTTTCAGTTCATCGGTCATCTGCTTCTCCTTTGGAGGCTGATAGTAGTGATCCGAGTTCGCACAGGTCGTCAGCCTTCCTCCATAGCCCTTTCGCCCATGGCGGCATTATCATGCAAGAGCCTACGCCAGACCATTTGCCATCGGCACCAGCTTTATTCGCCCAGGCAGAGCATGCCCCGCACTTCTTGATTGGAGGGAAGTTGTCATTCATCTTATCTCTCCATCGTCATCTATAAGCGCGCCACCCTTCTTGCAACCGAGATCGTCTATGCCGCTGGCCTCTCGCTTCTTTTTCCTTTCTATGCACTCAAGCCAAGCAAGGCCCACGGCAGCAACTTGGACAAGTTCTTCCCTTATCCCCTCGACAGGGGAATCTTCGATGATTCGCTTTGCGAGTTCGCCGGTTTCTTCCATCAGAATACCAAGCCAATACAACTTCCCGTGATTCTGTTCACCCCACTTAGTATCTTGGCGTAATCGCTCCAGCCTTACAAGTTCTAACGGGTCGCTCATTCGGATTCTCCTTTCTACGGTACCATGCCCGTATCCCATTCGTATTCGCCGCCAGTGTGCCTGCCATCCTTGGCGATCCACGCATCGTACTCGTCGCCGAGTATGGCGCGGACCACCTGGTCGAGCACCCACTGCTTGTGGTGTGCCCCGTCGGTGCCGCCATTTTCCTCGATGATTTTTAGGGCGGCAGCTTCTCTTAAGGTCATTCTGATTCTCCTTTCTGCGCCTGCTTGATCTTTGCCATCACGCCCTCTCGTGTGCCCCTGATTTGGATGCCGTCAAGGTGGCCCCTGCGGCACAGGTAACAGTATCCTTGGCCGGCCTCGCCATCTTGGACTAGCCCAATATCTTTGACGTTGATCGTGATGATCTTCGGAACGTCGGCGTTGGATGTAAAGTCAACGAAGTGTTCAGACATCGGATTCTCCTTTTCTGCCATATCCATGCTCGAAGTTCCCGAATCTCATTAACTCGGGATTCCAGTGTAATGTCACGTCACCGCCCGGCCCGTTCCTGTTTTTTGCAATACACACGTTGATCTCGCCACCCTTATCAGCGTTACGAGACAAGAGCAACACCACGTCGGCATCTTGTTCCAGGCTGCCCGATTCTCGCAATTCCCCCAGCCTTGGCCTTCGGTTATCACGTTCGCTAGCACGGTTAAGTTGCGACACGGCGATCACCGGAATGCCCATGGCCCCGGCCATGTTCTTGATCACCTGAGAAATGCGCGTCACCCGTTGCAACGTGTTTTCGTTTTCCTTCTTGGACCCGCCAGTTATCAGTTGGATGTAGTCGATCCCAAGCAGCTTCACCTTGTTGTGGACGCGAAGAAACTCCCCCTTGGCGCGTATCTGGTCGATGTTGAACCCAGCACAGTCCTCCACGTGTAGCTTGTTGGCGTCCAACCGCTCCTTAACGGCATGGAGGTTCTCGATCTCGCTCGCCGAAACGTCACGGGTGCGCATTTTGTGGGGCGACACCCCCGCAGCAGCGCCCAGAAGGTTGTACCACAGGCTCAGAGGCGGCATCTCCACGCTGAGCAACCCACACTCCTCATGCAGGTTGAATGCGATATGCGACAAGATGTTGAGCAGCATGGTGGTTTTCCCAACACTCGGACGGGCCGCAATCACAACCACAGAGCCGTGCCCAAGCTCCCCAAGGTTACGGTCTATATCCGCAAACCCGGTAACGATGCCGGAATCCCCCGTGGTCTCAAGCCCTTCGGTCCTGTTCATAACCTTCTCCATATAGTCGGCTGATATTGCACCAACATGCCCACCAGCAACGGCAATGCTGGTCACGTTCTCCTGGATGGCGGTGATGATCGCGCCTACCGATGAGGCCATGGCCGGGGCATGTGTTTCTATCTCCATCGCAACCAGCAGCAACTGACGACGTTGAGAAAGGTCCGCCAACTTCCTGGCCAGCCACTCAACGTTCGCGCCGGTCACATATTCCATATCAAGGCCCGTTGTGAACTCCAGGGCCTCGTTCGTGTCGTCAAACACCCCCTCGTTCATCAGTGCCCGCGAAAGCACAAATGAGTCTACTTCCACGCTCTCGTCGCTCAACGTTCGGATGGCATCGTAGGTGGATTGGTGCAGGGGTGCATAGAAGTCGTCGGTGCCAATGTGTTTCTGTGCGTAAAACAAGGTATTCTGGTCGCTCATAAGACCACACAACAGGCGCCGTTCCAGCTTGTCGTCATGAGGCGGCGTCTGCGTTGGTTGTGGCATTTCGCTTGGCTTCTTCTTCCCGCTCAATGGAGGCTGCGATCATTTCTTTTCGTGTGTTTTCGTCCCGGAGGCGCTCTTGCTCGTCTTCCTGCTGCTCTTGCGTTAGCGCCTTGTTCAGCCACTCGTCTACCCACGTATCGTTCTGGTAGAGGTATTTAGGGTGTGCATTTTTCTCTCGGCGCCAGTCGTCTTTAGCAAGGTTGGTTGCGGCGCGCTGAAGTTCCTCGACGGAATAGGTTTTGAGGCGGGTGGCGATCTTCGTTTTGATGGCTGCATCAAGTTTGTAGGGCATTGGCTGGCCATCGCCAGACATGGCTTTGCAATGGTGATCGAACACAGAACGAATATCAACAAGCAACGCTTGTTGTCCTTCTTCTTTTACTTGGGGAGTACTTGAAGAGTAAGATGGTTCCCCATCCTGTGGGGTAGGTAGGTCATGTTGTGCCCCACCTAGGTCATCACATGCCCTAGGCGCCACATGCAGCGTGTAGAGGTTTGATGAGTACGTTTTGTCGCCTCTTTGGCGGTGCTCTATGGTCACATAGCCAGCCTTTGTGAGTCGCTTCATAACGATTCCAATAGTGTTTCGGGCGAGTCCGCACTTCCGCGCAAGATACGCCCTGCCGGGAAAACATTTACCGTCATCATCTGCGATGTCTGCAAGCGCCAACAGTAGCAGGCGCCCTGCTGGTTTCGTAGCGCCAACGGGCAGTTTCCAGACGTAGGCCATTTGCTCAAGACTCATGCTGGCACACCTCCTGCTACCTTGTCATGATGTTTTGCGTGGCAGCCCTTGCAAAGCACGATGAGGTCTGTTTGATAATGATCAATTTCCTTGCCGTGGTTCTCGTATGTCTTGTGGTGCACATGAAGTTCACCTTTCCCTGAACATAACTCGCATTGGTGGCTCACATCACGCAGTTTCCGCTCACGAATAACCTCCCAATATCTTGTTTTCAGGAAGTCATTGTAAGGCATTGCTGCAAGTTCTTCTGGTGTGCCAAAACGGTCCGGGCTGATATGCAACATTTCCAATGCGCCAAAGTCACAGTCTGGCGGGTCCTTCGCATACCCATCGAGCATAGCAATCGTGTAAAGACGACTAGCCAACTCCTCTGATACGATTTTTATCGTGACTGCCAACATATCGTCCTTGACGTTATCCGCCAATTGTGTTCCAATTTCCGCGACGCTTTGGGCTAGCCTTACGTAATCCATGTGAACCTCCGGTATGTATTCCCCTCGGCTGGTTGGACAAGCTCAGACCAAGGATGGGTGAACATCCAGCCGAAGGGGATTTTGTGTTGTGAAAGATCCGAACTTGTCCTAACACCACAAGTATATCACATTTCCAAGGCGCGTGCAAGGTAAATCCAGAATTATTCGGCGGCGTCCCTGATCGCGGTGTCTATCGCCTGCTGAATAATGAGCGCCACGGCTGCCCCGTCCTTCACAGCCCGCTTGGCACCCTCTTGCGGTGTTATCTGTTCAAGGATAGCAAACGTTTGTTCAAAGACATACGAAATATCTATCGCTGCTTTGCATGCGGTGCTGGAAGGATTACTTGTCGCATTCGCGATAATTTGTTCGGCGTCCATCTTCTTCTCCTATTCCTCATCGTCTTCGTAAGCGCTTATCGTCACCCCATCCGGGGCCTCGACTATCAACGCTGCCGAGTACTCGTGCTTGGTCTGGAACTTCATCGGCCAGTCGGGGATAGGCATGCCCTCATCTACCGGGGCAACACCGATTAGCCATGTCGCCGCTCTTCCGCCCGGAGCATAATAGCCAGCAACGAGTAATCGGCCTTCTTCATGGTCCAGCCGATATATAGCATGGGAATCGTAACAGCCAACTTCTTCCCTGAAGCCGTTGTCAGCTTCGCACTCGAACAGATCGTCACTCGAACCGTAAAACTTGATCGTTACCATGTTCTTCTCCTATTTCTCGGCCTTTACCTGAAGTTCAGCCGCTAGTTCTTGTACCATGTCATCGTTATTCACTGCGCTAAAGGCGGCGCCAAGGACCTTGTTTGCGACCGCAGGACTGCGAATCTGAATATCCAAATCGCCTTCAATGAACGCAACATAGCCTGTTTTCTGACTCCACACTGTAACCTCCTCGTGGAGTTGATTCTGAAGAGAAACCCTCACATGCACTTTGACGTTCGCTAACTTATGCTTCATGGTCTTCTCCTTGTCACCTATTTCTTCGGCTTCTGCCCTTCAAAATAATCCCGCGTCGCCTGCTTGTTTTCTTCCGCCAAGCGCTTTTCGACGGCGGGGTCAGGGGGACCCTTCGTGATCGTATACCACTTGGTCATGGCCTCGTTTAACTCCCGCACATACCTCGTATTTGTTGGCGCAATGAGAAGCGCTTCCCCGGCTAGCCACATGCCATGGCCAGCCAGAAGCTGCTTCTCGTTCTTGACTTGAAGTTCAGATATATAGCAACAGTGTGGGCAACATCGCGGGGCTCCACATCGGAGGCAATTGTCGATGATTTCGGTGCCGCAGGTTTCGCAGCGTTCGGGGTGCAGTACCTTGTTCTCAGCCACAAGCTCGTCCATCGTCTTCTCCTATTCCTCACGAAGGGTACTCTATTTGGGGGTTCTGCGTACTGTTTTCCGCATAGTCAACGGTGGCTGGCTTCGTGAGGGCAATCCAGACTCGCAGTTTGTCTCCTACTTCTTCCCAAGTCATGGCGTCTGGGTCGTGGAGTATTATAGGCAATATGCGCCGCAGTTCATCTCCGGCATTGAACATCTCGCCTATCTTATCACGTGCGCTGATATACGCATCGAAGTTCTTGTTGGCACGTTGCTTCTCGTCGCGGTATGCCTGATTGGCGTCCTCTATCGCAACGTTCACACGACCATCTATCGCCATCTGTACAATCAACGCAATGTCGGGTATGTTTGCGTAGTGCCCAAGCCCCTTGATCAACTTTGCAGCGGCGAAGGCTGGCATGGTAAGGCTCTTATCCCAGCATCCAAGGCAAAACGGCCCTTCGCCATCGTCATTGTAGAGCGAATCGTCGCCCTTGCCTCCTTTGCCGGTCTCCATATCGCAAAGAAAACATTGTTCGATGTCAGTCATCATTTCTCCTCCGCGCGGATTATCACGCGGTTGGCGTACTTGACGCCGTCAATATACTCATGGGCCACCTCGTAAGCCTCGGCCTCATCGCACACCCGCACGCCATAGAAGCCGCCTTCTGTGCGTGTATACTCGATGAACACGATGGCATCACCCTCTTCGCGTTCAATCTCTTGGAGTTCCTGAATCAGGCCGCGCAGGGTTAGTGGGAGGAAGGGGTTGGTCATTTGATCTCCTTTTCGATCACGGCTTAGATCTCGGCGCGAAGGTCCGTCATCTCCTTCAGCACCCTGCTAAGCGTTTTTCGTGCCGTTGGTGTGTACGGGCCGGCGCGTTCCATCCTCTTGTAATGCCTTGCCTGCCAGTCGGCATCGGCCCACTTTCGTAGCAACCGGCGGTGGCTGGGGGTGATCTTCATCGTTCTTCTCCTTGTAATTTGAAGGTTATTTTCCACACCCAAGGATTCCTATCCCACGAAAAGTCCCCGACTATCCATTCCTTATGAACAACCCCATCGTCATCTTCCCATCTATTCCAGTAGCCGCGCTTGGTGTACATGGAATCCCACAACGTCCTGAATTCAGGCGGCTCAACACTTACTATGTCTGCGCGGTGAGAGCGCCAGCACCCCTCCGCCTCCGCATCTTCCGCCGTAATATCCTGCACCCGCTCCACCCGCACGTCCGTCACCTCCAGGAAGAGCCGGCATGCCCAGCGGAACATGTGGATCGACGGGCGCCAGACACCGTATTTCTCCTGCGGATAGTCACCCGCCTCACCGGGGCCATCGATAGCAAATACGCCCGGTTCAACGTACTGAATGCCACGCATTTCCCGCTCAGCGCCGTCGGCTCGATAGCGAATACGATGATTACAGCACATCATATCAATAGGCTCGACGGTGTAGCACTCGCGAACCCAGAGTGTCGATTCGCCCGCTTGCCCCCAAGGGCAATATTCCCGAAGTGTCTCGCCAACTGGGACTTTTGAGCCGGCACCTATACTTCGCGGGCCACACCGTATCCGCCTCTTGTCCCCTTTATACAGGTTGTAGCCCCAATGCCATGCCCCCCACGGGTGAACATCAGGTTGCGGCTTGATTACCCTGCGCGTTTGAGTTTTACGCCCATCGAGAATTGCCCGCACCATATCCCCCGTAAACAGTATCGGGTATTCGATTTTACGCGGGCTCGTCGGGGTTGCCATCGTTCTTCTCCTGAATTTGAAGGCATTCTATCCGGTAGTCACACTCTCGCAGGCAGTAGGGATCGGAGGCGTCAAATTCGCCACTCCAGAGACAGTAGGGCGCCTCATCTTCCTGGCCCTGTTCATCGCCACACTCCTCAGTCATCAGGCCGACCCTCCATATTGAATAACTCCTCGAACAGGTCATATAACGTATTCTCAGCCCAGGTTTGGTCAAAGCCCTCCAGCTTTTCGTATGATTGCCACTGGCAGCCCGTCAAGTGCACACGGATGCGCCGCCACTGGGTCGTAATCTCATTTTGCTGGTCTATTTTGTCCATCATGCATCCTTATAAGCCAGGTCCCCAATACGAAACTCGGCGTGCCGCGTGCTCGGCCTCACGCTCTTTGCATTCAGGGCACATCCTATGCCCATAGTCAAGCGACATGAACTCTCTTGGTCAATACAGGCACTTCCTCACAGCCTTGTGCGGGTGGGACGACATGCGCTTCTCACGTAGGCGCTCTTTGGACTCGATGCGATTCTGAAGCTGCCCACACTCATGACTGCAATACTTTCTGCGCCTGCCCCGTTTCCCATCGCCAGTAGGTATCGTGCCCCTGCCGCCATCTGGGCCATTTACACAGTTCACGTGCTCACATTTGCGGGGGTCAAGAGGCATATATAGTCTCTCTTGGAAAATTTAACCGTGCAAACTCGCCGAACAAGTTGCGGGCGGCGGTATCGTAGGCATGCGCGGCATCGGTCTGCTTGTGGAAGCAGCCGAGATGGTACTGTTTTCCGTCATGCTTAATTTGCGCATACCACATCTTGTGACGCTTGTTCCACATTACGCCCTTGAATCTTGAAGTACCGCCATATATGCGCCGATTCATCTGGTTTTGGCTGTTAGTGCAGAAGCGCAGGTTACAACGCCTGTTGTCGAGACCGTCGCCGTTGATGTGATCACACTGCTCGCCAGGCTGGGCACCAAGTATCTCACGGTGCATCAATACTTGTCTCTGGTGAGGGCGCTTGCCGATAGCCCGAGCAACATACCAAGTCTTCCTATTCTTGGCGGCGTACCACTTGAACTTGCTCAACTCCTCATAGTCCTCGTCATCAACTAGCGCAACTTTGCCCTGTGTAAGTGCGATCTCTTTCACGATATACCCCGTAAATAAAGTTTCGGCCAACGCAGCGATGAAGGTAAAAGCGGGCTGGTCTGCCCAAGAATACTCACTGTGTTGGCCGAAATATTGTTTCATCGTACTTTTACCTTCACCCCCTATTATCGTACTTTTCGCCTGCGATTCAAGAGAAAACTAACTTATTCGTTTCTTATCGTCTGCGATGTCCTTATCAAGTAGGCTGTGCAGGCGCAGGGCCAAGCGATACCTGCGACCGGTCCGTTTGTAGTCATCCTCGCGGCCGATCTTGCCGTCTAGCGCGTCACGGGCCTCCTTCAGCAATGCAGCGGCACGGCCAATATAACCAAGTGCCTGCTGTTTATCTTCAATGATCTGGCCCGAATCGGGCTTACCGTGGTTGTCAAGCATTATCGCTCTTCCACTCTCTCATACTTTCGTCACCGGGCGCCTGTTGGCGCCGTAACTTGTGCTCACGTTTGCGTTTGCACCATGGACAGCCGCCATGTGATCGACAGGTGGCGTCTATTGCACGGCAACCGTACCACTCTCGGCGATGTTCTTTCCCTTGCTTGATGCTCTTGTCGAGGGTCATTGTTTGCGTTTACATTCTCCACAAAGGACCAGTCCTTCATTCGAGTCAGTTACCTTCCAACCTTTACCCTTGCGTTTCCTGCCTTCATGTTCTACAATGTTTTGCAATATCAGCCAAGTTGACGGGTTTGGGTCCCAACCATGTCCCTGCAACCATCTACCTTCCACCTCAATTGTTTCTCGTTTGAGACAGTTCTTGCCATCACAGGTAACGACTATTTTCAGTGGGCCAATCATATCCCTTTTCGCTCCTTTCAGACCCGTGCCGGACGGGGAAGAATTGACTAAAACCCCGCCCGGCTAGGCCGTGACAACGTAGGACTCTCCAGAACAAACGCTGCCGAGTGCTGAGGGCATTAGTCTCCTGAACGCCTGTCGTTGAATGCTCTTTCGGCTCTTTCCTGAACCTTTTCGCAATGAACGCCTGCCGTGCTCTTACCGCCGCCTAAGCTTTTTCCTGAACCTTTGCTTGAACCGCTCCGGTCTGACGAACCGCGACCTGATCCACTCCCGCCCTTGCAGAGCACTTCGATACTACCTATTCCATGGTACATAACTCAACCTTTCTCGCCCTGCAACCCCTAGTTTATTTTCCTCGCCTTCGATAAGTCATGCAAGGCCCGGTAACTGGCTGCTTTTTATCCACGCCACCATCAGGGCATCTGTGGCAATCTATACTCTCAGGATCATAGTTCGGACAATAGGCCTCCTCAACTTCTCTTAGCTGCACCATAGGGACCTTGCAAGGCCCTATGGTGACAACAGTATTATCCGCTTCCGCTAAAGTCGAGATGGATTCGGACTCCATCGGCAGTACGCCGGGTTCAAGCGTCTGTTGCTTTGCCATTTTTACTTCTCCTTTTCTTATGTATCGTAGTAGCACATTGCCGCTGCCGAGTAAGTTGTGCGGCGAGGCGGAAGCACTTCCGATTCCGTGGCTTGTCGCAGGTTCGTACGTGTGCCTGCTATCCGCCAACCCATCGCGCGATTCGTTGGCTGCCAATCTACTTTTTGGCCCGCCGCACATATTCAGTTGTCAAAGATGGCGGGCGCGGCTGGACTCGAACCAGCATTTTCCGGTGCTATTCCACGCAAGGTCCCGTCCGGAAACAGCCTTGCTTTAAGCCACGCGCCCATAACGACGGCCGAAGTTCCGCAGTGATGCTTGCATTGGTACAGGAGGCTTCGCAGGTGTTGCGACCTGTGATCGAAGCTCTTTTAAC
>SDBU01002329.1_pt1 | contig 25489 bp, 25 predicted proteins | sample 2277071 | NCBI WGS metagenome assembly SDBU01 (sample SAMN10397929, study PRJNA504765) | marine sediment metagenome | isolation source: marine sediment core GS08_GC12, 126 cmbsf | place: Arctic Ocean: Gakkel Ridge, Loki's castle | collected 2008
GTAAAGTGATTGGTAAAACATCTTCTTCATTACCACTAGAAGATAAATGACCCCCTTGACTTTCCTCAATACAACATGCATTATCAAAAGAACGTGAAGTTTTTTGTATCACTACTCCTGAACCGCTCATTGCATGATCCTGAGCACTCTTTCCACGAACCATCATGTTGGCCGGAACAATCGCTTCTTTCTCAGAGTCTTTATTTTCAAAAACCATAGTTCCATATGAAGATGTGCGTTTAAAAACTAAACTTTCAGGTTTTGCTACACTACCTCTTTCTGATCCCAATATAGGAACAATGGTCATCTCATCCACTGACTGGACATGTCCTAGTTCGATATTGTTGAACTTCAATGTTTTAAAGATTGACATTTCTTTGATGGCCTCCTTATTCGCCTAATAATTTATGATATTTGTTGACGAGTAGATTTTTGATTACTTCACGATTTTCGATCATTCGATCAAAAATTAATTCTGTCTCCAGGAACTTATAACTTGAAACTGGCAGTGGTTTTGTATCTTTTGTCAGTCTTCTGGACGTTCCCATTTTAGCATCTGCTGAAAACACAGGATTTAAATGAATCAGGTTAAATTCATAACCTGACTTTTTAAAATGATTATAGGTATGTTCAAACATACCTTTTATTGTATTTTCATAACCATCCGATATTATAATTATATTCGGTACTCCGGTGATAACAGCTTCTATGAGACCTCGCCATAGATCTGTACTATTATAAGGTATAATAACACTAATTGGATCTTCTGTTGGAGTATTAACTCTTTTTCCTCCTACGTAGAAAACATCTTTTACATTTTCCAGTGTTGATAGGATTGAGAGAGATGTTAGAAAAGGATGTAGCTTCCTTTCTTCGCTTCCAATCATAGATCTTGATGCATCTATAATTACAGCACATTCGCCTATGTCGATACGATCCACTTTTCCGGATTGATGGTCAAGTCCTTCCATGATCTTGTCCATATTTTCTGGATCGTTATTCATTAATTTAAAGTAAAATGCTTTCCATAAATCGTAAATGTCTTGAGTCTTGTAATTGATCTCTTTAACTTTGGTTGCACCGCTTCTTTTGACAGCGGATTCCATTTGTAATGATTCACGAGAACTCATTTTAGCTTCCTCATAGACTTCAGATTTATCAATAGGAACTTTGTATGTATTTCTGAAACCCATGACAGTCCTACTCGGCATTCCTTTCATAAGAGCTTTAAACTGGTCAACATTACTTTCCTGTGCTGCTTTACGAAGACTCCAATATCTTAGGAGTTTTGGAAATAATGCTGTTGTACGACCAGCATTCCATGGAGGTTCTTTATCAAAAATATGATAAACAACTGGAAGAACTTTGCTGTTATAGCGACCAATCCATTTGTTGAATAGTAATTCATTCCCATTGAGAATATTATATATAGTTTGTTTACCAAGAGCATGTCTGATTAACTTTTTCAGTTTGGACTTATAGTTTATTGCTAGACCTTCAACTTCTTTTTCAGAACGATTAAATATAAACTCAAGTATAATTTTTCTCGTTCTTGAATTATTGACTCTTATAAATCCTTCCTTACCGGTAAGCATTAATAGATTCTTTAATGCTCTTGGTATTCTTTCCTTTGAAAGATTGTATTTGATTACTTTGCTTTCATAATCAAATGCCATTCCCTCAGGAATTAATTCTTTACCTGTTGCACTCTGTGGATTGGCCAGCAACATATGATTCATAGAACCTTTTGAGAAACCGGTGCCCCCCAATAGAGTAGTTAGTGAAAATAAAGTTCGGTCGAATGAAAATAAATCTTGCCACATCTGAAATACTCGCTGGAATTGTTCATCAGCTTCTTCATAAAATGCGCCTTTCGGAGCAAACTGTAGTATTCCAGAATCAATTGTAAGACTTTTATCTACCATGTGATGACTCCTCCTTTTTAATTCCAACGTGGGATAATCATATCCAATTTTTTTAGATGAAAAATTAAGCATTAATAGCCCTTTATAAAAATGATGGGATGATGTAAATGTGACTATAAGAAACTTAACGTATCTGAAGTCACACTTAGTCACCCCACAAAAAATTCCTGAAAGTGAAAAAATGTAATGGTTGGTTTGATATTCAAGAATTGAACTTGAATCGTATTCCTTATAAGGGAATTGCTCAGCCAATTGAGCTATTATCAGAAATTACACATAAGTCTTTCAGGAAATATAAACATGATTAGAAGTAGAAAAATGTAATTAGGTGTTTTCATCACTTTGTAGTTGATAAACTGAAATTACATATAAGTCTTCTAATCGTTATTAACTGATGAGGTGCGATATCCACCAAACGCTCGGGCGACCGGGCTGAATGATGGCACACCTCATAAATGAAGCCAGAAGTGGTGAATTGTATTATTATGATGGGTATCGAAGCCCACACGATGCTTTAATAGAGCATTGCAGTACCAAACTGCGTTCAGAAAATACAAGTAAGTCTTCTGGGCATAAAAATAATGGAGTAATTAATGTGATTGTTTGATTTTTCAAATAATCTGAAATCACACTAAGTCTCCATATAAAATAATAACAAGGTTATATTATATCTTCAGATATTAATATATATAGATATAATATCTTAAAATGAATTAAGTAGCATCAACTAAAGCAGGTTGTCTTTGATTATCCAAATCAAAAATAATTCTTTTATTTGCAAAATGATTAGATGTATTTTTAATTATTTCCTTCATAGCTTGTGGCATGAAGTTATCAGTGTAATATAGTTGAATACCACCTTTTAAATTAAAGGCAATACCATCATGTGTTTCACTTACTTCTACCAATTCACTTCTGTCAACTTCTAAATTCATTGACCCTTTTTTAATTAAGATTTTTACATTTTTTTCTTTAGCCATTCGTTACTCCTTATATAAACTTAAAAGAATTGAACCTCTTAAGCTCATTGATTTTTCACAAAACCATTCAATAAGATTTTCTTTATTATTTGTTCTTAGAAAATCGGCAATCAACCAAGGAAAAAATCGTGAATCTAACTGCTCTTCAATTTCAGATATAATTTTATATTGATTTTGTTCACAATATTTTTCAAGTTGTAATGAGTTTGTTTCTGGTTTTAAAAATGACCATACTTCAACTATAAAATCCTCATGATCATATTCAAGAAATTCGATAAATTTATAAACCTCATTTATTTCATTATAGTTATATACATCAAAATTTCTTGATGGTGTAAAGTCATATACTTCTTGTATTTGTTCTAATATAGAATTCACTAATACTTGTTGAGACTTCAATGAATATTGTTGTGCAAACTGTATAACTGATAGATAATTCTCACGAAAATCTGGTTTGCCAATATTATTTGTAATAGTTGTGTAATAAAATTCTTTTAAGGCTTCTTCTTCAACGGGATATCCCAATTCACTTTCGACTTGGGCATCATCATAATCGACTTCTTCTTCTCCAATTGAGTTTCCCAAAAGAATTTTTAAATCTCTATCTTCAAACATTGTTTACCTCTTTAACATTAATGAAATAAAATACGAATTTAATAAATCTCTAGCAGGAGATATCTTTGGTTCTTTATATCCTGCATTTCCTTTTTGCACAATTTCAGACATTATCTCTTCTTTGGTTATATAATCATCAGATAGTGGCCCCATAAATTCTGCTAAAACATTTGGACAATTATATGAAATAAAAGAGTATGTATCAAGTTCTCCTAATCTTTGACCTCCCTCACGTTTCTTCCCAGATGTAGGTTGAGAGACTTTTCCCGTTACAGGACCAGTTCCTCTTGCATATATTTTTTCACTACCAAGATGTTCCAATTTAGAAATATACATATATCCTACCGGCACAGAATGTTGAGTTTTAGTATTATATTGTGGTAATGTTAATTTATATCCTACTTTTAATCCCAGAACTTTTAGTGCATTTTTAATATTAGCTTGTTTTGGTGCTTGAAATGGTGGTATAACAATCGGATAAAATCCTGTTTTCTTTATTTGATTAATCATCTCTTTATAACGGACTCCCGAAAGTTTACCTATATTATTAATCATAATCTCTGTATTCTTTTTATTTTTTGATGTATCAAGATGACTATATACCTGCTTTAAAAGAGCTATAGTTTTTGCTTTTGTTAAGGTAGGTATTCTTTTCCCCAATTCTCTTGCCATTAACCCACAATACATTTCATACAATTGCCCCATATTCATTCTTGCAATAAGACCAATAGGATTCAAAACGATTTCAACTCTTTCGCCATTTGGAAGTCGAGGCATAAGTTCATCTTTTTGGATTAAGGAGATTATGCCCTTATTGCCATATCTATTACATAACTTATCTCCAAGACCAACTGGTAAATCCTGTTCAATTCTAAATTTGACTAATACACCTTTTATAGTTTCACCTTTTATAGCGAATGATTCTCTTGGAGGTTTTCCATATTTTTTATTTGTTCTTTTGATTAAATTACTAAGAGGTGGAAACTTATCTTCACTAACATTTGAATATACTTCAATATCAACTATTTTACCCCCCGGACTTTTCTTAATAAATTGTCCAGCAAACATGTCAGTTGTTTCATCTTCTTCAAATCCAATAATTTGTTCAACTTCACCAATAGTTTTCCTTAATAGAGGATGCCCCTTTTCAACATCTTGACCAATATCTACAAGAAATAAAATTCTATCTTCAGCAGAAATTAAAACTTCTTCTTCGATTCCGTGTAGTGAAGTTAATTTATCTTGTTTAACGACACTTTCGCTAATGACAGTTCCATCCTCAAAATTATATCCGTCATATGGCATTAGTGCTGTAAGTAATGGTCTTCCAAGAGATATTGATCCGTTAGACATACAAGCTCCCTCAGCAATAACTTCACCCTTTTTAACCGAATCTCCACCTTTAACTAATGCATTAAATACACTTAGAGTATTTTTTCCTGATCCTGATCTTAAGTGAATAGGAGAAATGTCAACAACTTTCTTTGTTTTTCCACATTGAACTCCTATTGCATCTTCTGTAACTTTTAGTATTTTGCCAGTGCAAGGTGCTCGTTTAACAAAATTATCAGATAATACTCCAGTTAAAATTGATTCATATCCTGATTGAACTACTGGAGGCTGTGGATTTCTTAATGGAAGCATTTGTTTAGCTTGGTTTGCAAGCATTATAACTCTTGCTCCTTCTGTATTTTCAAGAAATGGAATCATTGATGTAGTTGTTGATAGCATTCCTGTTCCTTCTGTGTTTGTAATATTCTTTGTTGCGAACAGTCCTCTTGAAGATGAAATAAGAGCATCAATTGTTAGTTGTTGGACAAGTCCAATATTTTCACTTTCTGGTGTATCAAGAGGATCAATATTTCCAAAGTATGATGGATGTAAACTTCTAGCTTCTGGTTGGATAGATCTTTTATCAGGAATACCACCAACCATTTTACCGACTGGAGAAATTCGTGTCATAGTTGACATTTCTTCAATTGGATTTGCATACTCCATATCAACAACTAGTTCTGTCATTAAGAAGTCACTTAACACCTTAGTTGGCACAATAGTTATTTTAGCTTCTGTGTTTCCTGATAAAACCTGTTCTTTATATACAGTATACGCAGCAAGGATTTGTTTTTGTGCTAAATGAACCAATACCTCAGAGTTTCTTATTCTTTGATTACTAATATCATTTCTTGAAATTCTAAATCCTTCAATAACCTTTTCTGTCATATATTTCATAATCATATTTAGTGTAGTTGGTAGTTGTTTATTTAACAACACTTGTCTGACAACAGGATCAACAATATTTTGAAGGTTTCCGCTGATCAAGAATGTTGAATTAAGTCTTCCAGTCATTTTAAGAATTAAATTTTCAAAATAATCTTTTGTTCCAAACTCTGCATCAATGTTATATTGTTCAACTTTACCATGAATAAATGATTGACAAAGTTGTCTTTGAAGTTCAGTTTTTAAATCTTTAAATATAATATAGCGACCATCTTGAAGTTTGCTTATAAAATCTTGACCTGTTGGTTTTTTGTCAACGATTTCATATTTTATTTGATATAATTTTAATGTTTCATCAAACCCAAAACTAAATGCAAGCAAAAACATTAAAGGCATTTTATATGACATGAATGCTTCAAGGTATTTAACACGCCTTAATTTCTTAACATATATTCTAAAGATAGAATAGGAACTTTCAAATCTTGACTCTCCTACTTTTGGAAATGTAATTGGGTTTTGTACTATTTGATTGACTAGAACTTTTTGTTTTCCATTCAATCTGAAAACACCAGTGTTAGGATCAATTTTTGGTAATTCCATTTTAATATCATGGACATTTCCAAAGTCATCTGTTAATTGAATATTAGCAATGTGTAAATCTGATTTCATTAATTCACCTGATCTTTGAGGTTTATCTGTAAATGAAATCTTTTGAAATTTTAAAGGAATCTCTTTTTTCTCTAAAACTTTAAATGAGTTTATCAAATCTTTTCTAAGGTTTGTATGGAAATCGATCTGACGTTTTTCATATACATGTTCAGGAGATTTACCACCAACCATTTTTTCAGGAGAATAAACTTGAACTCTTGGATCAGTACTTAGATTTACAGTTTTATGTGGTTGCAATAATTCACTTGAAAAGTTCTTATCAATTGCTTTTAATGCGAGTTTCTTTCTAGCTATAGGAATTTGTGTTGAAATGTTATTTGCTTTATCTAAATCTCCACTAACACCATATAGTATGGATTTTGTTGCTATGTCCCGTATATCATCACCTGAGACGTCCCCAGATGTAATTTTAACAACTTCGTCTGAATCAGTTCCGAGATAATCCTCAATTGCACCAGCAACTTTTGCTGCATTTTCTGGATCAATATCTTTAGTGATAGATTTAGAAACAATCCTAGCAGCTTTTTTTGTTTCATTTTCCATCTCTTCTTCAGCTGGTACTTCTTTAATAGTTTTAATGTAGTGTACAATTCTCGGAAATTTATATTCACTATCTTTTACAAGAAGACGATATCTAGATTTATCAACATCTAAATAATTCAAAATCATATGATCAAAAGGAAACTCTCCGTCTTTCATATTTTTTAACACAGGAAATATTTTTTTATTTATAAAGGAGTTTAAATCCTTTGAAATATCGACAGAATAGAATAATATTTTTTGATAGTTTCCAGGAAATGCATGTGCCATTTGATTCAGTATGTTTGTGATAAAGAAACCAGCTCTCTGTCTATATGTAGTTGGTTTATAAACTATATCAATTGCGTTTGTATATTGTGATAAATCAATAATTGCATTTTTTCCTGATGGTATTTTTTGTTGCATTGTATAGGGGATAAGTCCAAGAGCTTTATACATGTTTCTAAATTCAGAAGTCATTCTTGTTCTTGGTATTTTTGTAACAGGGGTAGCAACAATCCGAACATCCATCCTTTTAATATTTAACTTTGGATAGTCATTTATAAAATTTGAATTTTCAGAGAAATAAATTAAAAGAAATGGTTCTTTGACATTTGGCGGAAACCTCACACCATCAACTACATGCGTATATTGTTTCCATGATTTAAATTGAATCATTATCTTTTCTTCCCCTCTACTAATGTGCCAGTCAAAACTTTTTCTAAAATGCTGGGGTCTCCACCTTCTTCAGTAATCAATCCAGTTTTAATAGCTTCATTTATATTTTCAAAAGCAAGACCTTGAATAAAACTTGTCTTGAATACAATTTGTTTAATGTTTATCATGGTTGGATCCCATCTGCTTCCAAGTCTCGCAGGTATACTTGGATTCTTTTTATCTCTTAATGCCTGTGAAAGTAGGACCTCCATATGAACAACATCCATATCTCTTAGAGTGCCATATACTTTAAATAGTTTTAAAAATAAATGATTTGCATCTTTATAAATTTCACGTCCACCAAGAAGCCTTGTTACATATTGAATCTGTTCTTTTGTTTCTTCAGTCTGTAAAGGGACTTCTAATATTGTACTGTTTTTCTTATACTCTAATTTTATGACTTCTTTTCCAATCTGTTCATATTTATATAGTTGAAATTCAATTGAATAATCAAGAATAATATTAAATATAGCATCGGAGAATTCAATTTTACATACTATCCCTTTAGCTTTTAAAATAGTCTTATCATCATTAAATACTAAATCTCCTGGTAATGGATAATCAGATCTTGTTACCGTTATGGTACAGTCTTGATTACATGATAAAGTATTTTCAGTCTGGCTCAATAACTTTTTTACAGTAGCTTGATTGACTAAAGCATCATTCTGAACTATATCTGATAATATATCTCTTTCAATAACTTTAACTGCTCCACCTAGATGAAAACTTCGCATAATATCTTGTGTGCCGGCTTCTCCAATCATCTGCGCTGCCATAACTCCAGCAAATGGACTTTTATGACGTTCAAGTAATTTTCCATAACAAGTATGACATAACTTTTTGCTTTTACAAAATATTGGACTTCTTAAATGAATAAGATTTCCTATTTTATAATCTTTTTGATTGAATAGTTGAGGTTTCCCGCTCTCAAGTACATAACGGCCAGTTATTCTAGTCACCAACTCTTTTGTAAGCCTTAAATCAAGAGTTCGTTTTGTTTTACAATCTTTTAATTGGTTGTCAATTTCAACACTATTTAAAATATATGCTAATTTTCTAGACATATATCCAGTTGTAGCTGTATTTAAAGTTCTATCAATAATACCTTTTCTTGCACCTCCTGCTGCTGAAAAATATTCTTTATTTGTTAAACCATCAGAAAATGATCCTTTAATTGGATCTAATACTTTTCCTGTTGGATCAGCGACAAGTCCTTTAGCTACAAGTAATTGCATTGGTTGTGCCCAACCTTTTGTAGAACCAGATTCTACTAAATCATACAATCCTGAATCTTTAAGATGTTTAACTAATAATACTTGCATTTTTTTCAATAAGATTGAAGCTTCTTCTATTGAGGCATTATCTAATTGTTTTTTCAACTGTAAAATTTCAGATGGTAGTTTTAAATCATCTAATGTAAGACTAGGAGCTATAATAGTTGAAAATTTAAATCCTATTTTTTCTAATGCTGAAAATGTTTTGATTGCTTGTTCTTGTCCATATTTTTTTAGAACAGTTGGGATCATTCCATTGACAATTTTCTTTGTTACCACTTCCTCATAAAATGGGAAACTAGCAGGAAACACACTATTAAAAATTGCCTTTCCCATTGTAGTTGTTTTCTTTTTATAAACAACTGGAATGTATGGATCTACTGCTGTTTCTAAGTCTTTATTTGTTACAGCAATTGGCGGTGTAGTTTTTCTAACATCTTTTGTGAGCGTGAATAAACCAACACACATCTCTTTTGAAAGTTCGAATGTAACAGATGTATCGTTTTCTCCGCTTTCACTTCTCATCATTTTGGTTCTTACTTCTTCCTGTGCTTCATTTGTTATTGGATGGAAAATGGCCATTGTATCTCCATCAAAATCCGCATTAAATCCACCAACTTGTAGAGTACATAACTGAATAGTATTTCCTGTGATTAATATTGGATTAAATGATCTAACAGATTCAGGATGTAAAACTGGATCTCTCTTTGCTAATACTACTCGATTCATCATAGATACTTCTGTAGCTTCAAATATCATATCATATAATGTTTTTGGAACATCATCTCCGCTTTTGATAGCTTTAAGTACACTTTTCATACTATCAATTGATAGTTCCAGTCCTATAAATTTTTTAACTTCTTTTCCTAATTTAACTGGATCGACTTTTCCTGAATTGAATAGACGGTGAATAAGAAATGGTTCAAATAAACTTACTGCCATTCTTAATGGAATACCAATTTCATTAACTTTTAGATCTGGACCAGGTGTAACAACAGCACGTCCTGAAAAATCTGTTCGTTTTCCGAGCATTTGTGAACGAATAAGACCTCGTTTCTTTTGAATTAATTTTCTAATGAAATTATCATGATTAATTACTGCTTTTTGAAGTTCGAAATTTAGCAAATCAAATAATGCTCCAGTTTTTGCAGCACTTTTAATTTGATATGATCTTCTTAACATAGCAATATAATAATCATTTAAAGGGTCTATTACCCACATACCTTTTTCGTCTTGATATGCATCTCTTTGAGTAGGTGGGATTACAGGTATTAGATTAACAAATAATACACCGCTTTTATATGATTCTTTAATCTTTTTGACGAACTTATCTCGAGTATCAGTGCCTCCTCTAAATTTAATCTTTGGAAGTAGTTTTATAAATGATGATATACCAGTGACACCATCAGGATCTTTTTGTAATGTTCCTTTTGAATCAACTGAAAATGTCTCCTGAGCAGAAACAAACAACTCAATTTTTTTATCTAGTTGTATAAGAAGCATATATGCTGATGGATGTATTACATTTGCATTTAAATCAATATAAGCAAATGTTTTCTTTCTTTCAGTAGATTCCTCAGGACCAAAGATTGATTCAGAGAAGAGACCATCAGGATGAAACTCGCCAGGTTTAGAAAAATATTCAGTTGCCGTAATCGGTTTCAATCCCTTTTTAAAGCTTTTTATATCTAACAAATTAATCATTTAATTACACCCTTTAGACGCTAAATTTCCAGTACTACATTCATTTTGATGACCATATTTATAGTGACAATTTCTACACACAGCCAGACCAAAATCAGGATCTAAAGCAAAAAATGGTTCAAGTTTTTGTGGTCGTTCATGATGAACATGTTCTGCTTTTTCTTCACAGTATTGACATTTATAGTTATCTCTCTCTAAAACAAAAGTTCTAAAAGTTTGGTATTCTACTGATGTATATGGTGTCAAAATATCTTTTAATGGATCAGAATAAACATTATACAAAGGACATTCATCTTTACATTCATCACAACAATAAAAATTAGATTCTCCAAAACCTCTTGCTTTTTCTAATGCCTCTCTGCGCATAGTAATTTGATTTTTAGTCGGTGTAAACCAACCACCTTGTTCCCTTGAGTTTTTACAATTATGATTTTTACAATGAACTTGAATTTCTTTTTCGGTAGATTTATCAGGGTTATATCTCATTTCTTCTATTTTAGAAAAGAATGGATATTTCTTTTTAATTTTTCTAATTGTTAATTTATTGTTTATAGACATTTTCATTTTTGATTTTAGTGAATGTCTGTGCCCTTTACTTGATATAGACATTTTTATTTTTGACTCTATTGAATGTTTATATCCTTTTAGTTTATTACTCAATTTTTTTATTATAACTGGACATTTAGAAATTGGTTTTGAACAACACCATTTCCCATTCTTAAATTGATGTTTAGCTTCTTGCCCACATCCATATTCACATAATTTCATTACTTATCACCAATAGCACTAGTTTTATTCATATCTAAATATTGTTTAATCTTCTGAAACATTCTTGTTACTTTTGCTTTTTTTGCCGCCATATTTGCCGGTTTCGGTATATTCTTAATAAACGTATTTTGTTTATGTTGCAGTCGACTTAAAAGAGAAATTAATGTATTTACGTCATATTTACCTGCCGGATCATCCATTAATTTCTGTACCATCTTTAAAGATACATTGATAATTTTGGGATCTTCCTGACCACTACGGTTACACAGAGGTAGGAGATATGGAGTCGTATCTTGCCCAATTTGTGGTAGTCTCATAAAACATTTTGGTTTCTCTCCATACAATCTATCTCTTATGTCCTTTTTTAGTAAGTACGCTAAACTATCTTCTGGATTAACCAGCTTATTTGCATTTCTGATTAACTCTGAAAGTTGTTGAAATTCTTCCTTAACTTTGTTCCTCATTTTGATAACCCTCCGAATTAGTGGGTGTAATATCCTATTTTTAATTTGTTCTAAAAAATAAACTGGCAAAAAATGAAGCGGGGAATCATAAAATTTTATGATTCCCCACACGTTTTAGAAATCAGCATTCATCATTTTTGTCATTTCATCTATCTGATCATCTAATCGACCAGAAAAATATAATGTGTAAAATCGAATCATTCCGCTTTCTATTTTTGAAAGAGGGATCCCGCCTAGTCTTCTTCCTGTTAAAATATCACAGAAATCAACTCGAGATACTCTCCCAATAAAATGACATAGTAATGCATGTGGTAATATTTTTGTATTGAATCCAAAGAAATCTTGTGTTTCTTGTTGTGCTTCAAGATAATCATGAACTGCTTTTATCTTATATGTTGTGCTGATAGAAGGACTTCTCAAAGGAAAGAAATTTAACAATGAGAACAAATCCTTATAATCAGTTCCAAATACTCTTCTGAATAACACTTGCATATAAACTGAGGTTACTGCAGTATGTTCTGGAGACAAGGTCTTAAAATGATGATAAGGTATTTGTGTCATATGCGATAAAACTGGAAACACTAATGTTTCAGACAATGGTGATATAAAATCAATAGCTGATGCCCGCTCATGGAATGCTACTATTGATTCATCGTTATCAATCTTCTCTGTTGTTATTGTTTTTTGCTTTTGAAGCAACTCATATATTTTCTCAAATGCAATACCTTTCAACCTTCCGAGAGTATCATTATAACTATATGTCTTTAAGTTATCAGTATTAATACCTTGGATATCCTCTGTTGAAATACTATCATCATATACAATTGACCCTTTATAAACTGAACGTAAAAACCATTTAACTGATTCATCAATTACACCAACAAAATAAGTAATAGGGTTTTTAGTCACTTCACACAAGATCAAAATATTATTCATAATGAAATTAAATATTTCAATTATGTGAACTCCAATATCTTTTCCTTGTACATTCTTGATATATTCCCACATAAATCTATCTGTCAGATTATATCTAAATGTTTTGGTTTTGATAACATCATAGATTTTTCTGACGATGTCTGAATTTACAACCACTTCTGCTAGTTGATTGTAAATATCACGATGTAATTGTTGTCCTAATTTAAAAAATTGATTGTTTGATATAACTGAATAGATCTTGAGATAACCAGATAGTCTAATAATTTGCTTAATTTCTTCTGGTTCAAATAAAATAGAATTTTTCTTAACTTTTGTTCTGTCGACGAATTGACTATAATCAAATGCTAAATCGTCAAGATAATTGTCAACATATAATTTGATTTGAGGTACACTGTCCATGACGGCTTTCGGTCTTTTAGTTTCGTCTTGACAATCGGTTAGTAAATCCATGAACCAGCTGCTGAATTCTTCTCCATTATGTTCAGCAACTCTCTCGATGAAATTAGTTACAATAAAATATTTATTTGTAACTGAAGAAGGGGAGAGAAAGAGTTTTATTGGATCACGATCCTCAACTACGACTAACCATTCTTTGGGCCCATTCTGTTTAATTTTTAACAAAATAAGCTACCTCCTTTAAATTGAAATGATGCCCAAGGCTAGTGAGCGGTGACTAACAATGGGCATCTTGGAAACTCCGTAAACTGGAGGATTCCAAACTGTTAAAAAATGAATTATTATAACGAAATACTCCTACCTACCATTAGTTATTAATATATATAGATATGAAATTTATAATTAAGTATACTCTTTTATATAACTTTCAAATTTATCTTTTGTGATAACAGATGTGCCGGCTTTTGTGGCTGTATATCCTGCACATTTATTTGCAACTTTAGCTGATGCAATTGGTGAACTTCCCATAGAAAGACAGACTGCCATAATTGCTATTACAACATCTCCACACCCTGATACATTATATATATCTAAAGGTTTTTCTGTAATAATATCCCATGATTGATTGAAATCATAAAGAGTCATTCCTTTACTGCCTTTTGTCTCAAGAACATATTGTACATTTTTTAAGTTATACTGTGATGTAAGTTTCATTATTTTCCATTCTTTCTCATTTGGAGTAACCATAAACACATCATTATATAAAAATCCATTGATTGGTTTTGGGTCAACTATAATTCTAGTATTTTGTGTCTTCAAAAAATTCATTAAATCATTAGTAATCATTCCCTTTGCATAATCAGAGATAATTATTATATCATAATTAGTTTTCTTATATTTTTTAAATGTGTTAATTACTTTTTTAGCATCTACTTTTTCAATGTGTTCTCTATCAATTCTTATCATTTGAACTTTTCGTTCATCTGCGATTATTCTTTCTTTTACAGTTGTTTCTTTTGAACCATAAACAACCATATCACCTACACCAATACGATCTAATTCATCTTTAATTCTTTCGCCATTATAACCTATATGAACTGATGCTAAACAATCAACTTGTGCTCCTAATGCCTTAATATTTCTTACAACATTTCCACAACCGCCAATGGTGTGATACTCTTCTTTTACGTTAGCTATAACTACGGGTGCTTCTGGAGATATCCTATTAACTTCAGTAATTACATATTTATCTAACATTATATCACCAACAACTAAAATTTTTACATGTTCTATTCTTTTAATAATATCCATCTTCTAGCACTATTCTCCTTTCCATTATGTTTAAGAAATATATTATTTACTTCATTATTGACTATAGCTGAATTTATTCCATATTTCAAACTAAAGGGTTCAGTATAATTTAGTTTATCACATATTTTTTTATTTAAAATATATTCTCCTTTACTTATAGAATTTAACCAATCAATCATTTTATAATATTTTACTTTATTTTTATCTAGATTCTTATTTTGTATATATCTTTCTTTATATTTTTTTCTTATAATTTTTATAAAATCATCTCTTTTTATGCCATCCATTGGATTTCTTTCCAAATTATGAATTGTATGATGCTCAGTATTTAATAATAAACAAAGATTCCATTTATTATCATTTGAGTGATCTCCATCTTCATGATGTATAACCCAATGCCATTTCACTCTACCTTCTTTTTTATTTTCAAAAATATCAACATCTGGTAATTCAGGATATTCCCAATTCAATTCAGTATTATATGCAAAATAAAAAAATCTAGATTTAGGTATACCTAATTCTACTCTATATTCTTTAAATATTTTTCCCGTCTCTGCTCCATCAGCACCAATTTTAAACAAACATGGGCGGCATCTATTTTTATTTTTATGTCTTAGAATAACATCACATGTAATACATTCATTTTTAACTATTTTTAAATAATCCAATATAACCCCCACCTTTCAAAAATTTAACCAAAAAAAAGCGGGGTGAGTCGCTGAAGCGCTAAGCGTCTCACCACCCACCCCACTTTTAAAAATACAGACTATATCTCCTATGAGAAGTCGGCATTTTTATTTTGTTCCAAGTCAGGATAAAATCGACCGGGAATTATTTCTGTACAGGTTCACCTTTCAGGGCATACTTGTGATCTTCATCTTCAACATACAATGCCATAAATCTCTGGAAAGGTTTGTAATTTTTCCCGAAGACACCGTATGAATAAGTAAGACCACCCCCTTCCACTGTATATTTAGCTTGCCCTATATCCATTATAAAACTACCTTTCTCATCAAACAACTGCAGTCCAAAATCAACTTTGTACCCTTTCTTATATGGAAGTAAGATCTGGTGCATACGATTTGGTTGTTTGCTAATGCTGACAATTTGAGTAATTTTATATGGATAGGGCGTGCTATCCCACACCTTATAATTCTTAACCAAGGTGTAGGAAACTTTACGAATGTTTACCACTTGTAAAATTAGGTAAACAGTTTCTGTGTCATTAGGAATGATAAGATCTTTATTCATTTCCAAGTAACCAGGATATAAAAACTTTTCCTTCCCCTCTGTTCTTTCTTTTAGTGAGATCTCTTCTTCAACTTTCATTTATCATATTTATCTTCACCTGTAATGATTTCTAATTGTTTAACTATCTTTTTAATATTTTGATTCATAGTGTTTATAAAAAATGGAACTAGAAACCATGCTATAGCTTGAATTATAATAATAATTATTACAACCTTTCTTTTCAGCAATTTCATGTAGTTTTTCCCAATCTTCTTGAGCATATTAACTAAATTCCTTTCTCTGTAATATGCAACCCGGCTATCTCATTAAGATCCGTGGCTTTCCGTCTTTCGATCACTCGAAGTTTGGCTTGGTTAAAATACTGTATATTCTTCTTCTTCCATTTTTTCTAATGTTATATCAAGAGCTTTTTGATATCCAAATTTTATACAAGGACAGTTAATAGGATATCTAGGATGATAACCAACAAACTCGCCGCATATAATACAAACTTTATTAGGATTAGTCCAAAGGTCGAAGCAACACCATCTTCCGTTATAATATTTTGCAGCAGGACAGTAGTTACAAAGTTTTTTATTACTATTTAATATTACTGCTAATCTTTTTATATGGATTTCTCTTGTATATTCTTTTTTTCTCGGCATAAACATCTCCTGAAAGATAAAACAGTTTGCTTCATTCACTCGGAGTTTTAGAATTGTTAAGAGCTTTCATTATAATAATTAACATATCGTCATATGGTTTGACTATTAACCAGTTAAATAATATATTTTTCCCCATAACACGTTTTTTTACTATAGAAATGTTATACTCTATTATTCGATTTCTTAAAGTCGTAATAAATGAGCTAATATTATCTTGATAACCTTGATACTTTAAATCAGTAAATGCTGCTGTTCCCATATCAATAAGTGCATAGTCTGCATAAATTTTAATAGCAGAATGATACTGTTCTTTTGTAGCAGTGTAAAAGGCTCTATCACCAAGATATGTATGATATGATTTTCCTATACTTATTGAAAAAACTATAGTAAGAATTACTGAGCATATTATGACAGCAGGTATTCCATCTTCTTTTACATCTTTCCAAAATGCATATGATATAGATATACCGATAGCTATCAAAATTAAAATTATAATCATTGTTATTATTCCTTTCCATTTAAATGTTCTTTTGTAATTTTAATACACATATCATCAATCTTTGTTACTTGTGGTTTATCTGGAAGAATACTATGTCTCTGTATTTCTTCTAGTTCATTATTTACTTTCTCAAATTTTTCCAATAGTTGTTCAAACGTATATATTCCATCTTTAATCGCTAACAAATGTTCCCTATCTGGTCTTGGGAAAGTAATTTTTCCAGTTGTCATTAATTCTCGACATTCATCAACTAAACGATATAGATGTAATCCGTGTTTTGTATCGTATCCAAATTTAGCTTCTAGTTTCGCTCTAAATGGATTTCTATTTTTCAACCAATTTTGATAATGTTGCCATTGAGTTAGAGCATTCGTATATGCTTTTTCTTTCTCAAGTGCCTGCATTATGTTATCATTAAATGGAGCAATCTCTTTTAAAGCATTAAAATCCAATTCGTTTATATTTTTAATGATGGCTTTATAATTATGAGTTTTATTCAGTTCATAAAGCTCATCTTTCAAACTATGATATCTTCCTATTTGTTGTAAGTATGCTGCTATAATTTCATTGAATGCTCCAATCTTTTCTTTTGATAAAAGAGATCTATCATTGCTGGGCATTCCAAAGTCTTCTCTTACAGGTTTTTTCTTTGGAGGGTGTAATAACCATGCTCTATGATGTTTAATCCTTTTCATTTGTGCAAATGCATATCCCGAAAAAGTATTCTTTGCTTTATTTGATAAAAATAGATCTCTATTCTCAACGATCATTTCCCACACAGGAGATGACTTTAACATCTTGTCAGAGGGAATAAATAAAAATTCGATAATATTTGGGTTAGACTTTATTGCAAATTTAAAAAAAGATTTCATTTCATGATACACTGTATCGGTTATCTTATCTTCTATTTTGAAACAATTCCTAAAAAAACCGAGTATGTATTCTGTAGGTAGAAGAAATACTCCTCTTGTATCTACATCTGAATCTTTAGTATTCGTTCCATAAAGATGACTACCAGTTAAAAAAGATGCTAACAGTTTAGACCCTTTTGGTAATTGAATTGACATTAGTTATTTTCCTTTTTTACTTGATATATGAACTCTCTATACTGGGTTAAAACTTCACATTAAGGTCTACGAACCACCTACGGGCGGAGCTTTACTTACTATTTTTATAATGGTCCTTAGATCGTTGTTTATCTTCTTCAGAAAGACCTTCACCTATCCAATCAAGTATACCTAAATTAGCATCAATATTCCATCGTTGACTTCCTGAAAGATCAAAGTAATTTGATGGTCGTTCAAAAGATTTTTCAAACATTTCTCGTTCATTCATTTTTATTCCTTTCTTTGGGTAATTGAATTGACATTAATTATTTTCCTTTTTTGTTTGATATATGAACTCTCTATACTGGGTTAAAACTTCACGTTTAGTTTAGTAATAGCTTCATCTGCCGAAATGTTATTAACAGAATCATTCCACATTTGAGTTACGTTATGTCCACAGGGTAAAATTTTAATGGGATTACCAATAGAATATGGAACAAAATCATAATAACTTACTTGCTTACAACGTTTACATTCCACCCATTGTCTTTCATAACCTTTATGTGGTGGCTTTATTTTAGCCATATTCTATTATCTCCTTTATTTCCCTATTTCCCCGTATGATTTGTTTTAAATGTGTTTCATTATTATATTTTGGATATTTTAAGATCATATTTAATAATATATCTTTAATCTTACCAATTGCTGGACCAGATTTTAATTCAGTTATCTCCATAATATCTTTTCCATTAATAGCTAATTTATCAAACCTGTTTCCAGATTTAGTATTTAAAGCTTTTTCAATTCTTACAAAATCTGCTTTAATGGTTTGATATGGATACGGACCTTTTATAATATTAGCTTTAGAGTCTGCTAATTTTAATCTATATAAATCTCTGAAATCAATATCATGTTCATTCAGTCTATGAACTAATCGTCTTACTGATTTTCCAGATGAGAAGGTTCGCATATGTAGTCTTATAAGAGTTGATATATATTTGATTTCTCTACTTGAAAAAGTAAGTTTTGTCAGTTCATCTATGACTAAATGTTTACCTTCACTCTCATGTGCAGTAAATTTAACATTTTTAGTTTTTGGATTATATTTACATGCTGGAGGTTTACCAACATCATGTAAATATGTTGCTAATTTTATCAATGGATATTTTGATGAAACATTATCTCCAGCTAATAGAGAATGTGTAATGATTGATTCTCTATGATGTAATCCGTGAATATCAAAATAATAACAGCAATCCAAAGATGGAAAAATATATTGCAAGACATCAATTTCATGTAAAGCATTAAAAAATACGCTTGCATATCTTGCCTTCATTGCTTTTAAAACTTCAATCCGAATTCTTTCAGGAGTAACATATTTTTCAACTAAATACCCCATATTTTTTAATGATTCTTTTGTCATTGGATCAAATATTCCGTCGATAACCGCCAAGAATCTACATGCTCTTATGATTCTATTGGGATCTTCGTATATACGATCCCTTGCATTTCCGACAAATTTGATTTTTCTTTTCTTAAGATCCTCTCGTCCTTTATATGGATCAATAATATCTCCAGTGAATTGACAAAATGCCATGGAGTTAATTGTTAAATCCCGACGGGCAAGATCTTCGGTTATATTTTTAGCTTCTACAACTTGAACATCTTTATCGCTTAAACCTTTATAAACATCCTTTCTAAATGTAGCTACCTCAATTCCGTCAACAAAAATAACCTTGAAATAAGTTCCCGCCATAGTTAATTTGTGACCTTTAAACAAACCTTCAATCTGTCTTGCGTTAGCAGAGGTCGCAATATCTATATCAGATGCAATTTTACCATCCAATAGATCTCTTATTGCACCACCTACTATGTAGGTGTCGTACCCAAAATCACATAACTTGTTTATAATATAAGTTGGTGTTGCTTTCATATTCCCCCGCTTGAAGTTTAGTTGATTTAAAAAAATAAAAACGCAAACTTTTCAATTCATTATCATTAGTAATTAATATATATAGACAAGTGGTTTATAAATAAAAAAGTTATTTGACAATAAAGCATTAGATAGGTATATATATGAAGATCATTATATTCAGTTTAGAATTTTCTTAAAAACTTCTTGCCAACATTCTCTATTAAAATTGGCTCTTGCATTACAACTTAAACAAACTGTGATTAAATTTTTTATATCACATTCTTTTTTATTGTAATTTATATGGTGAACACAAAGTTTTTCACAAGTTTTGTAACAAAAGGGATTAGTACATTTATAACCATCTCGTTCTTTAATGAATTCTTTTAAATCTTTAGTAAATTCAAAACAATATGGTTCATTTGATATACCACCCAACCAACCTGGATTTTTATGGGCCATTTTTGATAATGACATTTTTCTTTTTGTTTGTTCTGTATGCTTTTTTCTTGGGATTCCCTTTTGAGAAATTGAAATTCTTTCTTTATGTTCCTTAGAAAGACACCTCCCTTTTAGGCTTTTACTTATTTTTATTCTATGTTGTTTTATTTTCTTTTTTCCTTTATGTAGCATACTAAGTTTATTTCTTGTTTCTTCACCTACTTTTATTCCAATTTTAGATTTACTCATTTGGTCGATTGCTTTTTTTGAATAAACATTAGTTTTATTCTTATTCCATGGAATAGATTTATTTGATGGACATTTCTGGGATGTTTTTTCACAACACCATTTACTTGGAACATGTTTGAATTTTAGAAAATATTTTGCTTCTTGTCTACATCCATATTCACATAGCATTATTTGACAATAAACCTCCTTATTTGAGCAATCATTCTTCCTTCATCAATAAAATCACCAGGACATGAAAGTTCTTTATTAGATGATACATCTCTGTGGAATTTCACTTTATTAGGTGAAAGACTAAACATACTTAAAAAGGGATTTATAAGTCTATATGCAGCCACTTGATATAATCTGTTTTCTGGAATCTTAAAATTATAGTTACCTAAAAAACTAATATGAATTGATCTGGAATTAATATTTACTTCAATATCCTCAAAGTCGCATAAATAAACAAATGGACGAGCTACAATAACATTATAATCGCCTTTAATCATATCAATAACATAATGGTAGTTTACATCTCCTTGTTTCTTTTCTAATACTCCTTTAAATAATCCAGGCATTTGATATTTTGGATTATCAATTCTGGATTCTGGCTGCTCGTACATTTCAGCGGTATGATGTAAAATTATCCACTTAACACTCTGTCTTCTTCTTGTAAGTAAAGAAGGTCTTAAAGGTACTCTTGTTGGCATAAATTTATCCTCTAATTAACATTAACATTTGGACTAGCTGTAATTGTAACTCCAGTTCCACAACCAAGAATTACAATGTCTCCAAGTCTATGAGATGGTAAACTATTTATCATTTTATTTGGGCTACCAGGCATCATAATACCAATTGGACAATGCGGACATGAGGTAGATACTAAATCATTTAAACGACATGATGGTAAACTATTTGTATTGTGTGTTGGTGCTCCTGTTATAGCAACTCCAACCCAATCATGAGGACAACATTTAGCTCCAATACTACATACTCCAATTGAAGTATCACTTATTCTTACTTGTCCTGGCATATAATTCTCCTATGTAGCATAATCTTCAAATACAGTTTTTGAATCAGATATTGTATCTTTATTTCCGTTTAATGTAGATTTTCCATTGTTTAGTGCATCTATCATTGGTTGTATTCCATATGTTCCTGATGTACCGAGAGGGTGGTATAAATAATCGTATCCGAAATTCCATGAAGATATATAATTTATTATATTAGTGTCACCATCCCAACCAACTCCAAGATATTCATATCTTGTTATTGCTGTTGCATCAATTATTTTCCAGTCCGTTATATTAATATCATCATATTGTATACCTATTACAGTAGTACTATCGCCATATAAAATTTCAATTTCAGCAATTTTAGTTGAATTTAAATATCCCAGAAGGTTATCTGCAGCAGGAGTCATCATTCCATCTCTGATAGCATCAAATTCTTCTTGTAAAATATCAATCTGTTCATCAACTGTTCCAATACTTGCATCTATATTCTCAATCTCTTCGTCTGCAGAATTTATCATTCCTCTTAAAATATCAGATTCGGCACTCATTATATTAGTCGCTCCCTTGAACTTTTGTTATTATAATAATCTTTTAATAGCATCTACAACACCACCAACAGAATCAGTTACAGATGCTTTTGAGCTTGCAACTGAACTTGAAACACTATCAAATTGAAGTCTTTCTTGGACTGATAAAGCAACATCATCATATATTTTATTTATATCAAAATTTCCCCAATTTGAACTTACTGGATCACTGACGATATTCAAATCAGTATATAATCCATCAAGCTCAGTAATCATATCAGTTACTCTTGTTGAAAAATCAGGACCACATCGTCCAGCAATGCAATTGATTATATTATCTGCAGATTTCATAATATTTGATATATTTAAAGAAGGTATACCAAGAGTAGGTACAGAAAATTTATCTAATATACTCCCAACAATCTCAGCAGCATCGAATTCAGGAATTAGCCCTGTTAGATCAAAAACAAAACCAAAGGCTTGATCCATTGCAGAAAAACTACTAGTTTTTAATAATGCAATTGGATTTTTATATATTTCACTCTCATTTAAAAAATTACATGAACTAATAAAGTTTATTAATTCATCAATATCATCTGTATTTACTTCAGGAATTACACTTTTAACATTATTTTCTAAATCATTTATTGCAGAATTAATATCTTCTGCTGATGAAAATGACATAGAGGAGAGTTTTGATTTAACATTACCTATTTGTGTTTTTATAATGCCTCTAGCAGATTGTATTGGTTGGAGTAATGCATCAAATTCGCTGTTGATTTTATTACATATCATTTTTCTAGTTGATTCTATTGACATTAAGTATCCCTTTCTCCTTGTGGGTTTGCATCAGTTGCACTTTGTGCAGAATCTGCTGGTCCTGATGCTCCGCTCTGATCATTTATTATTGCTGCATCGTTATTAATTGCAGGTCCAGCAAGGCAGTTAATATTTTGACTTGCTTGTTTATTGATGTTTGCACCAGATTTTATATTTACATCTGCACCACTTTCATTATTTATTCCACCGGCTGCTTTAATATTTACATCATCTGCGGCAGAATTTATATTTATCTTTCCGGTTCCTGATTTAATATTAAAGTCTCCTTTGGCTGTCATAAAAATATTATTATCACTTTTTATATGAATATCGTTTTTAAAATATGCTTGAAGACTTTGTTCATCAACATCAATATGGAAAAAATCTCCTTTATATGTTCTTATTAAAACTTTTTCTTTTCCCTTACGTTCATCAAGTAATATTGTAGTTTGATTATCATCAATTGTATATACAGAATCTGTGTCTCCAGTTGGAGGTGAAGACATCTGTCTTTTCTTGCCAGTTATTTCAGTTCTTGCGTCATCAGGATCATCAGAAATAACAATGGTTCTACCATCATGACTCTTAAAAATTGTCCATTTATCTTGATAGTTTTCCCCAAGCTGATTCTCAGGCAATACTTTTGTATTTTCTAAATCTAATGCGCCAAAATAATATGGTAAATTTACATTACCGCCTTCAAAGAAAACAAATACCCAAGAACCTTTTCTAGGAATGTATGATGTTCCCATGAAGTGATGATCAGAGTCAGCTTCCATATTACGGCCACCAATGGGATTATTTGCAGGTCGTGCCCAAATTCCTTTTTTCCGATCAATTTCTGGCATAATATCAGGTATCCATACAAGCACACGACCGAACTTTTGTCTGTCTTTGTTGTCTACAACTTGTGCTCTCCAGTTACCATATATTGCTGATCTATCCATATTTTATTTCCTTTAACAGATTTTACTTGCCAATTTTCCAGTTGAACATTCTGATCCTTTTGTGTGTCCTTTTTCATAATGACATTTTTTACACATAGACCATGCTAAATCTGGATCTAATGCAAAAAATGGTTCTAATTTTTGAGGTCTTTCATGGTGAACATGTTCTGCTGCTTCATCACAGTATTGACATTTGTAATTATCTCTTTCTAAGGCATATTCTCTAAAAGTTTGATATTCTTCTTGTGTATACAATTCATTTTCTTTTTTTGGATGATTTTCTTGATATATCTTTTTACCATAAACAGAACATTTATCTTTACACTTTTTAGAACAATAGAATTTATGTTCGCCACCTTGGATTCCATTTAATGCAGCTATTCTATTAATAACAGCATTGAATGTCGGTGTAAAAAAATTTTCACATACTGAGCATTTAACATCAAGTATATTACTGTCTTTTTCATTCCGCTTACATTCTTCTATTGGAAAAAAAAGTTGATGATGATATGTATCATATAAAGGTATATTTCTATACCCTCCCTTCCAATTTGGATTATTTTTTCCAGTAAATTTTTCTTTAAGTGTATCGCTTATTTTTCTTCTTGTGGACTGACAAACAACTCTACCTTTATTTATCTTGCTATTTATTTTTTTTAAAGATGGGCATGAGTTATGACTTTTACTACAGCACCATTTACCATTTTTAAATTGGTGAGTTGCCTCTTTTTCGCACCCATATTCACATAACATATTATTATCTCCTTTTGAAAAGTGCTTTAGATATCTCTATTATTTTATTAAAATCTCTATCATTATATTTATGTAGATATGTAGATATAACATTACTACCTTTGATGTCTGATGTTGCCATAGTTGCAATAAATCTTGATAGATCTTCTAAAGCTGGTAGAAAACTAAAACCAAATTGTCTTAATACTCTAGCAGTAAAATTATGTCTATTTAAATTTGGCATTACTTCAAGTTCAGATAACGATAATATAAAATCATTTATATTTTTAAAGTCATATCTTTTTAACTTATCTTTGATTTCTTTATAGTCAAATGCAGATGCAGCGGCTGCTCGGTTATATCCTGGTGTTCCAGTTATCCCAAAAAATGAGCCTAATATATATGCATTAGTTAAAAACTTTAACTTTGGAATTTCTGATGAGAAACTTCCTAATAAGCCATATTCTTTTCCAAAAAGTCTAAGTAAAATACTAACAAAATAATTTGTGATTGGACTTGAATATTTATTGCTGACTTTAAACTTACCCGAAACTAGATCAGAAAATATGATACTATATACAAGAAGAGCATATAAATTTTGAGGTCCTGGTTTAGTCGATAAAATATCATCTACTCCAAATGGGCTTAGATTAAGAACTTGACCTCTAGTCGGTTTATTATATGAAACAGATAAACTATATGTTGGATATACAACAACATGAATCTTTTTTCTGGCTTCAATACCAGTAATTAAATTAAAGATTGCATCTTTTGTATAGTGATTAATTCTGTTTTTCATTAACTCTAAAACAACGAATAACTTTCGTTGACCCTTTTCTATCTCAAGACTTTTAATTCTTGTAGATGGAATATTTATTATGTTATCGACTCCTTTTAGGAGATCAAATTTTTCTTTTACGATCATTACCAAT
>SDBU01002330.1_pt1 | contig 25472 bp, 52 predicted proteins | sample 2277071 | NCBI WGS metagenome assembly SDBU01 (sample SAMN10397929, study PRJNA504765) | marine sediment metagenome | isolation source: marine sediment core GS08_GC12, 126 cmbsf | place: Arctic Ocean: Gakkel Ridge, Loki's castle | collected 2008
CGTATAGATATATCGTATCATACTATCCAGAACATCCGACGTATCATCGGCCGCGTCCGCAACGCTAACTTCTTTAAATCTTACGGCTATAATATGAGCAGTTATCAAGAACTCGTCTTCGTTATATTGCGGGTGTCCGGTAAGATTAGTAATAAATAAATCCAAATCCGAAACGCCCGTCGGAAGCCCCTTCTCAGGAACGCCTTCTATCACGTTCCCAGTTTTACCTTCGGATGTCAACCAATCCTCAAGGACTTCCTTTAAATATAATAACGAGTCATCTTGAGAACTCATATATCACCTATAATCTGGTCTGCTACTAACTCCGCTACTTCGGTTGCCATTGCCGGGGTTGCTTCGATTGACCTTTGAGGGATACGAGGAGCTAAACCTTGCATTCCGTCCGGTTTCATTTGATACGAAGCAATGTCATCTTCAACACCTTCCTCGTGGGTAGTTCTAGTAGTATGTGTATAATGTGAACCGGTTTTCTGGGTAAAGTCCCGCCGCATTTTACGGGGTAGGGTATCAAATGGAGTTTTACTCCGGCGCGGTTTTCGTAACGTCGCGGGCGCAAGCGCAACCCATTTCGTTTTGCCTTTCCCTTCCTCGAATTGACCGATTAAATGCGATCTAATAATTGCACTTAACCGGTCTTCGATTAAGGTTAAGTCAACCTTCATCTCTACGTCTTTTAAATCTGTTGTCGCTTTTCCGCTAATCACTATTTAACGCAAATCCTTCCGGCATTTTAAACTCGGAATAATCTGGGTCTTCCAAATCATCCGACGTTACGCTTGCCGCGTAAGTATTTCGAGGTATAGATAGTTTACCAGCCTTAACCTCGTTTTTAATAAACTCATACCAAGTGAATATATTGGGGAAATGGAACGGGGATTCGCTTTGTGCCGTGCTTAATACTTGGATACCCGCTTGCAAAGCTGCCCCGTATATACTCCACATCTCAATATCTTTTGTCGGCAATACCACCGGAGTTACATAGTTTGCACCACTTAGAACGGTGTTAATCATACCGTCCGCCCGTGCTATGTAATCCGCCGCCGTTGAATCAATCTTATCTGCCAATAGCGGAAACTGCGCCTCAATTTGTGCTGTCGTGCAATACGCCATTATTTAGCCTCAGCTTTAACCTCTTTTAGCGCGACTAGCTCAATATATCCAATCTCAGCCATATATTCCATACGTCCGGGAACAATACCCAAATCATTAATGTTCGGTATGGTGTCCTCACCGTGTTTTTGTTTAGGGAGCGTCATATCAAACTTAACCCATTTTCCCTCTTCTCCATCCCAGGGAAACCAAACGCCGCCTATCAATATACCTGTTATGTCGGGTAGTTTCTTATTGCAACGTCTCTTTTCAGCAACCGCCTTTACTAACAAACGTCCTTTATGAGTGTTCATTATTCCTCCAGTTTTTTATGGGTTCCACAATATAGCGAACCCTCAAGCGCGTTGCGGGTACATTGCTCGCCGTCCGCTTTTATCGCTCGGCATTGATTAACTTCAGCCGCGATTTCGGCATCTTCGGTTAATTCCGTTTCGGCTTGCTCTATTAAATCCGTTGGTGATTCCGCAGGGGGGCGGCCTTCCTTATTTGTAGTTTTTTCAACCTCAAGATAACCCGCATCCGCGAACTCATTAATCGAATCCATAACGACATTGCTTTCGTCAAACGGTATCCATTTATCGCCGTAAAACTTAATACCTCCGCAATAACGTCCCTGAGTTGAGATTTCGGGTTTCCCCTCTTTACGTGCTTTGTTTAGAAAAGCCGCCGTTAATTTACCCCTGAACATATTAGCTCCTTTACTGTACCTTCAACTGTTCTTGGATTATGTAATCAACCGCGAATACTCTTGCAGACGCACCCTCTTCCAATCCCTGATAGCGTGCGTAATGGTCGGATGCGGTCATTAGATTAGTTACACCAACGACTGTACCCTCCACGTCATCTATTGCATAGCCTATCGTACCGTCCGCCGCCGTCCATATTTCCAGCTTCGTAGGATCGGTAGTTACCGCTATCGTACTATCAACGTCATCCGGGGCCGCTGTATCGTCTACTACGATATGCCAATTACCGTCAGTCGAAGCGTCGTATCTGATCTCAGCGTATTCAGCCGCGCCCGCATAAAACCCGAAATTAAACTCCGAACCCGCCAACGTACCGACGTCCACTACGATTTCAAGGCGAGGTTCATACGCTCGGTTATGATGCAACCCATTAGATACCGTACTCTCCATATCCGGGCCGCCCGCACCGCCGGTGGTCAATACATTCCAACCGTCAGTACCGGTTATGTTATTCGTACCCGCTCCGACTACACCTGTTATATCCCACATCAAAGCGAATAGCGTGTCTTCCCCGTAATCAAAACCGTCAATCGTTTTAATCGTTTGGGTTCTCCGCGTATATAGATGTAGGTCTCCAGGGTCCGAACCGTAGGAAAAATCCCCACTACCAGCAACGTCAGTAAACGTACCGGCCGCAGGGGTAGTCGTACCTATCGGGCCGTTAAACCCGTCGGCTACTAATCCCGTACCGTCCCACGTACCAACGTTCGCACCACCAACCGCGATAGCCATTTCGTCGGCCGCCGATTGATAAAATCCGGTAGTCGCCGAACCCGTTATGAAAAGTGAAGGCGCACCGACCGCGCCAACCGGAATGTCAACTATTCCGGTCGTGGTTAGCGTACCTGTAATACCTAGACCGGCAGTACCTATGTCAAGAACTTTCGCGCCGTTAGCTGAAATACCGAGGTTATCCGCACCGATTTGGTATAGTCCGGTATCGACATCTCCGGTTATAATTAAATTGGGTGTGCCAACTGCGCCAGCGGGTATATCTACAATCCCCGTAGTCGAAAGCGTACCGGTAATATTTAATCCAGTCGTAGCGATATCAAGAATAACCGCACCGTTAGCGGCTATACCTAACTGGTCTGCGCCTATTGCATAAATACCCGTATCGGTATCGTCCGTTGGATAAAGCCCCGGAGCGCCGACCGCTCCGGCGGCAAAGGACATAACGTCGTCAACTTCAAGCGTTCCCTCTACGTATAGGTCATCATCGCCCAAAGTAATGCCAGGTGTTCCACCTGTACCTACACGTAAAGCACCTAGTATCGTAGTTGTATCGGAAGCGTTGCCAATTATATTAGCAGTCGCCCCGAACTCTAAAACCTCCGCGCCGCCGACGCTCATATTAAGCGTATCGGCTGCACTCCACCAGATACCTGTATCGACGTCATCCGTTCCGTATATAGCGGGCGCACCAACTGCCCCCGCAGAAAACGAAGCTACTCCGTCAGTTTCTAACGTACCTTCGATAAATACATCATCCGTCCCTAAAGTTATTCCAGGAGTTGAACCTGTACCTACTCGAAATTGAGTAAAATAACCTAGAGTGAAAGTAGCTTTATCATCGGCTGCAATACACAGCGAAACGTCCTCGTTAAATACCGCATCGCCCGCGAAATCCGAGGTAAGGTTAGCATCTAAAATACCGTTTGCTATTAACGACCCTGTTACCGTTAGGTCGCCCGTAAATGCGGTATCACCGCCAATCGTTACATCATCGGTAACTATAAGGTCATCATCCACCGTTAAATCGGTAAAATGAGTAGCTTCACCGAACACAAGAACGGGGATAATGAGCAGTAAAAATGTTAAATGTTTCATATGTCACCCCCTTATGCTAAGTCTCCGATTATTCCGGTATACCAAGGGCCGTAACCCCAGACATAACGCATATAGTATCTATTCTTGAAAAATGGACTGTCGGCATCGGGAGTTCCCTGATGCGTTACCAGCCCAGACCTATCCTGGAATAACAACGGTTTATGTACCTTAGTATCGAAAGCATACCAAGACGCTGCTACTGTAATATACGGATTAACGATTAAACGTAGTTTCTGATAATACGGATTGCCGTCGTTGTTAGCCGTTCCCGGTAACTGCGGAGAAGCTATTACTCGTTTAAACGCATCCGCCGTAACACCCGGCCCGCACATAACGGTATCAATACTCATATCAAGAAACGTCCCGTTTTCATCCGTAAAAGCCGCCATTACATTGTCAACCGTCGAAATAGCTGTTACCGCCGTGTTCATACTTGCGGTTGAAACCAATTGGTTCTGGTCGTCGTTATCCTGCGTTAATACGTGGTCAACATCAAAAAAGAACTGCCCATCGTGGCACACTGTATTAACACCGGCTACCACGTGTTCAGCTGCTTGTTTCGGGAGTAAGATACCAAATCCACGAGCAGCGTTAGCCGCTTTATCTCGTAGATATTGATGTCTATCATCCGCCCAAGTGTCCTCTTCAATTACCAGCTTCTTGCCGAATTTCTGGTTAGTCAACGAATAAGATTCGTCATCGAAACCGTACTCTTCAAAGCGATTATTATCTACTCTATCTGGTAACGGAGACGCACCGCCGAAACCATACTTTTCCGAATCACCGTCAGAAGTAGAAACCTTGACTAATGCTTGATAGCCGTCGCCTTTCCAATAACCCGCTTCCCATATTTTAGCAAACTCGCCCTTTATGGATTTGTCCATAAAAGCTGCGAAGTCCGCTCGACTCATATTTGGACCTGCCATATTAAATCACCTCCTAGTTTCCTAGACCTGCGTAGTTATCGATTAATACCCAAATACCCGAACTATCAGTTGTATCGTAACGCCCGACTCCCACCGACAAACCTGTACTATCGCCGGATTGAATAGTTGCGCTTGTACCAGTTCCGCCGCCGTCGCAATAGAAATCAACACCGTCGTCTGTAATAGCCGGAGTTCCTTTAATAAAGTAATGTTCTCCTACTATCCAGAGTTTAATTCGTAGTGTACCGTCACCTACAACGGTTTCAGCCGCTACTCCGGTAAAAGGTTCAGCCGCCGTATTACTAGCATTTAAGACAAAGCCAGTATCGCCGGTTTCCCAAACAACCAATTCGCCTTTATATAGCGTAACTCCACTCTTAACAGTAGCGTAAATAAAGCTACCTTCATTTGCGCTTGATGCACCGCGCGGGCGACTATTCCTATCTGCTGTTATTTTTGCAAATGGCATTTATATCACCTCCTAGTAAGTTGCTTCTATTTCGTCATCGGTAAATCCCGTTTTACGCAATTCTTCGACTACTCGTTCTTGCCCCGGCGCTTTCATACCGGTCAGTTCCTCGTTCGGATCAACCGCCGGTTTCGATTTCTCCATATTAAACTTAACGCCCATACCCTTGAAATAACCGGCCAACTGTACGTTGTCATATCCCAGCTTTTCAATTTCATCATTATCGCCCGGAGCGTATTTCCCAGCTTCTAATGCCAGCGTGTAAATACCTTCCCGTTCCGTTTTAAGGACTTCGACCGCTTCTAACTCCAGCTTCTCGACACGCTCGGTTTCGGCTTTTTCCATTTCTAGGACCTTGCTATTCAAGGTATCAACCTTTGAAGTCAGTTCTAATACCTGCGACTCCATTTCCAGCTTGGCAGTTTTCAAATTGGTATTTTCAGCGTTCAAAGCCGCCTTGCTTTCCATTGAAAGGGTTAGCTTGTCCATCAAGGACAGCTTCATAGTTTCCTCGCTCATTGTATCACCTCCCCATTCTTTTAAATCGTTGTTAGATAAATATAATGTATTACTACCTGTTTCCATTTGAATAAACGGCCCTTGACCCTTTTGGAGTGGGTCAACCGTCAAACATACGTGGTTTATATAACCGCCGCTTATTTTATTACCGTCTAATTTATAACCTTCAAGACCGGCAGATACTTCTTGGATTTTACCCTTATCTATATATTCCTTGCCTATATCGTCGTCTATATTAAATACCCCATATAGTATACCGTCCTTAACCTCAAAAGATTCAATAAACCCCGTATTATCTCTAGGGTTTTTAGAATGCCGAAAAGGAATGAACGGCCTATGATTTTTCTTGCGAGTATTTTCTACCACTTCCAGAAAGTAATCCTCGGTAAACTCTATCGGTTCTCCGGTTTCGGGATGAGTGATAATTCCAGTTTTAACTATGTCCTTTCTATATTTCATTTCTTTAACACCCACTTTTCTCCGACCTTCTTGTATACGTTCTTTACGGAACTCCAAGCTATTTTAATTGCGCGCTCTTCACCGTGTTCTTTATAAGAAGCGTTAAAGGCTTTACGCCATATCGTTTGCGCTCGCGAAGGCAATCCTTTAATACTTTTCGGTAACGCTTCGTTACTTGCAAAAGGCATATAACTCCCTATTTAATATCATTATACTGCCTACTTCCTACTGTGTCTTTTTCGTAATGAATATCAAACTCAAATCCATAGGCGTCTGGAGTAAAATCGTTAGCAACAGATGTATCCCTAAATAATCGCCCTAGCATCACACACGATATAGTAAACCCAGTCATATCAATACCAGCGTCTATCGCAGTCTTAAACGTATCATATTGAGGATTAGTTTGAACGTCTATCGTATCGGTATAAATCGTGGTGGACGCTGGCATAACGTCATCTATATCGGCTATTGTATATTCAAGTCCCCACTTAACATTTTCCGCGCCACCATTACTGCCCGCCGTTGCTATACCCCAATGAATATGCGGATAAACGGTTGTACCTTCGCTCCAACTATGGGGGAAGTGTGTGATAAAGTTTACGCTTTCGTCCGCACCGTCATCAAAACCAAAAGCGTAAACTCCATTTCTAAATACCGCAAAGTCCGGTTTACTAGTAACAGGATTAACTTTGGTAGCAGATAGGGGAACTCGCAGGTCGTCCCATACCGTAGCGGCCCCGGTGAAAACTAATGTCCCGTCTGCTTCCGTACTGGTATAATCTGTACCATCTCCGAAATGGGAAATACCCGAAGTAACGGTTAGATTATCTGAAACATCCAAATCAGCGGTTGAAAGACTGACTGGAATATCTACATTACCATCAGGAGTGATAACCATTTTAGAAAAACCATTTGTTCCGAGATGTAAATTAGCATTCGCTCTATTTAATATAATAACATCTTGATTCGACGAAGTTACACTTCCAAAATACCATAATTGATGAACGGGATTACCCGCGATATCTGAAGTATAACCGGTAATAGCCGCATTTCCATTTACAAGAATACTTGGATTCTGGATAATTAATTGCCCCGCAGGAAAATCACCAACAGTACCCGGCGTATTGCCCTTAATATGAAGAGGAGCGTTTGGAAGGATATTGCCGCCGACGGCTAAATTGCCGCCGAACTGACCGGCGCCGGAAGTCTCGAAGTTATCCGAAGCGGAAGTCCAATCTATATGTTTGTCCGCGACATAATTTGCTATTCCGTCGTGGTCAATATCTGTTGTTAAATCGTGCGTATTAGTTAGGGTATCGTGGTCAATTGCGGTCTGTGCGCCCGAAGTCCATTTAGATGTAGTCGAGTTGAAGGTAAGTACCTGGTTATTCGATGGAGAACTTGCATCCACGTCTACTGTGCCATCGAAAGTAAAGTTATTGTCGAAAGGGCGTGCTATCACCACTATCGTATTTGCGCTCGCCGATTTATCCTCAACCTTAATTCGGATGTTGCTATATACCCCTAGATTAATTGACCCGTTATCCAGACCCGCAACCGTACCCGATACGTACATACTATCCCATTCCGTACCGTCCGCGCTCCCTTCAATAGTCAACTCGAAAGTACCTGTTGCGCTGGTAACGTCGTAATATAATACCCTATCAAAATATTGAATATTTAGCGTCTGGGTTTCATTCGCCCCGCCCGCGAGCGTATACGTCAATGTTTCGGCGTTCGCTAAACTTGCTAGTATCAATAAAGTTAATATTATTCTTTTAACCATAACCCTCCTTCGCCGGTTTTAATCGGCTTTGAGTATTTATAATACCCCGTTAGTGTTGGTTTGCTATACATAGTAAAAGGGCGGCAAGCAACCCGAAGGTAACTCTACCGCCCTGTAATTATTTTACTGGGGCTAGTTAATTATGATATTACATTCATATCTTTTACGTTGCTGGTAATCTCTATATATAATTTCAAATATTAACCAACGAATAAAATATAAATCTTTATCCCCGATGTCCGGTAGCCAGTTAAGCGGATGTCGACAAAACGTTGGTATCAAATATATATTTATAGGATTTTTTAAAAGATATTTATTAATCCGAAAGCTGATATATTGTCCAGCTATAAATATATCTAATCCCAATGCTTCTCCCCTATTTCCTTTTTAGAGTAGTGGACACCGCCCGCGTGTATTGTTACCGTTACCGTCCCATACCCCGTATCATTACATACTTCACGGATTTTGTCAATAACTTTCTGTTCGTCGTTAGTTAGTTGCATTTATGTATCTCAATCGCTACTATACTACATTTTTCATAGTCGCAATGATAAGAAGATTTATGTTCATTAATATATTCTAAATATGCACACATACAACCATCATACTGAAACGGACATATATTACATTTATGCATATCAGGAAGAGTAATCGTTTCGTCAAATATTTTCATATAACTACTCCAAAATTATGTAGTTAAAATCGCTACTAAAACGCCAATCGGTTTGATATCCGCAATGAGCGCAAGTTAAATATTCTTTACAGTTATCTACCAAATCATCGTATAGAGTTATCTTTTCGCATTTAGGACATTTTAAATAAAGCAGATTATCGCCATTATCATATTTGATATTATACGGCTTTACCGATCTCTCAATCCATTCCCCATAGCATACATAGGTTAGCTTGCCGCCAGTAGTCAAGTAAAAATAATACTTGCGTAGCCATTGAAATATATACCAGATAATATTCGCATATTTAAACTTTATCCGCCATAGTATAATATTCATATCACTACCTTGTTGAAAGCTACAAAAGCGTTGATTCCATATTTCCTTATTAGTTTATCACGGATTTTATCTAATGTCAAGGTTGCTTGTTTAACTAATTTCCGGTACTCTTGTTTGGCTTTCTGGACCAGATTTAAATCGTATTTATCTGTACCTTCCTGGACTGCCCCCTGTTTACGTTTAATCGGACGCGCTACGATACGGTCTATTCGATGTGGCCATACTTGTAAAGGAATAATTGATTTATGAGCTATATCCCACGCGGGCGCGGTCGGGGGAAGTATATCAACACGTTTCGGCTCGGTCGTTATCACTCCGACCGGAATAACTCCGTAATTATATCGCCACCTACAATTAGGGTGGAACGTCCCCATATTATCCCAGTACGCGCTCGACCCTACGATAAATCTAACCCCCTGTAAACTACCTATTAACTCCGAACAGAAATCGCACGTCCGGTCATCAAGCGTATTATGCCAGGTAGCAGTCGGAATTATTAGAGGGATTATAGCCATTAGTTACCTGTCTCTTAACGTGTGTGTAATTGTTCTAAACTACACTTCGGACATATCAAAAGTTGAATACCTATATGATAACGGTTAGTTTTATTATTATCAGTAATATTATACCGTTCTTCCGCGTTTATGTAATTATCATCAATATGTTCAACAATTTCTCCGCATTGACAAATAGTCATTTCAATAGGATTCATTACTTAACCTCAACCGTTAATGCCACCGAAGCCGCGCCTTGATTATACATATCTTGCGCTTCGGTTTGTACTATTGTTTTAGGTAATCGCGCTTTCCATTCCTCTATCAATGCAAGTTGCCTTCCCCTCAAATCGGGACGTTTTTTATATTTCGTTTCATATGCCATAAATCCTTTATCATAGATATAATCGGCGAATTGTCTACCCGATACTAACCGGACACGTTCTTTTATCTGCCTTATGTTCACCGGCGGCTTTAATACCTTAACCTGTGCATTTTTCTTATACGCCCAATACGTATCCGATTGCCCTAACCGGTACGCCGCACCTTCTAGCCTAGCTAAAGCGTTTCGATAGCGTATCTTGCCCAGTTTACGCGATACCGGCGTTCCACTCGCTACGATGTCAAGAGCTTTCCCTAACTCTTCGACTGCGCGACTTTCTAGTTTATGTATGTCACTATGAGGCATTTAATTCTATCTCTATTTTAATAGATTTAGCGGGACATTTAAAGTCGTCTTCGTGTAAATAAATATTTTCTTTATCTAATTCCTCTGCTAATGAACACACAAAACAATCGTATTCAAACGGACAACCGCCCCCGTTTTCCCAATCACAATCATTACTTTTACCACTATATTCTAATATCATATTATATTTCCATTATACTTATAGCTTCTTTAATATCCGCGTCCATTTCTAAAACGCCTTCACTAATCGCGGCTTCCATTTCGATTTCTTCTTGCTCTTGCTGGCCGCCCGAAGGTTGCTCATCTCGGTTATCCGGCTGTTCGGGCATTTCGGGAGTTAAGATTTCCCGCTTTGCTATAATCAACTCCATTATTTCGTCTAAATCCTTTCCATATCTATCTGCAAACTCTTGAATAACTATTTCTTTACCGCGCGGGTCAATACTAACAACCTTCTCAAATAACTTACCTAGCAATATGCGGTCTTCGTCAATTATCGGTTCGGATACTAGCTTAATCGGAATAGCCGCGTCGCCAAAGTTAATAGCTATTAACTGGTCAATAATTTGAGTGTTAATCACGCTATCGCGCCATTGGGATTTATTCTCAAGAGAAGTCGTAAAGGCTTCGCCGCGTTCTTTAGATTCCGCAAGCGTACCTACGGCCCCACCGGGCCGAGTCAAAGCCGCGTCCGGGACCAGAATTGACCGTAACATCAAAGTTTCGGTTTTATCCATATTATTAATAAACTCAGATCCGTTGGTAGGGGCATCCGCATATTCAAAATCCCAAAGTAAATTACCTTCGGTATCACGTTCACTAGATAAGGCAATCGTACTTCCCGATTTAAGCCCTTCCCCTAACGCCTCAGCGTCGGCCTGATAATTTGTATCATTTCCGTCTGCGTCTTTACCATCGGGAGGGAAGTATACTTTAGCCGTTGCCGCCGCCTGTTTTTCAAGATACCGTACATAGTAAAGCCAGACTAATTGATATCTATAATACGCTTGATAGGTAGGTTCAAATATCGAATTGCCGTAAATAGATTCCTCTATATATTCCCCACCCCAGACCGCGTGAACAGTTTTCGTTTTATCATATTCTATTGAGTTATGTTCTAATCCGCTATACCTATTCCATTTGTCTTCTTTTAAAGTAATATTTTCGGGTTTATAGCTTTTAAAATCTAATGGTACTAAAACCTTTTGACCATTAAAATCGGCACTTGTATAAACCTTAATCATCGAAGCATTACCGTATTCCAAAGCCTTCATTATCTTACTATCAACGCTCCGCTTAAACGGGTCATAGAATAGTTTTAAGAACTCGACTTGCTTTTTACCTTGCTCTTCCGTTAAGTCGCATTCGTATTTATAATTCAATCCCAGGATAGGTTCTTTTATCATACCCAATCCCAGCGCAACCGTCGGGTCAAGGCGCATCAAATTGATATTCGATATTGTTAGGGTATTGGTATTAAACGCTTGGAAAAACCTATCAAAAGCGTTGAATATATCCGGTACGTCTTTTTTAAGGTCTTTTTCTACTACTGGCATTCGTTATTCTCCCAATATTCAGCAATATCATCCCAGCTAGGGCACGCTTCTCTAATTGCATAAAAAACGTTTATATATTCCTGCATTGTTGGCATCATATCTTTTAGTGTTTTATCCGCCATTATACAAACCCCTTTATTAACATTCGTTATCCTTGAATATATTTATACGTTCTCCCGTTTTATAACTTTTATACCAATATCCCGATAATACAAAATCTACAAAACGCCTATCTAATCCAAAGGGCAATATATATGCTACCCACCAAAATGTATCCCATATTTTACGCCCCGTTGATTCTTTGATTATTTTCATTATACAAACCCTTATTTACACCCTTCTAGTGATGATAGTAATTGTTCTATAAGGTCATAAATGGTTGCGCGCATTAATTTTTTAGTATCATAGACTTCTGATTGTTCGTCTATCTTTAATCTACAAATACGAGTTCCGTTCATTGAAATACCACACCCTTTTATTTCAATGTAATAATCTGACGTATTTTCCTTCTCATTATAGGTATAACGCGGCCATATACTAAACTTCCTTTCAAAATCGTCAACCCCTGTTAAACTACCCCAGTCTACCATTATACAAACCCCTCTTGATATGTTTCGCGTTTACCCGATACCTTCGGGCTAGCTGGTGCCGACTTTTTCTTTAATCGGAGAAATCCATTACTCGCAGCGTCTACTCCGTCGTTATCGTCAATCGCGGGAAATAATATCATCTGGTCGTACAATTTACGATTACCCGGATTGTCTACCATCCAAACCCCGTGTAGCTCCATATAGTCAATCATCGGGCGGGCGCGTGTCGCTTTATCTCGCCCGCCTAAACTTCCCGTTCCGACCAGCTTTTTAGCGAATTGATTATATGCATTATACTCTTGGCTATCGGGTTTAAAATCGTTCGCTCTCATTAATTGCAATGCGGCCTTCTGGACACCGTTATTCTCGACAACAGCCATAGACGGCGGATATTGCGCATAATATTTAAGTACCGATTTCTTTTTAAACTGATATAAACTTTCCCGTTCTATTCGACTATTAAGAATGCCTATTCCATCTAGGCCATCACACCATATTACAAGAGCATTATCGCAAGCATCCTGTACGTCCGATTCCGAGTACGCCGGGTCAATACCATAGACTATTCGATTAAACCGTTTAGGTTTGTCTACGAATCGGATCCAATCCTCTTGAATAAGCGTATCTTCGCCGCCGATAGCTTTACATAGATATTGATGGGAAAAATGAATAGGTTCTTTCTTGAGACGTTTAATCTTTTCGGGCGGGTACGTTTCGGATAGCCATATCGAACCGTCTGGATTATAAATAGATTGTTTATACGTTGTAAATATATCGCTATACAGTTCTTGAATATGCGCATATAAATCAACTGGACTCCAGGGCGTCCCTATGATTGCAACTTGCTTATCCGATTCAACCATATCGAATAAATAGGGAAAATACTCTATCGTAGCATCGCGGCGCGCCTTCGACCGGCGATCCTGTTCGTTTACGACATCATCAAGAGACGCTCGGTCAACGTGAATACCAGTCTGTGGACTTTCAATACCACAAGCGATTAAATTACCTTCCTTTGTTTTCCGCTGGTACAATTCCCCGTTTTTAATTCCTGGTATTGATATCTCGTTTTCAGTCCACTTATCCGCATTCTTTATCCGTTTACGAATACCCGGTGCATACATCTCCGCTTCATCCGATTGTAAATATCGCTTAATAGCCCGGACTCGTTGCGCTGAATGACTATACGTATCACAGATAAGCAATTCCCTAAAATCCCCGTCATCCAGTATCGTTTTAACTAATCGCGATTCTATAAAAAACGTTGTTTTTAAACTTTCGCGCGGCATTAGGCCTAAAAAGAATTGCAGGTCTAGTAGCTTCTCCCAGTCCAGATGTTCAGCCCGCAACCGGTCCCGTTTACATATCAACCGTGCAAATGCGTAATTAGTCATTCTCGCCGCTTTTATATAGTAGTCGTTATTCATTTAATATTCTTATTTGTCTATTCTTATCCCCGTGACCGCAACAAACACTAATATACCCATCAAGATACCCTAAACAAGCATCATATCCTTCGGGTGTCTCATATTGTCCGCAATTGATACACTGCCTACGATTAGAAATTGGTGTCCCATCATCCCTATAAACCCATATCTTACGCCGTCTATCATATACGGTAGGATAACCCATATCTGTTGATATAGCCATTACGCCCATTATTTCTAGTGCTTCTGCATAATCCATTTATTCCTTTTGAGAGTAATAGGAGTCGAACCTATAAATAATATACTGTTTCCCATAATTAAAACGTATTAGTATCTAAAAATATAAAGTATTCTATCTTAATAATATAGCCCAGTTGATGTGCTAATTCTAAAAAACATTCAAGGCATAATATCCCTGAATAGTTATCCGTTATTATAAACCATAACTCATCACTTACCGCCCATCCTAGACGTTGTTCTCTTTTGCATTTTTTACAGATTTCCCCTTCCCATTTTACTTTAGTCATCCCTACTCCTTATCTATTAGCGACTGTGCTATATTAATAACTTCCTCTTCGGTCATTCCCTTACCAAGTTGATGCTCGTGAACTATCGGATTATTCTTATCACCCATTAATTTTATTGGATCTATTAATTCGCCCCGATATTGTAGTATCAATTTAAACGCTTGAATTTTATCCTTATCCTGGCGTCCGTTTGTAATGATACGCGCCATTTCCTTAAATCCATCAATCGCGATGATAACTGTTGCTTCTTTTATAATATCTAATACTAACTGTTCACAATTAGGAATATTATTTGTTCTATTCCATAACGTTACTGCTGATATATTTAATGACTTTGCTATATCCTTACGTTGCTTTAAATCAGGATTAGCAAGGGCAATCAGTATCTCTTCGTCACTTACCTTTTTCTTTCCCATATTAAGTACCTATTAACTTATTAGTTTAGGAACTTATTAACTAATTAATATAGTAATATCTTAATCACGATAGTCATTATTCATTATCCGCTTCTCTTATTGCATTTTCGCATTGCCAGTCCGCATTCTCAAATGCGTCAACAATTGAACGCGCTTCACCAGAACCCGCTTCTTTTAATAATCCTCTTATCGTAGCTATAATATGATACAAGGTATAAAAGTGTTTTATATCTATTTCAATAAAAAACACTCGCTTCGTATGATTATATTTAATATCTATTCCCATATCCTACTCCTATTCTAACTTCTCGATTCCGACCGCTACCATAACCCCGTCAGCTTCGGTCATCAAGTCGAGGTCGGCGATTAACGGTTTATCCTCTATGTCTACGTCAAGCCAGATTCGTTTACATCCGTTAGACATAGTCTGAACTTTGCTAATTATCGCTTTAAACGCTATTGGTTTTGTTTTCGCCATATTACTGATTAGCTATTCTAACGCATTTATATAACGTTAAACATCCGTGTTCATCGTTATAGCCCTGTACCTCTACACCGTCTTCCCAGTAAACTTTAAAGTCATCTGGTATATCGGCAATTAACTCTTTTAATTCTCCTAATGTCATTTCCTACTCCTTATCAAAGTATTCTTGTAGCGTATCTATAACCTTCTCATCTTTATAAAATACGGATAACTTAAATAAATCTATTCGTGCGTCACTCGATAACTCGCCCCAATGTGCTTGAATAAATATAGTTACCGCTTTAACTAGCTGTATAACTATATAGCAAAGGAACTTGAGTATTCGTTTATCGTCTTCGTTCAATCCTATACCTCGTGATTAGCTAATCGGTTAAGCCCACCAGCGACGCTTACCGTGTCGCTTTATCCATTACTCCGTATCCTCGGTTGAAAAAGCATCAACATAGTATTCTATATCGCCTATTCCCCCAAACTCCCCTTCGGGCGCGATTAGGAAGGGGGGTTTATCGAAAGCATTTTCCTCGCTTTCCGATTGATATATAATAGGCTTATACGGCTTGAGTAATTCCTGTGCTTTATCTGATTCTGGCTTACCATCTACATATAGTATTAACATTATTCAAACCTCGATGTACTTATCTATAAACTCGGTTGCTTTGGATTGGGTCATTAATAACCTCGGAACTTACTATTCATTACAGCTAACGAATTAAAATAAGTATCTAGGTTTTCAAGTGATATACCATCTGATAAACATTCAAACGGTTCTTGCCCTAATATATTATTATCGTTCCCTTTTCCCTTCGATTCCATATTACCACTATATACCAAGCGTCGAGTTTTGTCAAGGTTTTTTTAATCGACCGTTTTCCCCCAGGTTCATAACCCCTTATGCTATATGGCAAAGCTCGTTTAAATCCAGTAAAAACTACCTATTCTAAACTTGAAACTTTTACAGCCATTTCTGAAACGTGTAGCTATTTGCCGGAGAATTGAGAACTTGGACTTTTTACGGGGCTTTTGAAAACTGTATTTATTCCGTAGGAAACCGAGGACTTGAGATTTAGCCGGAGATTCATTCAAAATATCGAAAATCGAAGGATTTCCGACTAGGAACTTTATTTTAAAAATACCGTCGCTCGTTATCCGGTATAAAAATCTAATAAAAAAACGCGCTCGGTAAAAAAATAATTCAACCCCCCTAACCTATTGATATATATAGACTTATACGCTCTCCATTCTATAAATATACCGTTATCGGTAAAAAAAGACTTGACAACGGTATAAAGCTGTGCTATGGTTCGTATAGAACGTAGGGAAAATCAATCAAAGGAGTTGGAAATGAAAAACGATAATGAACACGTAGGATATTTCGCGGCACGGAAACGCTTGCTTTTTTGCGATGAGTGCTACAAAAAGCAAACCGACGAATACAGGGATTATTATTATGCGAAGCCGATAACGGTTGGCGAGTTACGGCGGGATAGCGCGGAAGCCAAAAAGGTTTGGGGAGAACCGATATATACCTATTCCTGTATTAAATGCGAAACGGTTTTATTTGACATTGACGAATAAACAACCAACTCCGGGGGCGGTCTTCCCGACGCCCCCTAACGAAAAAGGAGAACGAAATGAGTTTAGAAAAAAGAAACGAACCAGGAACCGTTAAAGTAATTTTATCAACCGATGAGTGCTACCTCGGTACAGACGCAACGGAAGCGGACGTTATCGAGTATAACGATAAACTCGAATCCTATCTAGTCCAGGAATACCCGGATATCGAGTTTGATTTTGGGCGCGACGTACAACCGAAAATCATTGCCGATGATATGGATACCATAAACGAGTTAAAATACGCCCTGGAACGGTTTTGGGGTTTATGGTGTGTTGGTAAAGTATAGCCGAAACGCCCTTCGGGGCGTCTACCGGATATACCGGTACTGAGGAAGCTAACGAATAGGATAGGATAATGGCGAAATACGACGAAGTAACGATAATCCTTCTTGATAGCGATGCGAATAGATACGTCGTTGTAGACAGGGTTATTAATAAAATGCGGCAAGCCGGAATAGGTGTTGACGAAATAAATAAATATAGAGAAGCCGCCCTAGATGGTTCTTATGTAAATATGTTACGAGTTACTATGGATTGGGTAAATGTAGAATAACTAACCATAACGAAAGGATAAAACGATGAATAACGAGTTCATAAAAAATATACAAGTAGGCGATACGGTTATCGTTCATAGTGGCCGGTATGGAAATGATATATATACCGAGCGAACGGTAACACGATTTACCAAAACCCAAATCATTATTGAATATGTAAATATCTCCAGCAAAAATATCATTAGTCGTTTTCGTAGGGGATATGATGACTACCGAGCGGGGCGAGAAGTTGGCGGCGATGAATATCACCCTAGCAAACTAATATCCCCGCTTGATGAAAGCTACTTACACTATCTTAAAAAGGTCAATATGTCTGAACTAAAAGATATAGTACGGAAAGCTATTGACGTTCCCGAAGGTAAAGACGAAATAGATGGTTCAATATCCCAGCTAAAAGATTTAGCCGCTTATATAGGGATACAGGGAATAGGTAATAGCGATGACGCAAATTAACTTTCACTCCGAACTCATAGCGTCGGATAATAGACGGGAGTTTATACGTACAGCATTCCCCGGTATATCCGATTATACAATCCAAACGATTTTACGTATGCACGGGGTAGAGGGGGAAGAATAATGTTACATATACTACACTGGTTAATTATTGTATTGATATGCGGTATCATAGCTCCCGACAACTTATTAGTTATATTGAGTATAAGCGCTTATACCTTATTGGTTTGGGGGCTATTGGTATACCGCGTTTATAAATGGTTGAATTCTTTATCAAAGGAGGATGGATGTTACGGAAAATGACGGAATTAATAGGTAATTATACATCTAACAGCGACCGGGATATTGGGAATCGCGGCGGTATATTAAACTCCCGCGAAATCATAACCAAGTTCCGCGTCGAAGTCGAAGCGATAAAGGAAAAAGTCTTAATGCTAGCAGAGAATAAGCCAAAGACTACCGAGCGATTAGAGCTAGAAGCAAAAGCAGAGGTTTTAGCCCAGGTTGTTAAACCCATTGATGGAGAGGGGTACGTAGAGTACGGCATATTCAAGGAGAATAAATGAGAAATGATAACCTAAACGGATTCGGGCGGCTGTTAAAAGAATATGATATAAAGCCCGTTAGTATAATAGCCTGTTGCGATCTTGGGGATTCAGTCGTTTACGAAGCTACTAAACACGGCGGACACCCGCCCCTAAAAACTACCCTAAACGAGCTAGTAAAGGCGTGGGATATATTACGAGATATACGAGCTATACATAAACAGGGTAAACCACTACCCGAATTAACCACCGCTGATATTGAGCGGCTAATTGAGGGGAAATAATGAACGATAAAAGCAACGGATATTGGTGGTGTCCTTTTTGCCAATGTCGTATTGAACCGCAAGACGTGACTAATCAAGAAACACACGATATTCGAGCGGGCGGTTGCGGTAATTCAGTAGTATGGGGTATAGATTTAGGTTTATCATACAAGCAACTCCAATCCGAGAACCGCGAACTCAAGAAGCGGTTGAGTAGGATAGAAGATAAAATAAATAGCTTTGCTGAAAACACGGAAGATGTCAAAGCGGAAATTCGTGTAGTTCTTTTAATCGCGGAAGTTTTAGAGCTAGCAGAGGGGAAATAATGAGTATAGATATGTTACCAATACTCCAGGATGCTTTAGTAGAAGCCGAGATAGACGCGGCGAAAATACGCGAAACGGCGGAGTATAATTCCGAAATATACCAAGCGGAGAAATATGCTCTTGACTGCTGGGTGCAATTAGTAGCGTATAGAATTAAACAGGAACACGGAATACATATTGATAAGGTGGTGGGGATACTAAATGGAGATTAACTCAACAGCCCTCGACCGGCATATCACGGGAAATGATGGCGATGATATAACCGGTGGCCCGGAATGCCCTGAATGCGGAGCGATCGGATCAATTAACGACTCTCCCTACCTCGTAGGGAAAGCAGAGGGATACGGTTTTTGTATAGAATGCGGTGAGGATTTAATACCAATGCAGCGCGCCTCCGAACATAGAAACACGGATATATAAGGAGTAGAGATGAATTTTAAAAAAGGTAGTATAGTACGAGTATTATCTGATGATATTTGCCTTGAAATCGAAGAGGTAGTTAAATCGATAACTAATGAATTAATCGGATATAGACTTAACGGTTTTCACAGGGGTAATGGAATATATGAAGAACGAGATTTAATCCTAGTTTGTAAAGCAGAAGATAGACAAGATAAGGAGTAGAAATGACTGATAAAAAGAACAGCGTAATGCGGGCCGAAGACGCTAATCAACTTGGCGGGCATATAGACAAGCTATCCGAAGAGCGTCAATTTCCCCGCGCCGGTAAACTACGAATCGGCGAAACGGTTATTAAATGCCCGTCCTGTAAAGAACCAAACCCGGTACACGAAATGGATAGCCTAGAAAATCCGACGTGCTTTAAATGCGGGAAGCCGTTCGATATGGATTTGTCCGACGCATATCAACGCCGTAAACGGGGATACCCCCGTGTCCACGAGCATTTTAGGTTTGCACCCGAACCCGGATTTGAACATCTAGCAGACCGCTATAAAGAAGAATACGGCGACAAACCGAAGCTCATAACCGCATATTTACCGCTATGGCCGACCGGAGAAGGAACGCCAAATTACGGCCAGGTTATCCGTCAGTTATTTTATCAGAGCTATCAGTTCTGGGGCGCGTCTGGTAAAAAATGCGAAGGGGACGGGATAAATGCCAAGCGTTTAAATACGGCAAAGGAGTATGATGCGGTTGAATGTCTAGGGCGCAATTGCAAGGCATTCAATAAAGGCGACTGTAAAATCAGGGCGACGCTAAATCTATTCCTTCCCTGCTTTCGCCAACCGGTTATAGTACAGATAGATACTGGATCCCCAAATAATATTATAAAGATAAACTCTGCGCTTGAATTGCTATACGCGATGACCGCCGGTGAAATGTATCAACCTATCGGATTATCGGTTATAATAGCGAAAACGAGGAAAGGGCAAGCCCCGTTTATCAACGTAGTATGGCCGGAAAGTCTCGAATTAGAAATGTCCGAAATGGTTATTGACCGCAACCTGCTGGCTGCCCGCGAGGGAACCGCGATGTTATCTTTACCCGAACCCGGTCAACCAGAGCTTGAAGATACCTTCGGCGATGACTTTAACGGTAATGGTGATAAAGCGAAACGTAAGGCTATTCGCCGCCTGGAATTACTTGTAGATAAATGCCAGCTTGACGGTACGGATTTGGCTACTATCGTTCAGGGTATTGATAAATCGGAATGCGAAACGTTTGTAGGAGAGGGATACGAGCTTGATGTGCTTTCGACTAATATCCTAATCGCGGCTGAAGCCAAGATAAAAGAGGGTTTTCCTGAATTAGCTGCGGAGCTATCAAAAGAACAATCAGATTTATTCCTGGAGAGATTTAATAACTAACCACCCGCCGGTATAGGGGCAGGCGTCATTGGTCAGAGAGAAGCTGATATGCAACAGCGGGGACGCCCCGGCGATAATTACCTTGACAATAACCGGAGCTTATGATATTCTATGAATGCGTACAGGTCAAATAAGATTTCTAATCCTCGGAGAGCAGGTCTAAATACCTGTACGCGCTCCGGGGGTTTTTATTGGAGTATTATGGGAAAGCTGCGAAAAGATTTAATGGGTAAAAAGTTTGGGCGGTTGACCGTTATTGAGCGGGTTGAAAATACGGGGCGAACCGAGAAGAAGCCCTGGGGTAGGCCAACGTATCGTTGCGAATGTGAATGTAGAAAAATGGTTAATGTAATATCTAGCCATTTGAAAAGTAAGCATACCCAAAGCTGTGGATGTTTGGGGCGCGAATTGTCTAGCAAGGTTAATAAGGGACATAGTAACCCTAACTGGAATAACGGGCGCACACAAACGAATGCGGGTTATATTTATATCCATAAACCTAACCACCCGCTTGCTAATATAAGCGGTTATGTATTTGAACACCGCCTCGCAATGGAGGATATGATAGGTCGGTATCTTCGACCGGAGGAGGTCGTTCACCATATCAACGGGATAGTTGACGATAACCGAAAGGGCAATCTTATGAGGTTTGACAATAACGGAGAACATCTAAAATATCATCGCAGGGGTAATCCCTAACCCGGCGATTAAACGAAAGCGAGGAATAATGATTCAACCTAGAGATAAAGTAAAATACGACGGCAAGGAATGGAGCGTCTACGTTATCACTAACGACCGTGCTACGATTGAGCGGGTAAACGGACGGGGAACGCTGGTATCTAAACGCGGCGTTCCACTAAACGAGTTAATTAAAATCGAAAGGGAATAATGAAAACGGATGACGAATTAAAAGAATTAGCGGCCGCGTACCTTATGGGGATAACGCCGGAAATACGTAATATGCTATCAATAGCAATTATAGACGAATATCGTAGAGGATATAATGATGGCTATAACGACGCAAATAACGACGCGCTTAAAACCGGACATCCCTATACGAAGAAAATAATAGAGGAAAGCGAAAGGATGTCTAAATAATGGCAACTCCAGGACGCCCAAAAGGGCCGGATAAGGTTAGTCTTAATACAACTATACTAGAACCATTGTATGACAAAATGCAAGATGACCTTATCAAAATAAAGCCCTTTACGCAAGGGCAGTTAATTGATTGCGCTCTTGAATATTTTTTCGAGCTGAATAAAGAACAGCGCAAGGCCAAATATATTAAATCTCTATTTGGCTAAAATAAACGCTTGACAACGAGGATAAGGTAGGATATACTAACGGTGTGAACTATGAAGGATACAATAAAATCTTTATCCAAACTCCCACAGGGAGCCGACGTTGCGCCGGAAGGCGCAGGGGAAAATGTATCGCCCCAGTTCACAGCGTCGGTTCCCTGTTTGTATTTGGATGGTGATATAGTTTTGAATGAAGAAGGTTATATATACATACATCGTAAGATATGTAATCCAGACCATTGGGTTTGGCAATTACACTTACCGCAATTCAGGTTTTATATATATCTTATTTTACAGGTTAGGTGGAGCGATACGGAAGCAGATTTTACCGCGCCAAACGGCGAAATCATTAAAATACGTAAGGGACAATATGCTTGCGCTATTCGTCGGCTTGCAGAAGAAGCGGGTTTAACCCCACAAAATATTCGTACAGGTTTAAAAATATTAGAAAAACGCCAATTTTTAACACACGAAATAACACACGGTATAAGCGTCTTAACCCTATTAAACTATAGGGATTATCAAGCCGGTGGGATGTATGCTAACACACCTACTAACACAAGCCCAACACAAGCCCAACACAAGCCCAACACACTAAAGAATAAGGATAATAAGGTAAATAAGGTAAATAAGATAAATAATAAAGAATATTATTCAGATGAAATTGAAAATACTATTAAAATCCTGGCTAAAATCCCCGGAGTTACCCCGGATATGTTACAGCTAACTCCTGAACGGTTAGTAGAGTATATAGAGAAATGGCCGGACATTGACCCGATTAAGATTGCCGATAGTATGTTGGCCTGGTACTCGGGGAATGATAAAAAGATAAAAAACGTATCAAGCGCAATGCGAGGTTGGTTTCAACGCGATTACGACGAATACGAAAATTGTTGGCGAGATTCCTGGACACAAAACCCGATGGGGATAGTTGAGTGAAAAAACCTGAAAACAGAGAAGCCGAACGAATGGTAGTCGCCGCCGCGCTTATGGACCGGGAATGCGCGGGGAAAGCGATTGAGTTATCCTACTATGATCCCCGAAACGCTATGTTGATTAACGCCATTAAAAAACTATATTTTGATAATAAAGAAATTGAGTTGGTATCAATCCGGGACACAATCGAAAAGAGCGGCGGAAAACTTGACGTTAATTATATTACTGAAATAGTATCGGATGTTACTGCCCCGGCAAGTTTTAAAAATTATGTTGCGATATTAATTGAAACGAACGAAGCCCGGCGGGGTTGGGATATTTTAACGAACGGACTCCAAAGATTGGGTAATGGGGAACGGGGAATTACCGATAGCATAATTCAACAGCTAGTTTCAGAATCAGATACCACGACGGATTATACCAGCGCATTAGACGCGGCTATCGAAGCGTGTGAATACCTTGAGAAAATAAATAACGACCGGTTAAATAATTTAGAAACCCCCTTCGGAATACCCTATGGGATTTACCCGCTTGACCGGATAACGAACGGTTTACACGACGAAGATTTAGTAATTATAGCGGCGCGTCCGGGGGAGGGTAAGTCGGCCTTCGCTACTGAAATGATGTTAAGAATATCTGTGGTGCGTGCTAACCCGAAAGTAGGATTACTGCTTTCACTAGAGATGACCAGAACTCAAAACGTCGTTCGTATGATTGCTAATAGAACTGATATTGAAAACTTTAAATTGCACGGCGGTTATATAAAAGATTGGCCGAGGGTTTTAAAAGAAGTTAATAAAATTGGGGCCGGGAAGTTCCATATTGCTAACCTTGCGAAAAATGATATTGATACGGTACTAGGTTCTATTCTCCGGGCAAAAGCAAAGTTTGGAATAGACTACGCTATCGTTGATTACCTCCAGTTAGTTTGGGGTAATGGCAGAACAGAATATGAGCGGGTAACGAACGCCGTTGGTCAACTTAAAAAAATCGCTCAGGAATTACAGATACCAATTATCGCGCCGTGTCAACTAAACCGCGCCAGTCAAAAAGATATATCGAGATCAACGAATAAAGATATTATTGCTAACCCCTATCCGAGGTTAGATGATTTAAGGTCAAGCGGCGCAATTGAACAGGACGCCGGAACGGTTATATTTATACATTTTAACAGCAGATATAAGAACCCTGAAGACGTACCGGATAACGTGCCGGGTAAAATACTAATAGCTAAAAATCGTTTTGGCCCCACCGGATCAATTCCGATGGAGTTTCAGCGGCCATTTTTAAGGTTTGCAATTAAGGAGTTGTAATGAAAAATATTACCGAATTAACTAAATCCATCGTAGAAATAGCAGAACGGCTTGATGTTATCATAGACGACAAAAACAAATTAATAGTCAATTTGATAGCGGAAAAGAATGCCGAGGTTGACCGGCGTATCGAAGCGGAAAACGGATTAGCAGAAATGAAGATATGGAAATGTAGACACGGTAATGATTGTACTCCTATCGCTGACAATCCGTGCGATATAGACCGCAAACCCTGCACTGCTATCGAATGCGCGGTTATTAAGCTATCGGATGTCGAAAAGGCACAGATAAATCTAGATACAATAGACGAAATGATACGTGAAAATATATCACCTGAATTAATAATAAAAACGGTTGAGCTAATACGCGATTTACTCAAGGGGCAGAAATGAAGATATGGAAATGTACTGAAACGGGAAAATTGTGTTTAGAGAAACCGTATCCTAAATATTGCGGAACTCTAATAATTAGAAATAATAAAGAAGGTAAAGACGAAGGTTATTGTAAACTAAAGGGCTTTCATATGCCCTGCGACGCTATTGAATGCGCGGTTATCCCGATGTCGGATGTTAGGAAGATACGGGGATTAGTGAAGGATATATATATAAACGGCGGCGATATAGATTGCTGGGGTGAAGGTTATTTAAACAATATTTTAGATTTACTCAAGGACGGCGAATAATGCGATATCAGATACGTGGTAAAATATGGATTTTCGTATACGTTGCTATCCTATGTACAATTATAGCGTTCGGCGTGATATGTGGGCGCGTAACATAACTTTTCAAGGAGAGGTTAAAATGAATCATGATAAAGTTAATCGGGCGCAAATAATAGCGGCAAAGTATAACGGTGGAATATCGTTAATCAAAATTAAACAAGCTGGACAACCCGATGCTGAATATACGATTAACGAAGATATAATGAGCGATATTCGCGAGATTATTAACTTGCTAAATAATAAAACCGCTTTTGTACAGCTATCCGATGGTAGAGATGTTACAGAGGATACGCTTTGGTGGTTGGAATATTATCGAGATGAACCGAAACCGCCGGAACGTATTAAGATTGAAACCGGGTATATTTATATGCCTTTTAAAGATGGATGGAATACGAATATATTCCCGTTGCGTCCTAAATATCGCTCTGACTTAACCCCCGGCGAATATGACTTAACATTACTTTTCGGAGAGGAGTAGATATGAGCAAGTTAATTAAATATGTAGAACGTTTACAAGATGAAGGTTTTAATGGTTCGCTTGAACTAGATTTTGAGGACG
>SDBU01002331.1_pt1 | contig 25469 bp, 50 predicted proteins | sample 2277071 | NCBI WGS metagenome assembly SDBU01 (sample SAMN10397929, study PRJNA504765) | marine sediment metagenome | isolation source: marine sediment core GS08_GC12, 126 cmbsf | place: Arctic Ocean: Gakkel Ridge, Loki's castle | collected 2008
GAAAAGCTACTTCTTGTTATTTTATCTATTTCCAAACGGGTGCCTTCTTTCTCACATATGTCACATCTGATGAGCTCACTCATTTTATCCTCCTGCGCCGTTGTTTCTCAGGTTTTCGGTATTTGTTTTGATTTCATTCAACTGCTTAGCCAGCCAGTTTTGTCCTTTGCGCCATTTAACAAACAGGCTGACCAGTGCGCTGTGTTTTTCAACTATCGCATTCAGGAACCATCCTTCGTTGAGCCAGTCTAGGTTGTCTACCTGGGCGAGAGCCTTCTCAATTTTAATAATGTCCTGCGGTCTGAGAAGCTCCCATAGACTTTGTTTGTTTTCCACCATCGTGATTACAGCTTCAGGTGTAACCTTATATTGAGTGAAGAATTCGTTGAGCATTCCCTTAGCGATAGAGGGAATGTTGCTGGCAATTCCGGCTCGTATCGAATGTTTGCCCAGTTCTCTTACGAAATCCATTACCATTAGACGAGTTTCCCGCTCGAGAGATCGTCCTCCATTCTCTCATTATCAATGGTCGCTTCGCAACTGGGGCAAAAGGCGCTCTTTGCCTTAGGAGCTATGGCTATGGGCTCCCGACATTCAGGACAGGCGACAGTACCGGAATCGGTCATACCGGCTTGCATTTGGTAAGTGTTTCCGACTTTGGGCTTGGCTTTGCTTTTGACCCTGGGGGATACCGCAGCTTTGTCAGGTGCTTCGGTGCCCATGTCAGCCAAGCCCTTGGCGATGGCCGAGCCTATTGTTTCAAATGGAGAAATAAAGCTAGCCCGTTTCTCTCGTTCAAGGGATAGCTCATCCCTTTTCCCCGCTGCTTCGAGCTCCAATCTCTTAAGGGCGATCTGCCAGTTACGCTCGGATTCAATCTTGTCCCATTCAAATTGGCGGACTCTTCCTTTTTCTTCCATTTCCATCTTGAGTATCTGGAGCTGGATGGTAGCGGGCATCTGCTCAGCGGCCGCAGCCGGGTCAGGCTTGCTATATCCGAGCATCCCAGCTAGTGATATGATTTCGTTAAACTTTGCCAAGGTACTTTCATTCGTTTCGCCACCTTTAGCTCTGAGTTCCCTTTGGACCGACTCAAGTGAGGCTTTCATAGTCTGCTCAATCATTTGAGTACGAATTTCAGCTATCTTGTCACGGGAAGCTTCGTTGGCGGTGTGTAATTTATCTTCCCTTTCCCGAGAATCCTTTTGGATACTAGCAATGGTGGATTGTAAGTCAGCGTTGTTCTTCTGCAAATCAAAATCCCCGAGGTTGAAAGAGCCTTTGACTTGGAAAGGAGGTTCTGGTGGGTTCTGTTCTCGAGCACGGCCTTCTCGAGCTGCTCTTTCCGACTCTTCGTATTGGAGTTTGGCTCGAGATTCCCTTTCTTTATCTTCCCAGTACTTGGAACCTTTTGTTTCTTCTGTTTCTTTCCCTAGTTTGGTAGCGTCCTCGGTAGTCTTTGCGGCTGGAATGTGAAATGCTGGTCGCACGTCCATTATGCTGTTACCTCCTGTTTGTTTTCTATTGTCGTTGATTCGCCACCATTGTCTTTGACTTTTTCAGCAGCCGCCTTGTTTTTTTCAATAGCTGCCAGTCGAAACTCTCGTTCTTCTGGTGTTTCCTCGATTATATAGCCTGCGAGGGTAACTCCGCGGTCTTTGAAAAACGTGATTATAATCGTATCGAGAATTTCACCCAGGGTCGTGTCGATGGGCCAACCCCAAAGTTCGTGGACGGCCTGGTGGCCGGCTCTCATTACGGGAGAATAATCGATGGTGTAGATACGGGGGACAAGTCGAATCTGGGTTGCCTGAGAAAGAATGTCGACGGTCCTCATCTGAGTGGCTGGCTTTCCATCTTTGCCCGCCGTGGCAACAGATTCTGGTTTATTACCATACTTGGCGATTTTCCATTGCTCTTTCGTTCGGTCTTTCGCAGGTGGCATGATGATTTGCCCAGTATCGAAATTCACCCGCCCCCTGCTCTCATGGTTCTTGCGGTCTTTCGAAGTGACCAGCATGTGTTTCTTAAATTGGTTTACATCGAATTCCTGAAGTCCACAGCTGCAGAGGTATCCTTCGAGAGCCTGAGCCTCACTTTTAAGTTCTTCAGGGGAAGCCTCGCCGGTTTGTGTCATTCTCGACCTCCTCTATCGTCGTCTTTCCAATGTCCAGTTCTATGTGTAAATTACTAGCATATTCGAAAGACATTGTCAACCCTGATTACTACGACAGCTTGACAAAGGAAAATAATTGTGCTAATTTCTATAAAGTCAACCTTTTCCAACCTTAGGGAGGTGGAAGGATGAGAAATCAGATCATTGGAGCAGTCATCCTGGAAGTCACCAAACTAGCTGGACATTACTTTCGTTCAAAACCAATTACTAAAGAAAGTTCGTTTGCACTATCTGCTGAGCCAGCTCCCCACAAAACTTACTATATCAAAGAGAGCCCCGAGAAGGCTCCCGAGCCAGAACCCGCTTTGATACGACAGTCTCCAGTTGCAACTGACGAGCCAGAAATAGATCCAGAGAAAGCCACAGCAATAGCTACTGGGTGTATTCCCTGCGCCATCGGACACCTGGGGACCTGCTCGGGTTTACTAAACGAGGCTATGAGATTTGCAGGATCCGGCGGAATGGTTTCGGATGAAGTGATAGACCGGGTTGGAATGTGTCTTAATGAATTGAATGCCATGGAGCGGCAAGACCTGCGTCCGGAGATGGTGATAAATTTGCCTGTATGGGAAAAGAAACTCGTCGACAAGGTTTTGCTGGCCAGTCGAGAGACCAGGCACAAACTAGAGGCGATGGAGAGTGTGGAAAGTCTGGAACAGTGCGCTGCCACCACTCAGGGAACACATAAAGGAATATGGAGAGATTACATTAAAAATAAAGCCGCCAATCTGACACCCGAGGAAGTCGCTTCAAATTGGGAAGCAATTCAAGGGCGGCTTCTAGCTAAAATCGAGGAAATAACTTCTGAAGAGGAAGAAGGGGAAGAAGAATAAATGCCACACTCAGGGCAAAGCCGTCGACAAGAAAAACGCTGTTGGCTTCCCACCGGCGAAGTTATATATGTAGAAGAAGGAACCAACTGCCCTGGGATAGGGCAAAGGAGTGAACCGATGAATCGTAAACTGGTCAGCGATTATTTTGGAGGAAGGCGCAGGGCATACTGGGCACAGGAGGGAGGTTTCGCTCCCCCGTTTAGTCTTTCGAGCGGTATCTCCCAAGGCGGTTTTAGACCGATCTACGCCCTACTACTGATTCCGGGAATATTTGTTATTGCCAAAATGCTGAAGAGTGCTGACAAGGCTAAATAATGTTTGCCCGTCGTGAGGAATCAATCAGCGCCTACGGAACAGGCCTGTCGGGATGTTCACCTGTAATTAGTAGTGAAGCAACGGAAGATATAAAGAACGCTTCCAAAACCTTAGGTCACGCTATTCTAACTGGTATGGGTATTGGCCTTGGTTTTTTCCTTATTAAGAAATTTGGAGTAAAGTGGTAATAGAACAAACGGAGGTATAAATGGCTGAGTGCGATGTAGACAACATCATTTGTCAGTTGGAAACACTGAAAAGTCTCAGGAGCCTCAAGGCGAATATGGGTTCTGAGGCAATGCAAGAACGCTTCCCCGAATTGCAAGGGCTGGACGGTAAACTGGTAGAGAGTATCAGGGAAACGGAAGGCGACTTGAAAACTGCCATCGCTAAGTGTGGGCAAATCGACGAGGAAGCAATTTTAGAAATGGGCGAAACCGTAGAAGTGACTCCTGAGGGAGGGAAAATAGAAGAAGAAGAGGAGGAATAACGCCCATGTCCGAATCTGAGAATATACCAATCGCTCCGGGTATCAAACTGGAGAATCTGATTGATTTCAAGGGCGATTGTATTGACCCGTTGACCCTGGCTATCATAACAGAGTCCCTCGATTACGCCCTTGAAACTTCTGCCCGGCGTCTCAAAGCTGCCGGCAAGATTTATACTGAGTTATCCTCCAATCCTGTCCTGCCTTTTGTCAAAGCTCTCAGAAATGAACTTCAGCGCGCACCTCAATGTTTTCCTGAAGGATCCCGTGTTATCGAACCACCACCCCCACCAAAAGCTCCGCCAAAAGCTCCCAAAACGACTGTTACCAAAGCTACAGCTGCTGAGCTTGAACAGGTTCAAGAACTAATTGCAACCGGTGGTAAGGGAATGGACAAAGAGATTCTTGAGAAGATCCAGAAGAAACCTGAACTTATGGCTTTGGTTCGAGCAACCACAGTAGAGCAAGCCGGAAAACTAGAAAAGCGGGCCGAGGAGCTTCTCGAAATCAAAAAAAAAGAAACTAAAGAGCGTACCCTCCCCTCCACATGGGGAGAAGTAGTCAAATTTGAAGGCACGGGTAAAGAAACTGATTTATCCGGAGAGTATGAAAGTCCCCAGCAGCTCGCCAACCGTCTGGGCATCAAAACCAGGGGCGCCAAGCCCGACATGGTTAAAGCTTTCGAAAGGGCCGGCTTTCTGGTTACCACTAACGGCGACACCAGACCTATAAAGGGAGAGACTACAGGTTTTGTGGTAAAGAGAATTGCCCCGACTCCTGGCAAGTACAAAAAAACTCCGACTCAACCTACGGAACCACTTCCACCACCAGAACCACGAGAAGTATGGTATGAACGTCGTGGAAAGGGTGGTGTAGTACTCGGTTGGGACTGGTATAACCCGAGGACTCAAATGATTGACCCTACCAAGCGGAAAGTCGCCGGAGTGGACGAGCCGCCTCCCCCTGAAACCATATCAGAAACAGGACGCACCCTGGTACCGGAAGAACCACCCGAGGCAGAAGAACAAGAACCCAGTACCAAAGAACTTGAACAGATTGAGAATGGAGAAAAAGAATAATGTCAGATTACACCGAATGCATGAAACCGTGGATGTCTGGCGGCGGAGCAGATAGAAAACTCCGTTTTTGTACCGGTGCTAAACTATGTTCAGGTAAAGCCGATAACGAGGCTGCGGCAAAACAGCTGTGTTTATCCGAGCCTCCAAAAAAGCAAGCCACCAGCGCAGGCGGCAAGGCACCAGGGCCTTGTGCCACAAATATGGCGACGCTTGCTGCCTGTGCTATCCGTAAAATAGACTGGGACGCAATCACCCAGGAAACATTCGAGGAACACCTGGTAAAGGTGTTGCAAGAATGCAGTTGCCGCCCGAAAAAGGTAAAAACAGCACCTGCTCCTGTTGTCACATTCCCAAATCCTTCAAACCCCGTACGCCCGCACTGGAGCAGGATATGAGAAATCTCATTGAGGTCGAAGACAAGCTCGTAGAAGGTATAGAACAACAAGAACCGAGAAAGTATCTGTCTCTTGTTACTAAAGACTGCTGCCCTCGAAATAAATATCTTTACCATACTACGACGAGCGTAAACAAATTAGCTTCTATACTGGAATCCAAAAATGTGAGAACCGGTGAGTTTTCCACATGGCCGATATCAGTCGGTGATCTTTCTATTGTCTTTAAGAAAGCGAATTTGTTTGAGAAAGGAGTTCGTCCGGTATGGTGGTGGTCAGAAGAGGCCCCGGAAGGATTTGTATCTTACGACGCGCAATACTCTCAGCCGGAAGAATGTGCGTGGGTAACTGGAAAGTCAGCCAAGCATTTCAATCTTGACCCTCTTAATTTTGAGAAAGAAGACATCGAAGCTATAATGATACTCGGATCCCCGGAAATCAGGCCCCAGCAAGCTAGGCAGGTTAGGAAAATGTTAAAGGATATGGATCTTGATATCCCCGTTAAGACTCCCCTGAATTTCAAACGGTGCAATGAGGGAAAACATTAATGACTAGCTTTCGTTTTGGGTCAAAGCCCCACAGGGATTTTATACAATCTCACAGGCAGCAGAAGATATATTCTTCTGAATCATGCCTCGATGAGATAATTGCCTTTATGAAAGCTGTTGTTAAAGGGGAACACCTTGCTGAAAAGATAGCAATGGAAGCCATAGTCCGGTGTGATAGCAGGGAGGGCATGCTCACTAATCGTAGATTCTTCAGAGATTATCTGGAGGCAGTACGTGGGTAAAGAAGATTACACCAAGTGTATGATTCCCTACATGAAAGGCGGCGGTCCTGACCGGAAAGAACGGTTCTGTATCGGAGCTAAGCTGTGTTCGGGCAAGGCCAGTTCAGAAAAGGATGCTGAGAAGCAATGCCTGGAAGCTCCGCCGGCTCCCCGGAAGACAAGCAAGCGCGGTATCGACCCCAGGGCCATAGCCGCCTGTGTTATTGAGAACCTCGATTCCGAGCTGACAGTCGATAAGCTGGCCAGGTTGATAGCCGATTGCGCGGGAAAGAAGCTGCCAACGGTAAACGCCGAGAAACGGAAGTTCATTAAAAACTGCGTGATGGAAAACACAATCAAGGGAAACTTTCAGGAGAGCGTCCGCCTGGGCGCCGCCTGCGAAAAGCAATGGAGGATAGAAAATGGATAATATTTGCCTGATACATGGAATGCATCAAACACCTTATACGGAAATAGAAGCAGAAGAATTCAAGCAAATGCTCAAAGACCGGCCCGAAGTTAGGAAACATTATGAAAGTTTCTTTCTAGATAGCTGTCAGGCTATACGCAGCCGAATTGGCGGTGGTATTTATTGGGATGACAAACTCGACCGGCTGTTTGAGATTGCGGCTATCAGTAAGATATCCCCAGACGATAAGCCGACCAAGAGCCTGTCCGAACAACGAGCGTGGCAAAAAAGACTACGGGAAAGCAAGTAATGCAAATTAAGAAAGACGATTGCCTGCAGCTGATAATGGTGGACGGTAACTTCCGCTACGGCTATGTAACTGAAACCCTGGAGAAAGGAAACGTAGTGGTAATATCCCTTTATGAAGAGGGAGATAGCAAGCTGAGATTTGATAGCATGTCCCCAGGGTGGTCATTGTCATTTGAAGCAACCGACAACCCGACTGACCTGGTTCTCACGGAAATAGAAAAGAAGCTCGTACCTCTGCTCGCAAAGAATAAAAATTCATTTGAGATAGCTGAAGTCCTGGGAGTGGCAGCGCCTACCGTACGGTTCCAGGTCAGGACAATGCGGATAAAGCTGCATCTACAAAACCAGACGCAGCTGGTAGCTTTATGCCAAGGACTTGAAAGTAAATTGAACGGAGCTGGAAATGAAAACGATTAAACACTGTCCGAGTTGTGGAGAAGAATTAAAAAGACAACCGAAAATAGTTTTGACTGTGGCAAATGTAAAACCAGCTTTTATATCGCCTTGAAATGCGCTCTGAAGGAAACCAATGACAAAACCAGGTGATAAGGAAACTGATATCGGCGGTATGGCTGACGTTGTTAAGCGAGTCAGCACCGATACTCGGCGGGATGAAAGAGTAGAAGAGATGATAGATGAAACTATCACCGAAGCTTACATGGTAAGCAACCCGCCGACCGGTAAAGATAAGATTACTAATATATATTATGACCCTGATTCAGATGAACAGGTGATAAAAACACAATAGGAGGAAATCATGACAGAGTATAGAGTTCCATCGACAACCAAGGTAGCCGGCATGATTTCGGCCCACGCCGATGTGCTGGAAACACACGGTATATCAGGGGGACTGGATTCAGCCAGGCCTGCAGCAGGAACAGAGGGAAAGTATTACTTCTCAACTGATGTGGGTAAGTGGTCAAGGGATAATGGTGCGACCTGGGATGAGTGCGAGGGATTGAGCGAAGCTTACATTCAGGGGTTAATCGATACCTCAATTTCTACTCATGCTGCCTTACCTGATGAACATCACACGGCATTTGTCCAGGCTGACCATGACTCGCTCCCTAATGCCCACCATGACAATTCAGCGGATCATACGGCTCCTACTTACGATGGCGGCACCGACGAAATAGTATTCCAGATATAAGGAGCAGCCATGGCCGAAAGAAGAGCCGCGACTACTGTTAAAGTAGCCGGGATGATACTCACTCATAAGAATGATCCTAATTCGCACCATACTCCCGGCGGAGGTAGTGGCCCCACAATCAAATCGGGAACGGTAAATGCGACATCAGCAGGAACTTACCCTGTGAGTTTCACTACCGCTTTTCCTGATGCCAATTATGCCATAGAGCTGACATGCTCAAACACAAGCAAGGGGCCGGTCGCCCTGTGGGCGAGCAAGGCTGCCGGCGGATTCGACATTATAGCCAGCCAGAGTGGTGGTGGTGGCTTTCTGTCTTTCAATGTCGATTGGATAGCTACCGCTTACAATGACCCGTAGGAGACAAATGAGCGAAAACGAAAAAGAAGAACGAGAGCACCTGGTTACCATTAAGCTCGAGGGAAAAGAAGATATCATCTTCTCCCGCCAGGGCAAGGACACCGAAATCACCCGGGGCGGCAAGACCGTGGTCCTGAAGAAGTCATCAGGAATGCAGACCCTGGAAATGTTAGCTATACTGGAGAACCTCGGCAAAATAGAAACGGAGGAATGATAATGAGCGACATTAAAACGTGCCTGGGAATTGATGACAACAAGGAAGCCCTGGCCTGCGCGAAGACGGTGGTGGCAAACTCGTCCGAGAAATGCCGTCCCAAGCTGGTGTTACTAGTCTCAGATGGCTGTGATCATTGCAGGGAACAGGAAAAGATTCACAAGGCCGATATAGACGCCGGCATTATTCAGAGACTGGATATCTCAACACAAGAAGGAATAAAAGTGGTCGAGAAGAACAACCTTGAGTATGTACCTGCTTTGATTCTTCTGGACTGTAATGATAATCTGATTTCTTGAGGTAATGATGCTAGGCAAGATTCTTGTAGGATTGACGATAGCGAGTTTTCTCCCGATATGGAGGGCTCCTGGCCGAACTGATATGAATTACTGGGAATATGTGGACTATATGAGGTCAGAAGAATATTGGCAGCATCACACCGAATACGAAATAGCATTAGCACACGCCAGAAGTGCCTGGGAGCAAAGTGGAAGGCAAAACTAAAGTCGTATTAGCAGGATTGGGAGCCTTAAGCCTTCTCCCAATTTTCAGAAGCGGAGGAAGGGAGAAGCTTAACGCATGGGCGTGGTTATGGAATCATACCATCTGGGGTCCTCCCGTTGAATATATCCCTGAAGAGGATTACAAGAAAGCTTTCGCTATAAATAAACGAGGTGATTAAACACTTTGGTTTACTTGGATGTTATTAAAGGTTAAACTTCTATTACAAAATCTTATTAAAGGGAGGAAAATCAAGTGGGAAAAGGAAGATTTCTGAGTCACGCCATGAAGAGCAAGATCACTCCGTTTGGTCGCTGGGCGCCCAGACCGAATGCCCGGGCACGCTGCATGGGCAACAAGCTTCAAGGTGGACACGGTGGACGCCAGGCCTTTATAGACGCTTCTAACACCTGCAAGATAAAGGGCTAAACGCCATCAGCAGCGCCAAATCCGCAATCAGGTGACCTTAAGGACCCCGGCTAATCACCGGGGTTCTTACTATTTGCTAAACGTTCCACCGGGAAACTCCCATTTCCCGAGTAATTCAGGATTCCGTGGTTCGTTTTTTCGGTGAAGTAGGACCCTCAATGGGTCACGCTTCATTACACAAGCTGCGACTACTGGTATAATCATCTCAGTCTCACCTCTTTAGATTTTTCATCGACTCGATTAACTTTTGACCTGCGGCAGCGACTTTGCCCATATTAGTATGAGCATCGCTTACCAGCTTATCGGCAGCCTCAGTAAAAGCCACCAGGTTTTCCGCCGGCATACTGAGGAGATCCGGACGATGTTTGGAACAATATTTTAGCGTTTGAGTCTGGACTCTCATCTCTTCAAACCCCGGGACGGGAGATCCCTCAAGTACAACCGTGCAACCACATGGGAAACTGGCACTGCCAGAGTGAATCTTACAGTAATCTATTTCTGCAAAGGCGTCTTCTACCTTTACCACGCACCCGCACGATATACCAAATTTTCTAGTTGTCATATTCCTCCTTCGCCCATGCCCATAGAAACAGAGCATCGGCCCGGTTATCATCCACAATATTGATCTCAGGCCATTTCGCCATGGCAGCAGCCAGCATCACTTCCTTGTTGGAGTTGCCTTTCCCTGTAGCAAACTTCTTGATGGTGCCCACCGGTACACCCAGGTATGGGATTAACTTCTGTTCGCAGTACGAAGATATGATAGCGACTATCCCACCGTAGACCTGCGCTGCATCGGTGCCTCTATGCCTCCTGACTTCTTCATAGACCACCATATCCACCAGCCGGTTACCGTAATCTTTCCCACCATTGCAGACCTCCATCAAGTATTTTCGGAGCTTGACGAAGCGCATGCCGCCGCCCTCATGGCGCTTTACGGACAAGTCCCAAACTCCGGACTCGAAAGGGCTCAAGGCATATCCGCAATGGGTCCCCGGGTCAATTGCGAGTATTTTCATTTCTTATCCTCCTAAATTATTTCAGTAGGACAGCTTAGTGGCTCTTCTCCTATAGTAATTTTGCTGCTGCGTCTTCGACTTTCTTCGGCTTCGGCTTCGACACCGATTGGGCAGGTATGCTCGGGTCACCGCCTGATGGCAAGTTCATCAGCTCGTTCTCCCAATAATGTATCTTGCTCGGGCAGACCCTGCAACCGAGAATGTTCCTTTCGCCACCCAGGCACTGCTTGGTTTTCACTCCGTTTTCAATGTAAAGGCAGATATCGTAGCCCAGAATCTCCAACTGGGTGCAGATGACCGCGAGTTTCTCATTGGCCAGCTGCCATTTCTCCATCGACTCCGCCCATACCTTGTCAGAGAGCTTCATCTCCTTGAGTTGATACCAAACCGCCTGAAGCTTATCGTTGCCCACTATGCAACGAAGCCGCAGCGCCTCCCGTTCCTGATTTACCGATAACTCATGTTTAATGTCCATCTTCAACCTCCTCTTTTTTAATCTGCTCCATGGTTGTCTTAATTATGGGTACGCTTCCCGCCGGCTGGCGATATTTGACACACTTTGCATTATCGCAGACCAGAATATCTACAGTCGTGTTCCAAGCATCCTGATCCAGGGGACGGCGACAGAAAGAACAGAACTTCTTTGTATGCAGTTCTTCCTCCGGCTTTTGCCTTTTGCGATAAACGTCCTGCTTCTTAACTTTCATTTTCTATTAAAATCCTCCCATGTTGTAGTCCTCCAGATTTTAGGAACACCGGCCCAGTTGAACACCCTGTCTAACTGACCTTTGTCCCAACCCGGAGGCGTATAATTCTTGTCGACCGAATCCAGAGGTTTATACCTCATCGGATAAGGAGAACATCCAATCTCAATCAGGAATGTGAGCTTTTCAATGCCTTCCTCGAGAGTCTGGCCATTGAAGCCGAGCAGGCAGAAGACTATGATCCGCCGGTAATTCACACCCTTCCCGTGGAGGAACCTGGCGCAAGCCAGGATGGGTTCCTTTTGCTCGGGCGAGTCGTAGGCAAACCGCCAAGCCTCGATATCTAGCTCGTTATAAAGCTGCCAGTACTTCTCGGGATTCTTTATAAATATCCGGTCATCAAAACCGGAATTCAAGTCTAGATTTTTTACCCCCTTGAGCTTATCAACTACCATCGTTTGATGCTTCCAGCTGGTTGCGAGAAGATTGTTATCGCAAATATAAGGGTTTTTACCACTCGGTATCGGGAAATCTTCGTACTCAATGATGCGCCGACCTTCCAGAGTCGGCACCAGGCAGAACTCGCACTTGTGAGGACAACCACGGCTGGTAAAGACAGCCTGATAATCACTACCAGATATATGTTCGAATCTTTCGTCTAACCCCATATGTGGTATGACGCCTGTCCTTTCCTCGATATATCGAGGCATGGCAGTAGCAGCAGGTCCCCCAATTTCTATTTCGACTCCGCTGTCCAGCAGATTCAGGCTATCCTCAACGAGCTGTGGAAGGTCAAAGGTGAAGATAGCACTAAGGTATGCTTTCTCACACTGCCGAGCCCACATGTCCGCCCGGTGAGAGAACCGCACCTCATGACCCTGACGCGTAAACAGATTTATCATTTTGTGAGTCGCATAATTATACTGCGAACCCGAGCTATTGATTACTGCTATCTTCATTAACTCCACCCAAATATTTTTGTCAATAAAAAGAGTAGAAGGACTATAAAGAATACTCCTATCATTCCCTTATCCAATCTTGTTAGAACAAATGAGATAGATTTCTGTCTAACATCAGGCCGCTTGCTATGGTGATTGCAATGCTTCTGATGATAATCGAAATTTGATTGATTGTCATCCTCAAACCCGCACGGACATTTCATCAAAATCCTCCTTCACTATGTCTCCCACATTGGTAAACCATGGAGGCCCCAGGTGAAAGGTCACCAGCCGAATATATCGAATATCCCAGAACTGAGTCGGCCTGCGCCACATCAACAATAAAGCCCACCGCCCGTGGTTGTTTCTGACAATATCCCATGTAAAAACCCGAGGTTCAAAGATAACCTCTTCGTTCGGATCTGCCCAACGGCTATCCCTAAGGCTATCCATTATTTCTTTCCCTCCACCATTGAATCTTACGACGAAGAGCTTTACACGAAGTCCATCCCACTTCATCTCCTGAAGGCGATAGCTCTCCAGCTAACCTAGCAATAACAATATCTCCGTCTGTGGCAAAACGCTCAGGATGCTCCGTCAAAATTTTGGCATACTGACCTTTATCTCCGCTTAACGCTTGTAGAGCTGCTTTCCCTTTATGCATATATGCCAGGCAATAATAGACCTTCTCATCCACCACTGCATATTGCTGATGAAACTTTGCCGCCCAGTTGACAGTCTTACGTAGTTGTGAGCGCTTTTCTCGTTGTGATTTCGATTTGGCCACTTAGTCTCCCTTTAATCTCGCTGCTACTTCTTTTTCAACTGTCAGTGCCTTCTTGAGGTCGATTTCATTGTTTCTCCCACTGCTCCCGAGAAACCGTTACAAAATTCATACCACCAGAATAGGAAATATAAAACTCAGCCTCAGGAGGAGCGTCTTGAAGAATCCTGGCTCCCTGATCAGCAAACTTGCCCGCATAGGTGGGAATGTCTACTCCGTCTGCGTTCATGCAATAAACCGAGTTGTTTATCTTGGAGCGATAGACCCACCTGATCACCTGGTTCAACACTTTAGCTGGTTTGTGCCTGTTTTTCTCAATTAGCCTTTCCTGTTTCTCATAAACTTCCCTGGCTTTTTGTTCTTCAGTCTTTGGCATTTTCCCCCTCCTTATTTTCGTAACTAACCAAGGTTCTTTCGAAATCGGTCAACTCTGGGTTGAATGCAGAGAGGAAGGTCATATAATTGCTGGAAAGAATGCCTGCCACCTTCCTGGGCGCAACTTCGTTGTCATCTCCTCGTTCTAAAGCCTTGACAGCCCTTCCCAAGGCTATTGCTCTCCCTACTTTCTTATTGAACTGATCAGGAGGACTGCAGAAAGCTATTCCCCGCAAGATAGTGTTACCATCGCACGCCGGCACAGGAAGCAAGCAAATAGTGGCCACCCCTAAAAAGCCATCAGGAATCTCGGCTCCCGTTCCAAATCTCAGGTAATAATATCTTTCTTTCCCCTCCAATCCCAGATGTTTAAGTTTTGCCTGGTTATTCATTTTTTTCATCTTTCTTACCTCCTTTTATTGGTTCGAACTCGCCTTTTTCTTTATTCCATTTGATAAGGATATTCTTATCTCGTAACTCTGCTACCCACCATTCCCCATTCTCATCGTCTTTCTCTACTACTCTCGGAACTTTATAGAACATGATATTCAAAACCTGGCAGGCGAACTCTATTTTTGACAATTCTATAGCAGCAATTTCTTCGTCCGTTATAGCATCAAGCATCGATCTTCCCTCCTCCTTTTATTGCCTCGAGCCACCACGACGGGAAAGCGCTTCCCATGCGCTGACGTAAGCTCCCAAATTGTCTGTCCAGGATATAGGTATTATGGGCTCCGTAACCTTCAGCTATATAAGTCTCAGTTGAACTTTGTAGTGTTATCATTGGCCCATTTCCAATAAATTCGATTGACACTATTTTGTCATGACTTCGAGCCATTAATCTTTCCTGCCTGCCACTCTCAAAATATTTTGTCAAAAGTCGATCAGGACGAACTTGTCCTAAAAATCTTAAATGTTCTTTCAAACCTCCATTTACAAAGAGATTTGCCACTCCCGTACGAAGAACCCTAAGCTCAGTTTTGAAGCCATATTCATCTAATAAACTTTTCGCTTTATCTAATACTTGGCCTAATTTTTGACTTAAAACTATTCGCATAACAGTCGGATTTCGCTGTCCACATCTTAAAATTAACGACCCTTCTCCATCAAACAAACCTGCCAACCATCCAATATCCCTATTATTTACCTGCTCCCAAATATTTACATACCGATTAAGGTGATGGCCGACCTTCAATTGGTCAGTACGAAGCCATTTATCATTTTTAGACTGACCCCATTTTGATAACCATTGATGATTGGGGGTGGAAATTAACATAGTCCCATTTTCTAATATAATCCGATATCTCGGAAGTTCTTTAATTCCTGTAGCTTCCACCGAGGCCCATCTCCATTTACGTGGATTCAATCTACTGGTTCGTTCATCAAACCCTAGTATTTTATCTCCTACTTTAAGAGTAGCTGCTACTTTCCACTCAAGATTTGCAGTAAGAATCATTGTCCCGGGATATACACAATCGCAGTAGTCCAGTTCACTGCGGACTCCCCGACCCGACATCTGAATAATGGTCTGTATCGCCTTCAGAAGATACCACCGGTCACCACCCGGTAACTTCATTCTCGCTCTGACTTGTGGGTCACCCATACTGATATAGGGAACCTTGCAAATAATAACGCATCGGCAGAAGTCATCCCGCAGATCCACGCCGCGGTCAAACGATGGCGAGAGCATTACAAGCGGAGAGCGGCTCCGCTTAAAGTGGGAAAGCATCTGCTCCCGGTTCGCTGTATTATGGCTCGTTAATCGATTCTGATGAGGCAGCATCCTCAGCAGGTAGCTCTGAATAGCAAACGAAGTGGTGTGCACCAGGATTTTATCCTTGGGATAGGCGTTCATGATATCCATGATGGCTCGAGCCAGCTTCGGCAGCTCAAGATCCATGGTCCTGCGGGTAAGGTTAACCACTGGATTATAGTAGATGGGTCGATGATGGAGGGGAAACGGGCACTCCGAATTAGCATAAGCCCAGTCCTTTATTCCCATGTCGTCGGCCATAATCACCGGATCCAGGATGGTACCACTCATTCCCAAGAAGCTCTTAGCGTGGTCCCAGAGATATCGGTCAGCGTAATTTCGAACCCGCACTGGCTTAAAGGTAAAAACGGTATCCTTTTCCCGCTCTACTTCGGAAAAGAGCCATGTATCATCTACCTCCATCTGAAACTCTGCGAGCTTTCTCTGGAAGCGACGCAGCTGCGTATTCTGCCGGTTGAGCTTTATCTCCACGTCTGTCCAGTTATCTTCCGGGATAAGACCGAGTTGCCTTTCCATCCGGTCTACTATGGGCTCGATTTCTAGCATCGATGCCCAGCTCATCCATCCCCCCAGGGAATGAGGGTCTTTCGGGAACTCAAGATTAAACCTGTTCAGCTGGGTGGTGGTCACCTGAAGTTGGATATGATTCATCAAATCGCTTTCCATAGAATCGACTTCGTCTATTACGACCAGGCTCACATCATCAAACTGACCCGGGCCGTTCACCTCGGTCAGGTAATAGCTGGAGTTAAGAACAGCGAGCGGAGCTCTGATAGCCTCTTGTTTGGCAGAGTAATAAGCGCAGGTCACCGGCACATATCTACCCTTATCATTAATCGCACAGTTTGAGGGAGAGCTGGAAGTGCAATCCTCGGCCGTGTACTCAGGGAATTCGCCCGGGTGTTTGGCACATGGATAGTTGTTGCGCCCTTTTATCGTCCGTGCCATCGGGAACTCCTGCAGTATCTGGTCTTGCAGCTGCTTGGTGCGAGTGAGGTAAATACACTTATCCTTAAAGTCGCTCTCCGGTTGACCTGAAAGCCGAGCCAGGACCTCACGTTCCGCCTTCCCCGCTAGCCGGCTCCTGTGGACGGCTATGCCAATCAACGACTTACCGGTATTATGAGTTACTGTAAAATCATCAAGCAGGTAGCGCCCATCCCCGTCAAGGATAAAACCAAAGTATTCTCCGTAACCTTTCTCTTCAACCTTAAAACCTGTCCGCAGGACATTTTTCTTTTGGTTTCGAGTGGGGACGTTTCGAATCCGACTTGGGATTTGAGCGCAGTCACCCGATATACTAACACGATAGTATTGCCCCTGTGCTCCTGTTTGACAGTTTTTAATGCAGGGAGAAACATAAGCAGCTAACCCTAAACTTCTAGCTACAAAAGCTACATCGAAAGCTAAGCTAGGTGATTTGCTACTATAATCAAATCCACCGCACGATACAGAACCGTCAGTATCCATTAGCCCTGCTAATACGAGCAGGCGCTCGTCTCGAGTACCAAGCTTATATAATTCAGGAATGAACTTGTTGACTGAATTAGCTTCGCCTAATCCCAATCTAACTAACTCTTCTTCCATCTGATTCTTGATTTTAGTTTTCCAATCGCCTCCCCTTTTACCAGAAAGGTAATAGGACAACCCATTCTTCCGAACCCTTAATCCCCAAATATGAGCTTGGCGATAAACTTCGGTTATAATCTCAGGATGTACATTAGTTACTCCCACATGCGATTTTCCAATTGCGCCATCGCCCAACAAAACTCCAAGGAAGTACGGTTCTATCAGAACCTTGCGATTCCGAAGTTTATGGTAATTAAAGTCCACCCGTGCTCGAAGTAATTTATAATAATGTTTCTGCGTTTTTGATAAGAGCTCCCAATTTGGGATGGAGATGTCTATAATAGCTCCATTACCTCGGGTATTTCTAGTTTTCGGACCAAGGTTCGTTCTTGTTAAAGTGAGGATATGATTCTTGTTGACTGTAAAAGATTTTCCCTTGATTGGAACAATCTCCATCAAATCATCGAACCCTCTACATAGCGCTAGGACCCTCCTTGGCTGGCTATCCGGCCCCATCAAAAAATCCCCCACTTCGATGTCCTCTGCATTCCTGATAAAGCCATTATAGAGCAGGAGGCCTTGACCTTTTGCATGGCAACCAGTCGGTGCGTCCAGCAGGAAGAACCTCTCTTGCGAGTGAGTTATCTTCTCTACCAGTTCACCCTGGCCCGGGCGCCAGGCCGTGAACTTACTGGGGAGATGTAATTCTTGTGGAGTCTTCATTTACCCGTTAGCCCTCCGTACCAGTGTTCCCACTCGTCCCGAGACATACTTGCTCCGGGATATTGGTTATAAATACGAATATATGGCCAACCATGCAGGAGCCAAACCTTTTGGCCATCGATAGTGGCTTCCTCATAATTGAGCCTCGTCCAAAATGACCGCCACCACAGGCGGAACCGGAGATATCTCCACCAGTGAGCCAATCCCTTCTTTTTACAGCTACACTTCAGCTCCATCACTTACCTACCTCTTTTCTTCTCCAGATATATCTCGCAATCCTGGCAATAGCCTTCCTGGCAGATGATATCCTTGTAGGGACACTTCTGTCCTTTCTTACTCTGGACGTTCATTTGTTACCTCCCACTTAAAATCCTGGTGTTGGTGATGTTCGAAAGCCTCCCCGCGGCGCATTATATTAAGGTTCCGACACACTGCCGTTTCCTTGGCGACAGTGCCCGCCTTGGGGTCTTTGGCTTCCAAGAGAAAAGTATCTCCGCATTCGCTGCATGTTAATTTCACGAATTTGCTCATCGATTTTACTCCTTTCAGGGGAGGAAAATTAGTGTTTTCCTGGTGGAACAGTTTTTTACGAGTAAATACACTCGACTGGAACGGTTGGAACAGTTCTGGGGGGGGTCGGTATGCATCTAATTGATGTAACTTATAATCCTCTAAGTAAAGCCTATTGAAGATAGCCGAAAACATATCCATACGTTCAAAAACCTGCTTTCGTTAAATTTCGGTTTACTAAAATATGAAAATAAGACTTTGCACCTGCCTTAAACTCATGACGAAGCATTGTCTCGGGATTATAACGTTCTCTACCATAACCCATAGCCAACATTTGACGAGCTATCGTCTGACGATAAAAAGTTGCTAGGGGATAAGCCAATCGTAGAGTTTCTTCGATTGCTTCTAAGGAATACAAACCATCCTCTTTATAAGTTCTCTTCAAAAAGTTCCATAAGAACTGACGCGTCAATCGATGTGATTGTAAATGTGTTGGAGGTGGAAGATTATCAGACTCGCTCTTTTTAATCTGAGATAATTCTCCCTGGCTTGAATATTGAAGAACTCCCAAATAAGGAAGTTGAGCAAACGCTTTTCCATATCTTTCAGCCTGAGTCTGATGGAGCACCAAGTAAGGTTTCACTCCATACGGAAGGAACCACGATGATTGCCCAATTCCCTTATCAATTTCAGCGTCCTTACTATTTTCCGGTTTAACCTCGAACACTAGCACTGATTCTCCTCTGGTATAAATCCGATCAGGGAGCTTTCCTCCAAATAATTCTTTAGCTACTATCACCCGGGCCCATTCGAACTTGTCCATTAAATTACCAACCATCGTTTCTACTATTTTATGCGTTATCATTTTACCTCCCTCTTTAAAACAATAGCACATACACTATATATTGTCCACCTCATCAAAAAGATGAACCCCTACCCCCCCCAGAACTGTTCCAGCCGTTCCAACTGTGCCTATCCGAAGCTAAAAAACCGTTCCACTTTTTAGCATAAATTAGTGCGAAAAAGTCAGGAATAACCGTTCCATCTGTTCCACTCGGTGTTTCATTTTCGCCAAATAACCGTTCCATCTGTTCCACCCCATTTTTATTTTCCGATTTCAACCGATTTTATTCCAAAAACTAACTGTCCATTTCCGCCAAATAACTGTTCCATCTGTTCCACTTAACTTGTCCCTCTGTGGCGGATCTCTCTTCTCGTTTGGTCTACGTCCACTACTCTTGTCACCGATTACCTCCTTTCGCCACTTCATAGTGGTATATATGGCTAGTGATAGGTGTTTCAATGACCTGTAATTTCAAATGTTCTTTGAAAACTATTTGAGCGCCACAGAAAGGGCAGAATCTAATTGTCTGTCCAGGGGACGCTGCAATAATGTGAAAACCGCATTCTACTCCTTGCCGGTAGTAGAAATCTATAGTATAGTTTTTTACTTCGTTCTCTAATTCAGCGCAACAGAACTCTGGATCCTTTCCCAGCGGTTCTCTCCCTTCTACTTTGATCGGTTCCATAGAACAGGACCCGTTCCCAGCCCAGCCAGCCCCTCCGTCATCTACAACTTTCCCATAATAGATTTTACATTGCTTGGCCACAGATTTTTACCTCCTTTGTTTTATGTTCCACTTAAAAAGCTTCTTTAAGTCTTTCTATTACTTCTAACGGAATGAGCTTGTCCAATTTAGCTTTCAATTCTGAATACTCTTTTTGGAGACGATAGATTTCGTTTCCCCAATCTTGGGTCTGTACCCGGAGAATATGCTTTTGCACTCCCGGAGTTATTTCAGTTCCCCACTCTTTGATGTGCCTCAAGTCCGCTTCTTCGTTTTGTCCGGGAACTACGCCTATCATAATTTTCTTCTCTTTGGTTTCCTCATCCTTAATAACGATGATACCGCAGCAGCCTTTCATATCCGAAAACCATATTGCCTCGACGAATTCACCTTTCGGATAAATCATTACCCGAACACCTGTTTCGGTTTCGGCTCCGTGAATCTTAATCATTTAGACCCCGATTCGTAATAAATTTCATCTTTGCCGGTAAGCTCACCAGCCTTTCTCTCCTTTCCTTACCAAAGTATTTCTCGATAGCTGTTCGGTGGTAAGTAGCAGTTTGGTTGTCAATCTCCTTCCATTCTGTTGATAGCCAGCCGTACATCCTCTCCCTCTCCTGCTTCGCTCCTGCCTTATAGCCCCTTTGGAGTAAGGCGTGTGCATACTTCTCAAGAGTAGTAAATATAATGGAAAACAACTCCTTGTCCTCTATCTTCTCCCTGTGCTTGAGGAGTTGGGCTAGTTGGACTATTGTTGAACTTCTGGCACCCATATACTCTCTACGTTTTGAAAGAGGTAAGCCATTAGTGTTCCTGTGAAAATCATCTAGTATTTCCTCTGGTGTCTGTGTCATTAAACCTCCATATCGACATCGACGTTGTCTTCTTCGCCATTTTTGAACAGGTCTTCGAAGTCCTTACGATCTTCGGTAGGAACATAGCGTCTTATCACCTTATTAACTAACTTGGGATTCCATTTGATATAACGAGCTCTACCCTGACCGGGCACACGACGATTGGAAGTTTCAAAATGTAAAGACTTCAGTTGCTTTCCTACCGAACCAGGCTTCATCTCCATCTTGAAATCATCGGCCATCACGGACGTTATCAATGCCGAAGAAACACTCTCCACACCGTGATCTTGAGCTACCTTCAAAAGAGCCGCGACCACTCGTCCCGTTGTACTTTCATTACGCTCGGCTATAAGTTCGTCCCCGTAATCTTTCATGAAGCTTCTAAATCGATTTAATACTTCAGGCATATCCTTAAACGGAATAGCAAAAGGCAGACCCACCTGCTTTAACCTGGGTTCTAACGGCCCGAGGTCGATATCCTCGATAGCATCGGCATCTATGTCCTCGTAATGCTCTAATCTCCACTTGAGCAACTTACTGCGAATCTTGTTCGCTCTGGCGAAGAATTTACTACCCAGTAACGGAGGCATGTCTTCCCTGTCTGTCTCTTCCATAATAAAGGTCAGGCAGCGGGCTTCCAGGGCCTTGTCGGTAAATGCGCCCCGGGTCGCAAAGACCTTGGGTCCATAGCAGGGAAGTATCTCGAGATTGTCCGGATTATCACGGGAACAGCGGATCACCGGACGGTTCTTTTCAAACCCGCAGTTGAGAATAGTGACTACCTCACTCTTCTCAGTGCTATCTCCAAAATCGGCCTCTTCCATAATGACCGTCCCTCTGAACCGCCTGATTTCCCGGTAGATAGGCGCCGGCGTTGCCGCGCCAGCCATCATCAGCGGCTTGTAGCACAGCCTGCCGATGACATCTAAGGCTCTAGACTTACCACAGCCTGTATCACCCCGAAAACGCAGATAGGACAACGTGGTGAGACGGTCATAAACCCAGCTCATAATGATATACCAAGCGGAAAACTCTAACGCCGTTGTCGGCAGATCGACATAGTCGGTAACTAGTTTTTTGATTTCCTCGACCAGGCTAATCGTGGACTCGTAATCTTCTACTCCCGTGGGCAAAAAGACAGCGCCCTCGCTGATCTCCTGCGACTTGATGGGAATAATCTTTAATTCCTGGCTTACAATATTGGGAACAATATCGATTACACCGTCTGATTTCTTATAACGAACAAACTCGGCCTTGCCATCATTGTATATTTCTTCGTAAAGATACTCCGCGGTTTCGTGGAAAGTGACTTCCCGGATAAGCCCGTTCTTCAATTTATCAGCGGTTGCTTTCTTAAGCCAGGTGCAGTTTTCTTCTCCCACGCAATACGAAGCCAGTGCGGGCTCACCGTTCACCGAATGACAGCCAAACGCATAACCCTTACCGGCGGATTTAACTTTTTTATCTAGCTCATGAGCATCATTAATAGGAGGACGGTTCTGTTCGTCCCAGGTAGTAAGTAGCCCGAGGACCTCGGGTTCAGTGTAATACTGATCAAGGAAGTGACGAGCCAGGGCAAAAGCAGCTACATCCCGCCCGCCCTGGCTAATGCCTTTCATTATTTCCTCGATGCAGGGAGGGTGCTTTCCTTTCTTGGCACCTCCCCTGACTTTCTGGACTCTCAGCTTTGCTGCCGGTTTGGGCTGAGGGAGCGAAACTACGAACTGGGTTAGCGTAGCCATCGGTACCTTTGTTACTGATTTTACCATGTCTTCAACGGGAACTACTTTCAAGTCACCACGCAGGAAGTCACGAGTATAACCGAAACAGGGAAGATTGATGTAGTTCCCATATGGAGTCACCTCGTCGAGCTTATCCTGCTTGGGAAATATCTCAAGTTCAATACCTAGCTTAGATAGAATAGCTATACAAGCTCGCCGGATATCAGCGGCCGGGAATGGTTTCTCCATAAAACCATAGAGGTGGTTTCCTTTACTTTTGGAAGCTGCAAGATAAACCGGCAAGCCTTTATTTCTAAAAGCCTGCCGGATTTCGAGAACCTTCGACAAGTCGTGAACATCGTGGTCGATTGCAAAGAAGCGACAAGTATTATCGTCCTGCATCGGATAGATACCGAGGCTGGTATCACCAACCAAATGGCGCCTGTAATGTGCGAGGGTAACTTTTTCCTTGTTGGCTCGACCTTCTACGCTTCCCCAAACATCCGTCCTGCCTCGAAAGAGCGATGCAAACGCTTTGACAGTCGCGTCTGAGACTTCTTTGCCCATCGCTTTACCTCCTAAAGATTAAGATTATTTCGATGGGCGATGTTAAAACTCCATATCAATCCCGGGCGGTGGCGTCTTTTCCTCAGCTGCCTTTTCTGCCTTTTTCTCTGCTTCCTCGGCTGCTATCTGGGCGGCCACTTCTTCGTAAGTCGGACCCTGAATTACCTTTGCCTTAGGAACCTCGGAAGCTGAAACTGCAGCAGGTTGCTCCGTCGCCGGCGGGGTTATTGTTTCGGCTGTCGCTTCGGGCGTCGCAGATTCGGGAATCTGGACTATCTGGGCGCCAATCAAGGCTTTCGCTTGCTCAGCGTTGAACTCGAGCGTCTTTTCATCTTCTATTAACTGGAGTTTGCCAAAGCGTATGGCGAAAGCATCCCCGGCAGAGGTAGTCTTGTGAACACTGGTGACATGAGATTTGACACGATACCATAGTCCTCTAATCTGGCGATTCAGCTTCAGCTGGGTGTATAAATCCATTGTGGCTCCAGCTGATAATCCGCTCGGGCGAAGAACCACCGGTAAGTTATCAACGAGCCCCAGGATGTTATAATGGATAGTGCATTTCTTTCTGCGCTCTTCAGCTTTGACAGCTCCTGCTACTTCTAGACGATGCTCGCATATGGAACAATCATCGCCAAAAATACTTTCACCGCCACCGGGAGTAACTTTTGTGCTGGCGCACTCCGGAGGCTCGTCGAGAATATCAGTTCGCCCCCAGTACGTCCGCTGTTTACAGATACGCAAAACCACCAGATCAAATCCTTTATCTCCGGGAATGACATCGCCGGTCATGGTCGCGTAAAAGTCGCCTGGTTTCGCCTTGTCTTCCTTAGCAAGGGCACCGCCTGTTGCCTGGATAAGTTTAATCTCGGGTATTTGAAGATCTTCCGGGTCTAATTCGTCCCCTCCCCAGCGTTGTTCTTGTTCCTCAGTCATTGTTCTTTCCTCCTCTTAATTTATTGACGACAAAACGATAAATATCAGTGAGTCCGAAATGGTGACACCAATTAGGAACTGCTTCGTATTCTCTTAACTTCTTCCAATAAGGAACTGGATTTTCAGAGAATTCCTTAAGCGTCGGATCTGGTAAATCCTTCTCGCTAGGCAAAACATATCCCATTTATTCCCCGTCTCCTTCCTGTACCATTTTCCATCTTTTACCTTTATATTCTCCTTCGAGCGTCTTTGGTATTGAGAATCTTAAAGCAATCCAATTCCATCTTCCCCACCACCATTGAAAAAGATAATAGCGAATATCATCTAAACTATAGCCTTTCCTGAATTTGATCATTCGCTTAACCTTGCTATCACTTCCTCTGACGCTTTTTCGCCAGTTGAGTGAGCCAAAGTATGGCCCTCGTGGTTAACGGAATTAGTAGCATCTACGAAACATTTACAGTTGACGCAATACGCCATATCTAATGTCTCGAATTGCATATCTAGCCAGCAATCATATAACTCGTCTGCCACGATTGACTCCTAACTCCATCATTTACCTCCTCAAGAAGATGTGAGAAATTTGATTTGAGCCGTCCGCAGAGACAGCACCTTGAGCACATTGTCAAGTCGCTTCCTCGCCATTTCAATGGTGGTCTGGAGATTGTTCAGGTCAAAAGCGGTGCTTTTCTGGCGACCGATAATAGCGGTCAGCTCTGTGTTTTCCGTCCTTTGCCGAGTCAGCCAGGCATCTCGCTCTTCTTTGTTCTTGCCCTCAGCCCGGACAGCCAACTCAGCTAGTAACCTTTTTGTTTCCGAACAGTCGTTTATCCCCGAAGACAGAAAACCCGCATTGAGGTCCCTGAATGTACTTTCTTCCCTCAATGCGGCCTCGAGTTTGTTTTCCAGCTCGGGAATTATTGATACCAGGTCGCCGGTTGCCAATTTCTTAAGAGCTGCGATTTTCCGGTTTCTTTCCTTTTCTTCTAACGCAATCTTCGCTTTTACTTCATCGGCTAATGTCATTGACTTCTCGCCTCCTTAAATTTACGAAACTTACCACCGGCTTGTTCATTGGTGCGGATTTCTCATATCAAGTGTAATCATATTTTTGCCTCCCTTTGCTCATACTCCATCCTCAGTTCGATATCTTTGATGACATTCTCAAGTGAACGTTTGACATCAGCCATTTTCGATCCGGGGCGAATGAGAGTGAAAGTTATGGCATTTGGGAGGCATTCAATTTCGCCTTCATATCCCTCTTTTCTCATTTCTTCGGAGATATAAGCCAAGCCACTTTTTGAACTAATTTTGATGGTTCGTTTCAATATGGCACCTCCTTTTCCTATAGAAGGACTATAGACAAACTATAGAATACCACTACCGAAAGGCTTTGTCAACCCTAGTTTTCAGCTTCGGTTTCAAGTATTCGTTGCTGTCGTAGAGCTTCTACCTATATTAATTGTCTGAGTAATCACATCCAAGGGCGGGCTTTAGGTCTGCCACTATTAGCTAATCCAATGGACACGAATTGCTGTCGCTCCCTGTATCTTTAATAGTTCTATATTGTGCTTTACCCGTGCCTTGGTATTACCTAGTATTGGTGTTCGTTCAGGCTTGCCAAGATTGCGGTATGTAATATAAAATTGCTTCATTTTATCCCTCCACTTGGTACTACTTATTATTGTCTACTGTTAGGCTATAATGGTTGATGTTGAGCGGGAACGCCTTTCAAAGTTCTCAAGGATAAGGAGCTTTAGCCAGTTGTCTAGTTCGCCCCACTCGTAGTGTTGAAACCTCTCGTTGATACAAGCATTAGATAGTATTTCCTCTTTTGTTTGAGCGTCTAGTGTATCCCAATGTAACTCTAGCATTTTAGTCCCTCCTGTTTTATTTAGTTTCACTTTTATCGCTATCTTTGGCCTTACATTGTAAGCACTTAGATTTTTCAACTACAACAACATTTACTTTTTCCACCTGCCCGAAAGCCCTCAACATAGCATACCC
>SDBU01002332.1_pt1 | contig 25465 bp, 34 predicted proteins | sample 2277071 | NCBI WGS metagenome assembly SDBU01 (sample SAMN10397929, study PRJNA504765) | marine sediment metagenome | isolation source: marine sediment core GS08_GC12, 126 cmbsf | place: Arctic Ocean: Gakkel Ridge, Loki's castle | collected 2008
AATAGAGAAGCAGATACAGGACACTGCCAGGCAGTGGCTCGAGAGCGGCGACATCAAGTGCGAAGAGATCCACAACCCGACCGACGTGCGCGAGCGCATCGCCGAGCTAGTCGAGGGCGGCATCGAAGTCAAGGCGTGGAAGCCCAAGCCGTTCAAGCGCGCGACTGAAATCACCTTCTAGGAACGACGGCAAGCCATGTCATACCGCAGAACCCCGTGGGGGCAACTCGTCGAGAAGCACCCGACAGAGGCGCGCAAGCGTATCCTTACGGCCTTCCTCGCCACCGACGGGAACACGACGCAGGCCGCGCGCCACCTCGACGTTTCGCATCGATCTCTGTGTCGCTATGTCAAGCGACTGGCAATCGAAAACCAGATAAAAAAAATTCGAAACGGAACCTCTTGAGGCTGCGGGGAGCTAGACAGCTTGCCCACAGTTTGCGCACAAATCCACAGGCCAAAAACAGTTGCCATCTGTCAGACCGATTCGGTATTAAGCGTTTCCGCAACCCGAAACCTTTTTGCCAACAGGAGATCGAATCATGGGTCAGAGTGGATGGGATACCGGTCAAAGGATGGCCGACGAAGCAGGTACCGGCGGTCGTTTCCTCAGCCTGAAAGACGACGGTGACAAGTGCATCATCGCCTTCCTTGGCGCGCCGCACTCTCGGCTCGTCTTTTGGGATCAGGAGAACGGGCAGTACATCGACGCGGAGAGCGACGAAGGCAAAGTCTACGCCGACAACCACGCCGACAAAAAGCCGAGCTTCCGCGCATCGATCAACTGCTTCGTTTTGCAGACCGGCAACAAGACCGGCTACACCGACGACGAGCGAGTCGCGATGTTCGAGAACGGCGTCACTTGGTTCAACGACCTGATCAAGTGCAAAACGAAATACGGCCTCGGCATCTGGCTGTTCGAGATGGAGCGCAAGGGCAAGGCCAAGGATCCGAAGACCACCTACTCGGTGCTGCCGGACAAAAAGATCGAAGAGGTCCCCGGCCTCGCCGACAAGATCAAGGCGGCCAAGCTGCATGATCTGGCGAATCCGAACGCCAGCGACGACGACGACAAGAGCAAGACGAACAGCGCGAGCGGTTCTTCCAACGGCGTCATCACCGACGAGAACAGCAAGGCGCTGATCACCGACCTGAAGACGCTCGACCGCGCCAAGCTCGACGAGTTCCTCAACACGTTCGAGATCAAGCGCGTGAAGGAGCTGCCGAGCAGCAAGCTCGACGACGCGACCAAATGGATCGCGGCGAACGGTGGCAAGGCCGCCGAGCCCGAGCCCGAAGAAATCGATCCGTTCGAGTAACGGCTAACCTTCACTCGCTAGGGGGTAGTCGGTGGCAACTGAAACACAGGTGCGCTCGGGGTTCACGCTCACGAGCGCGGCGGGACCGCGCGTCGACGATCCAGTCGAAGCGACGTTCGGCGAGGGCGGTTACCTCGCGCAGAAGTTCGACGGATACAAACCGCGCCCCGGTCAGGTGGCGCTGTCGCGCGCGGTCCTGTCTGCCATCGCTACAGGCGATCACCTTGTCTGTGAAGGGCCAACCGGAACCGGCAAGAGTTTCGCCTACCTCGTGCCGGCGATCTATCAGTCGGTCTTCCACGGCAAGACCATCGTCATCGCAACCGCGAACATCGCGCTTCAAGAACAGCTTTGCGAAAAGGATCTGCCACGGCTGCGAGAGATCCTGCCGTGGCGATTCTCGTTCGCTCTGTTCAAGGGAAAGTCGAATTACCTGTGTCTCAGTCAAGAGGCCAAGCTACTCGGCGACAGCGCGCGCGGTGACAAGCAACAGAAGGAAATGTTCGCGCAGTCGGCGGCGCCTGCCTACGACTTCGACAACGAGATGCGCGACATTCTCAAGTGGTCGAACGAGACGACGACGGGCGACAAGAGCGAGCTACCCTTCGTGCCCTCGGGCGCGAACTGGGCGCGCGTGTCCGTTGGTGCAGACGACTGCAAGGGAAAGAAGTGCCGGCATCACCTGAACTGCTTCTCGATGATCGCGCGCGAGGAAGCCAAGCTCGCGAACATCATCGTGTGCAACTACCACGTGCTGTTTGCAAACATAAAGTATGGCGGCGCGGTGCTGCCCCCGTTCGACGTGGCGATCCTCGATGAAGCGCACGAGGCCGCAGGGATCGCGCGCGACTTCCTTGGCTACCGGATGGCGCCCGGCGCGTTCAAGAGGCTGGCACGGTTTCTCGAAAAGCAACGATTGCCGGAACTCGGTGCCGAGATGCAGAAGCGTGGCGCTGAGTTCTTCGAAGACTTACAACGATTCGCCAAGAGCGACAGTTACAACGTGCGGCTGCGCAGGCCGGGCGCCGTCAAGTATGAACCGATTGTCGCCGCGCTCGATGAAGTCGAAGAGAACCTGCGCGGGCATCAAGCCGAAGCGGCGACCGACGACGCTAAGGCCGATATCGAGATCGAGCGCAACCGCGCCAAGTCGATGAAAGACATCATCGTCAGCGCGATGGAACTCGACGACGACAACATGGTGTCGTTCATCGAGCAAGACTACCGCGACGAAAAGAAAGTCGCGCTCAAGGGCAAGCCGATCAACGTCGCCGGTCTGCTCAAGGTGGCACTATTTCACAACGTGCCGTCGGTCATCCTCACGTCAGCGACGCTGGCGGTCGACGATACATTCGACTACATCGAAGACGAGATCGGCGTTCAGGAACCGAGCCGGCTAATCGTCGAGTCGCCCTTCGACTACCGCAAGGCGCTGTTCATCGTCCCGCGCAAGTTTCCCGACCCGCGCGACAGCGACTTTCAACAGACGCTCGCCGACGGAATCACCCACGTCATCGCGGCGGCTCGCGGTCGCACGCTGTGCTTGTTCACGTCGTTCCGCAATCTGAACTACTGTTACGATTACGTCTCGTCACAGATTCACGAGGTCGCACTGTTCAAGCAAGGCGACAAGCCGCGTACGCAACTCGTCGAAGACTTCCGCAGAGAGATCGACAGCGTGCTGTTTGGTGTCTCGTCATTCTGGGCAGGCGTTGACGTGCCGGGCGAGTCGCTCTCGTGCGTCATCATCGATAAGCTGCCATTCCCGTCACCGTCCGATCCTGTGCTCGACGCGCTCAACGACAAGCTCCGAGGCGCGTCGTTCATGCAATCATCGTTCATGGTGCACTCGGTGCCGCGAGCCATCGTCATGCTCAAGCAAGGGTTCGGCCGCCTCATTCGCGATGAAGATGATCGCGGCGTCATCGTGTGCTTCGACAACCGGCTCGTCACCAAGGGCTATGGCAAGCGGTTCACTCGCAGCCTTCCACGCGTCACGAGGTCGGAAGACTTGGGCGACGTCGCGCGCTTCCTTGGCACCGAGGGCAACGCACTCGAAGCCGGCAGCGGCTTCGGCGGCAACAGCTACGACTTGCCCGAGGGTGACATTCCGTTCTAGGTGAACCAATGGCAACAAAGCTAGTCACACGAAAGCGCGCGCGGTACCTGTTCTACAGCCTCGCCGAGTTCATCAAGGAAGAGATCCCCGAGTTCGAGATTCGCTACAAGAACGACAGCCGCATGCAGAAGTTTGTTGCGATGTTGCTCTGGATTTTCAATCGCCACTACATGACGAAGTACGTGACGACGATGTATCCGATCGTCTGGTTTCCGAGTCGCGAATATATTTACGAGAACCCATGGAAGGCGGCGAAGGTGCTCGCGCATGAGTACGTTCACCTCTACGACGCCAAGGGTGAACAGCGGTGGTGGAAGTTCCGCTACCTAAATCCGCAGGCGGCGATGACGCTCGGGTCGACGATGACGTTGACCGCGCTGATTGTCTTCGCGGATTACTCGTGGTGGATCTATTTGATTGGCCTCTGGACATTCCTTCCGTGGCCGGCGCCCTTCCGTCGCGATGCCGAGTTGCGCGGCTATGCGATGAACATGGTCATCAACGTGTGGCGACACGGCAGCATCAGGCGCAGTACGATTGAGTGGATCGTCGATCACTTCACCGGTCCCGACTACTTCTTCATGTGGCCGTTCCGCAAGGGGATGACGGAACGCGTCGTCGAAGTCGAGGGAGAGATCACGTTCGGTCGCATCTACAAGGGCGAGGCCGGCAAACCATACGCCGACGTCATCAGCGTCTTCGAGGCCGGGACGTGACCCCGATCAAGAACGTCGACACGAAGACTCCGTGCACAAGTTGCGACGGTGAGCGCGAGCTTCCAACAGGGCTATGGCGACACGGCAAGCCCATCAAGAAAACCTGCGGTCATTGCCAGGGCACAGGCGACGAGCCGATGCCAAAAGCCGACGTCGACCGAGGGCCGATCAAGCCATGAAACGCGTGATCATCGAGTCGCCTTACGGCAGCGACGACAATCAGATCGTCAAGCGCAACGTTCGCTTCCTCCGAGCGTGCATGCATGACGCCATCGTGAACCACAACGAGGCGCCGTTCGCATCGCACGGACTATACACACAGCCGGGCGTGCTCGATGACCGCAAGCCAGAGGAACGCTCGCTCGGAATTCAGGCCGGCTTCCTGTGGCGTGATGTGGCCGAGGCGACCATCGTCTATACGAATCTCGGCATCACCAAGGGGATGGAGTACGGCATTCAGCATGCCGAAGAAAAAGGCATCCCGATCATCCGCCGACTGTGCCCGGGATGGGCCGAGCTGTCTTTGATCACCGGAGGCACCGCATGACGACTGCTTTAAAACCATTCTTCACTTTCTATGGTGGAAAATGGCGTGCAGCTCGTTTCTATCCGCCACCTAATCACGGCACGATTATTGAGCCGTTCGCGGGCTCAGCGGGCTATTCGCTTCGGTATCCAGATCGAAAAGTCTGGTTAGTCGATCTGGATATCAAGATCGTGGCGACGTGGCGCTATTTGATCGGCGTTTCATCGAAAGAAATTCTTGCGCTGCCTGACATCGGCCTTGATCAAACGATCGATGATCTGTCGGTATGCGAAGAAGCCAAACTTCTGATTGGATGGTGGCTCAACAAAGGATCGGCACAGCCCAAGCGCAGTCCCTCAAGCAATATGCGCAAGTCTCTTCGGGGAGAAAATCCTCGTGATCCTCCGTCCGGCTGGTGGGGCTCAAAGATCAGAGAACGCATCGCTTCTCAACTCGATCAAATCCGTCACTGGAATCTCATAGAGGGAGATTATACAAGCGCGCCGAATGTCGATGCAACGTGGTTCATCGATCCGCCCTATAGCAAGGCCGGCAAACACTACACTCATTCTTCTATCGACTACACCGCACTCAGCACATGGTGCCAATCTCGACCCGGAACGGTGATTGCGTGCGAGAACGTCGGCGCAACTTGGCTTCCATTCAAGCCGTGGCGAAAAATCAAGGCAAACGAATCTAAGGGCGGAGGCAAGGTCAGCCATGAAGCGATTTGGATTGGGGAACAGCCACAGAGGAAAACCCGCATGACGTGGAACGTGATCACCGCGCCGAACATGGATCGGCGGTTCGGTTTGCCAGCGCTGCCTGACGAGTGCATCGATTCGATCGTTCAGGATCCACCGAGCGGCATCTCGTTCATGGGTAAAGAATGGGACTCGAACAAAGGCGGGCGCGACGTTTGGATCGACTGGCTGTTCACGATCATGTCGCAGTGCTACCGCGTGCTCAAGCCGGGCGGCCATATGCTCGTGTGGGCGCTGCCGCGTACCTCGCACTGGACCGCGACCGCGATCGAGGATGCACAATTCGAAGTTCGCGACGTGATTCATCATCACTTCGGCAGCGGCTTTCCCAAGTCGCTCGAAGCCGGCAAGGCCATCGACGCACACTTCGGTTTCAAGCGTGTCGCGGTCGATACCGAGAAAAAGAAAGGGCAGTGCAAGCATCTCGACAACGGCGAGGCGTGCCCCGGCCACAAGGGCAAGGGCAAGAACGCTAAGAAGTTCATCCACGTTCCCGAGTCACAGATCATGACACCCGAGGCCGCGCTGTGGGACGGCTACGGCACAGCGCTCAAGCCGTCGACCGAGCATTGGATTCTCGCGCGCAAACCGTTAGAGAAGACCGTGGCACACAACGTGTTGCTCTATGGCACGGGCGTGCTCAACGTCGACGCCGGTCGCGTCGGAACGAACGGCGCCACCAAGCGCGGTTCGCAGGCGCCCTATCCACGCACCGAGGATGGGCGCGAGGATCGCTCGGGTACATGGGCGCGCACCGGGCACGACGTCGAATCAATCGAGGGTGGCCGCTGGCCGGCGAACCTGATCCTGTCTCACGGGCCGGACTGCGAGCCTGTTGGCACGGGGCGGCTACGTGGAGACCGCCGTGAGGGCAGTCAGGGGAGCCGGCCAGCGGGCTTTGTGGACACCGGGGCAGAGGCCGGCGACAACAAACCGTCAGGGCCGCTGTACGGCGATGAGAGCGTTGTGCTGTGGAACTGCGCCATCGGCTGCCCCGTCGCTGAGCTAGACCGCCAGAGCGGCACAGGGAAGCCACATGGAGATCCCGCGAAAACCTCACGATATGGCGGAACGTTTGGCAACGATCAACAGGCGACAAGCCTGAATCAATACAAAGACATGGGCGGGGCCTCGCGGTTCTTCGCGACCTTCCGCTACGAGGCCAAGCCCAGCCGGACCGAGCGCGATGCCGGGCTTGCCGCATTCGAGGCGTCCACGGGCGGTCAGGCGACCGACCGCAAGGATGGGAGCAAGGGGCTCTCGAATCCAAGAGCGGGCGCAGGGCGCACCGGGGGCGCAAAGAACACGCACCCGACAGTCAAATCAATCGCGCTCATGTCGTGGCTCGTCCGCATCATCACTCCACCGGGCGGCGTGGTGGTCGATCCATTCACCGGCTCGGGCACGACCGGCTGTGCGTGCATGCTCGAAGGCTTCGACTTTCTCGGATTCGAGCTAGAGGAAGACAGCGCGGCCATTGCACGGGCGCGGATCAAGTTCTGGGAAGAGTGGGAAGCCGAGCAGATGCCGCTACTCAAGGCAGCGAGCGTCGACAAGAAGGTGCGCTTCGAGCAACTCGACATGACCGAACGGTTGCGAGCGGCAGCAAGCGAACAGTTCGTCGATGAAGCGGCGGGCGAAGTGCGAGCAGTCACCGAAGATTTAGCGGCGGTGATGATGGCCGAAGGGTTCGACGAAGAAACCGATGTATGGGATCGCGCGATTGGAATGGCGATCTATGCGCAAAACATTAGCGACGGCGAGGGAGCGACGAATGGCTAACAGCATCATGGGATTTATCGCGGGCACGACGTTCACACAACGGAAGCTCGACATCGATCAGGTCAAGCTGCTCATGGCGCTCACCGATCGGGGCGATGCGCCGGAGTGGTACGGCATCCGAAAGCTCGACGACAAGTTCATCGTCGGCATGGACATCGAATTCCAGTTCGAGCAACACGGCGAAACGGAAGAATGGAGAATCATCAGATCGTGAGCATCAACATCAAAGAAGCGTCGGTCGTCGATGACGTGCGCACCTTGCTCGAAGACCGCGCCGCGCTACACCAACAGCTCGAAACACAGTTCCGCATGGCGCTGCCGACCGAGAAGCTGCAATACGCGTTCACCGATCCGCCCGAGGGCACGTCGGGCCACGCAGTGCTCGCCGCGATGCGCGAGGCGAACGACTCGCTGATCACGATCTGTATCGCCGCACTCGATGCCGGCGATAAGAACGAGACGCCGAAGCGACCGACCCGCTTTCGATCCGGCCACGCATTCGACGAAGACTTCCGCGAACCCGAGCCGGAGCCGGAGAAGGAATGAGCGGACGCCAAGACAAAGAGAATCGCGAGGCGAAGGCCAGTGCGAAAGACTTGCGGCGGCGACGGAAGTTGATCGAGAAGTTCAAGCCACGCTGCCCCGACTGCGGTGAAGACTTCACCGCCGAGCAGCATGTCAATCAGTGCATCACTTGCAAATATTTCATCTGCGACGGGTGCACGGAGAAACACGCATGCAAGAACGTACAACCACGCCAACAACCGAGGCTCGTCAAGTGACCCAAGCCTTCCCCGCCAATGCCGATGCATTCGACGTTCTCGAAACCCTGCGCACGTTCGAGAAGCGGCACGCCGAGCGAACCATCACTCAGCGCGTCTACTCGTTTATGCATGGCGGGAATCAGTACGCGATTGCGTCGAACGGTTGGGCGATACTCGCGCTGCGCACGTATCTGATCAGCAAGCCGGCCCTGAGCGGGCTCAGGCTGTTGCCCGACTCCTATGTCGAGACGTTTGCGGGTTACTTTGAATCACCGCCAGCGAGCGCGAAGAAGGCCACACTCAAGATGATGCGCGCATGGTGCGGTGCCCCCAAGTATCGTCAGTGCCCGGCGTGCGAGCAAAGCCTCAACGTCACCACGCACGCGGGCAATTTGTTCGACCGCGCCATCGACCGAAACCTGATCGCGATGGCAATCGCGTTCGGCAATGAGGATGACTACATCACGGTGTATCCGGGGTGGCCGGCAAACCTGTCGCCGATCGTGTTTCGGCACGAGCATTTTTTGGCGGTCGTGATGCCGATGCGCACCCCGACTCAGGGGCTTCCGGTCTACCCGGAGATCGGAACGTGACGGAGAAACTTCCGCTGATGGCAATCGTGGTCGATGAGCAGCCACAGCGCGAGCCGATCCGGGCCAAGACAATTCCGCGCTGTACTGTCTGCGGCGATGTGCGAGTGCTCACCGATGGCGTGTGCGAGCCGTGCGGCAAGATCGTCGAGCACGACGACGCGATCATCGACGTGCTCGCCACACTCGAAGACATTACTCTAGGAGATGCGCAAGACCGTTGCGCTGACGCGGCCTCGATGCTGCGCAAACTGCTACGGAGGAAAAAACCGTGAGCTTTCGATGCGACAACTGCGGCACGTCAAGGCCGGCAGGAGAACGACCGGTCAAGGTTATCACCGCCAAGCGACTGAAGCACTACAGCGATTCGTTCGGCTCGGAGACAGAACGCGAAGTCAACATCGGCCAGTGCTGCGCCGATCAAATCACCGAGGCGTCGACCCCTGTGCCGTGGGATAGCGACAACACGCTCAGACAGCCGGTTGGTGAATTGCCCGGCTACGAGGCGGGCAGAGTCAACAAACACTTCGCCGACAAGCTGCGCGGATGACCTACGAAACCATCATGGTGCGCAGCACGATTTCAATCATCACGATTGATCTCGTGGATCAAATCTGCGCGCGCATCGATCTGTTCGTCGAGTCGTATGAAGGATTCGCCAAGGGCATCGCCGATCGATATGCGGGCGAGATACCGCGCGAAGAGGTGGTGCGAATCTGCTACTCGCTGCGACAGCTTCACAGCGTGCACGGGCTCGTCGGACTGCGAGAGTTCGGCGACGAGATGCGCCGCGATCTGGCGCAACCGATGTTCCCATTGCTGAGCACAGAGAACTGAATCCCCGTGTCGGCCGACTTCAAAGACTACATCGAGAACGTCCGCGAAAAAGCCGACTTGTTCGAGGTCATGCTCGAAGACGTCAGCGGAATGACCGAGCACGGCGGCGTGTTTCGCGGCGCCGAAGATTGGCCGTCGCTGATCGCATGGCCTAACGGAACATGGCGCGACTTCGGCGGTGACCGTGGTGGCGACGTGTTCTCGTGGCTGCAAGAGATTCGCAGCTGGTCATTCATGCAGGCCGCCGACTACCTCGCCGATCGCTATGGCGTCGAGCGCATGGAGCGCAGCGCCGAACAAGAGGCGCGCTACGTCGCGCAGCATGCAATCGGCAAGGTGCTCGAAGCGTCGTTCATCTACTACCACAACGCGCTACCGAGCAAGATTCGCAACGAGGTGTTGCGCGATCACTATGCGTTCACCGACGAGACGATCGATCGGTTGATGCTCGGATGGGCCGGGCCACAGGTCGAACACAAGGGGCGCAATGGTCGGCTGTTCGAGTACCTACGGGGTGAGGGGTTCAAAGAGGATCAGTGCCTTGCTTCAGGGCTATTCATAAAATTCAAGAATGGAAAAATTGTCGATTTTTTCGCGGACCGCATCGTGTTCCCGTACTGGAAACACGGGATGCCCAAGTACGCCATCGCGCGACGGTGTGATCCATACTCGGGCGACGACCCGCACGAGTTAGCCAAATACAAAAAGCTGCTCACGCACAGCGACAAGCATCCCTACGTGAGTGACCACATCGAGAACTCGATCTTCTACAACGAAGACGCGTTCACCGGGGTCATCGACGTCGGGCTTGTCACCGAGGGCGTGACCGATTGCATCAGCGCCATGCAGGCCGGCATCCCATGTATCTCGCCGGTCACTGTTCGGTTCCGTGACAAGGATACCGAGAAGCTCGTCAGGCTCGCCAAGCGCATCAAGCGGCTCGTCATCTGCAACGACTCCGAGGCGAGCGGGGCGGGCGAAAAGGGTGCGGTCAAGACGGCGAGCATCCTATTCGCCCAAGGCGTTGACGCACGACTCGCGCAATTGCCCAAGCCCGAGGGCGTAGACAAGATCGACGTCAACGAATTCCTCTGCGCCAACAGCGGCGAGGAACTTCTCAGCGTGCTCGAGCACGCGACTCGGCTGCCCGAGTATCTGATCGAACGCGTGTCGCCCGCAACCGAGCCGTCGCAGATTGGGCGAAAGCTCGAACCCGCGATCGACGTGCTTGTCGGCATGGCAGTCATCGAGCAGACGTCATATATCGCGATCATCGCCAAGCGGTTCAAGGTCGGCAAGGCTGACGTCAAGAAACTGATTCGCGACCGCGCCGAGTTCCTGAAGAAGAAAAAACGCGAGGCGGCCAAGGAGGAACAAGATCAGCGCGAGCGGCTCAAGGGGGAGATCAGCGAGGGCGCGAACTTCTACTACACGCACAATGTCGACGGTGACATGATAGTCGTCTCATCGTTCAAAATCGTGCCGACCGAGCGCGTGAGCGTCGAGGGCGTCGAGCAGATCACGGGCGACATTCTCACCGATAAGAACAAGACCATCAAAGGCGTCGTGTTCCCCCCGAACGCGTGGCAGGGGCGCCGCCAGTTCCTCGCGGCGATCACGCGCGTGTCGCCTGACTTGCAGTGGACCGGCAGCGACGATCAGGTGCAAGGGCTGTTACGCATCGTCGCTGATGCCGACGTCATCAAGCGTATCGGCTCAACCATGCTCGGATGGTGGGATAGCGGCACGAACGACAATGTTCGATGGGTGACCCCGCACGGCATCATCGGGCCGAACGGTATCGAGGTCGACGATCAGCTTGCCTATGTCGCCAATGGCTCACCGCTCGCGGCGCGCGTGAAGTACACGGCGGTCGACGAAGCGAAGGTCAAGGAGATCGCGGCCGAGGTGCTGCCGAATCTGATGAAGCTCAACACGCCAGCGGTGATGCTGCCGCTGATCGGTTGGTACTTCGCGGCGCCGTATCGCAAGCCGATCACCGACTTGCTCGGGCATTTTCCGATCTTATGGAACTGGGGAACGCAAGGCTCGGGCAAGACGTCATTGCAGTTGATCTTCTGGCGCATCCACGGCGTGACCGATGCTGAGCCGTTCAGTGCGACCGAGACCGAGTTCTCGATGCTGCGGCTACTGTCGAGCACGAACGGCGTGCCGATCATCCTCGACGAATACAAGCCCGCCGACATGCTCAAGCGCAACGTCAATCGACTGATGCGTTACGTGCGGCGTGTCTATGGCGGTGAGACCGAATCGCGCGGGCGACCTGACCTGACGCTCGCGAACTACGTGCTCGCGGCGCCGCTGTCGGTCACGGGTGAGAACAAGCCCGACCATGACCCGGCAGTGTCCGAGCGTATCCTGTGTTCGTCACCGAACAAGAACACGATCGAGCTATCGCCCGAGCATCATCGAGCATTCGCGCTCGTGCGACGGGCCGACCTGGGCGCGCTGGCGCTGCCGATGATTCAATTCGCCGTGCAAGCGCCTGTTACCGAATGGCTCGATGCGGCGCGCTCGATCACCAACAGGTTTCTCGCGCAGGCCGACGACGATGGCAAGAGCATCGTCAAGGGCGCGGAAGATGTACCCACTCGCGTGGTCGACAATCTCGTCGTCATGGGGTTCGGGCTGATCGTTTATCAACGGTTCGCCGAATCGCTGGGCGTGTTGTTGCCCGATCCTGATTTCCAAGCGGCCATCGCTTATCAGTGCGACGACTTTCTCGAAGGCGAGGCGGGCGCCAAAGACGTGTTCGATCAGTTCCTCGAATCGCTATCGGCGTGCGCGCAGGAAGGCACGCTGCGCGAAGGCGTCCACTATGCCGGCATCGACGGTGAAATCGCCTTGCATGTTCAGACCGCTTACGGCGTCTACCTGCGCGAGCGGAAGAAGATGGGGCTCGAAGACGCGACGAACGGCTTGCGCGCGTTGCGCCGAGTCATCCGCGAGAAGATCGAGCGGGGCAGCTACATCAAGCGCAACGACGCACGCGTGAAGCTCGCCGAATCGACCCGGCGGTGCGTGCGCATCAAGGTCGACGAGATTCCGACCGGGCTCGACATAGAGCCGTTCCCGGTCGACAACGAAAAGTCATGGGGCTTCCAAACCGAGTTCGGCGACGAAGACGGAGGAGAGCAATGAGTATCAGCACTATCAGGATATGGGACAGCGACGACGGCGCGAGCACGATCACCGCTAACCGGCTCGACGACGGCATCGAGTTGATCTCGAACGACGAAGAGACAAAGGGGCGTGTCTGGTTCCCTCTCACGGCGGCGCCGATGCTCGCTGGCTGGCTGTTAGCACCGTTCGAAGGCCCGACACCGTTCGCACGAGCGACGAAAGGGTTGCGCGCCGTGGCCGACGCGCTCGAATCGGTCGAAGCCGAACTGCGTGCGGCGCTGTCCTACGAGTTGATCGACAACGTGCGGCAGCACGTTGAGAACTCGCTCGCGGTGTTGCGCATGGGCGAGAAGCCGCACGACGTACCGGTCAACACCGGCAGCCGATTGCTACTTGCGCTTGGCCGACTCGACCGCGTGCATGAATGGCTCAGCGGCATCGCACCGCGTCTTCGTGTTCATCAGGTCGACAGCGCACTTAAGGTCATCGAAGACGAAACCTCCGACGGTATCAATCCAAAACAGGTGTGGCCGATCTACGACCTAGACGAAGAAGTGACAATGCGCGGTCGGCGCTGGCGCGTCGTCGGAATCACGGAAGACGGCGGCGTGATGTTCAAGGTGCTGCCGGAAGACAGAAAGGAAACCTAATGCCCAGCATCACAGTTATTCTTGAAGGCGACGGCGCGTTCGAAGACTGGAAGGAGCGCGAGACGTTTCACCTTGGCAACAACGCGCCAGCGATTCGAATCGCGGCTCTGCCTCACGGTATGAGTAGCGGACTGCCGGCCGTGTGTATCGGAATCGATCTCGACGATGCCGATGAACACGAACGCAATCGAAAATTGGCCGACAGCATTCGCGCGATCCCCCTCGAATACCTTCCGGCTGACGAACGAATGCAAATCATCCGCAGCCTCGAAGCGCGCCGAGTCGTCATGGCCGAGACATCGATGCGTTTATTCTTCGCCACCGCTCGTGCGTTCCGCGCGCGATACGGCGACGTCGATTTACAAGACTGATCCAGACAGGGAAGGGCGACGACGATGGGCGAAATCATCAAGCTGGCGAAACGAGGCACGAGATGGCTGGCGCTGCCACCGTCGATCATCACCGAGGTGACGGCCATCATGGGCATCTCGGGCTCGGGCAAGACGTACACGGGCGGCCGGTACGCCGAAGAGATGCACCGGTTAGGCGCGCAGTTCATCGCGGTCGAACCGGTCGGCAACTGGCATGGGCTCCGGCTCAAGGCCGATGGCAAGGGGCGCGGGCTTAACATACCGATCTTCGGCGGCGATCAGGGCGACCTACCGTTACCGAAGGAGTCTGGCGCCGAGGTGGCGCGGTTACTCGTCAAAGAAAGGATCAGCGCGGTCATCGACGTCTCGCACTTCCGCAAGTCACACATGCGCCGTTGGATGGCCGACTTCGCCGAAGAGTTCTTCATCATGAAACGGAAGAACAGATCGGCGGTGAACCTGATGCTCGAAGAAGCACGCGTGTTCGTGCCACAAATAATCCGCAAGGGCGACGAAGGCGCGGCACGCATGCTCGGTGCCATCGAGGACATCGCGCGGCGCGGCCGGAATTACGGCATCGGTCTCACGCTGATGGATCAGCGCCCGCAGTCAGTCAACAAAGACGTGCTCAACCAAGCGCAGAACCTCGTGGTGTTGCAGCTCGTGGCGAAGCACGAAAAGAAAGCCGTGCGCGAGTGGGTCGACGAAGTCGCCAAGTCGACCGGCGATGGTTGGTGGGCCGCGCTCGAGGGACTGGCGCAGGGCGAGGCGTTCATATGGTCGCCGCGTCGAGGCATCTTCGAACAGGTCAAGATTTCGAAGAAGTGGACCTATGACGCCAGCGCGACGCCCGAGTTCGGGCAAGAGAGCAAGCCACCCCCGAAGCTGTCTGAGATCAACGTCGCCAGCATTCGCGAGGCACTCGAAGCCACGATCGAAAAGGCCAAGGAGACCGACCCCAAGGAACTCGCGAAGAAGGTGCGCGCGCAACAGAAGCGCATCGCCGAGCTAGAGCGGAATCTCGCCAAGGAAAAGCACGAGGCCGAGGCCATCGTTCAGATCCTCACGCCGTTCGAGATCGAGGACTTCGAGAATATGAGCGAGCTTGTCTCCGGCGTGATGGGCGACATGGATACGTCAACACGGCTGCTCACCGACGCGGCCGACACCTTGAAGACGCTCTCGGCACGCATAGCGAAGGCGCAGGCCACGCTAGCCAAGCTCAAGGCCAAGAACCCCGAGGCCGAGACGGCAACGAAGCCACAACGGCAACAGCGAGCGGCCATGCCTGTACCGGAACGTTCGCCGGCTGCATCGCTACAGGACTCGGAGGCCAATGGGCTCAGCAAGTCGGAACAGCGGCTACTCGACTCGCTCGCGCGGCTCGAAAGCATCGGCGTCAAGCCGGCGAACCATTTCTCGATGGCGTTCTTCGCCCGGTACAAACCGACGAGCGGAAATTTCAGCAACCTGCGCGGCAAGCTCCGAGCCAAGGGCCTCGTGCGCTACATGAGTGGCGCCACAACCGAGCTGACCGAAGAGGGGGCGGCGCTCGCGAACACGCCTGACAGGCCACCGACGACCGGCGAACTACATGCAACCGTGCTCGGCATGGTGTCGACCGCACAGCGTCGGCTGCTCGCGCCGCTGTTGGAACATTGGCCGAACGGTCTGTCGAATGACGAGCTAGCCGAGGAGTCGAAGTACAAAGCCACGTCGGGCAATTTCAGCAATCTGCGCGGCCAGCTTCGTAGCCTCAGCCTTGTCACCTATTCGGGTCCGGGCGAGACGACGGCGGCCGACATGCTGTTTCTGGAAGGCTAGGGCGGCGGCGGTGAGCGAAAAAAGTCGGAAAGCGGCGAGCCAGGTCGGTAAACGTCCGTGGAAATGTCCGCGACCGGGATGCGACATGACCGGCCACGGAAATGGCGGTCAGTCAGCCCATCGGAGGTGGCACGTTCGCCAAGATCCGATCACGGTTCAATGCACCACGTGCAAACGTGGAGAGTCGTTCCCGAAAACAGGCGGCGCAGACGGTGGCCCGATTCTCATATCGGTCAACGGATGGGGCATATCGAGAACGGGTTTCTGGTTCTGTCCCGATCATAATCCGGGGAAAGAGATCGACGGTTGGACGATCATCGGCGGCGGCATACCGCGCGATGAAGAGGCTGAGCGTGCACAACGCTCGTTCAAGAAAGCGCAGAGCATAGCGCGCACTGCGCTCGACAAAGGAAAGCCATGATCGTCGTCAAGTTAGAATTCCATCGTGCCGGCAAGGGCGATGTCGTCGACCTTGGTCGTGCCCACATCATCAACGACGGCACAGGCGATGCCGTGCACGGCAACTACCTGTTCGAAATCTACAAGGGTGCGCACTACTCCAAGAACACCAACAAGGTTTGGAAGCGCGGTCGAGTTCGCGGCTGGCCTCGCAGGAGCAAGCGCTTCGGGCCGTGGGAGTTGCTCGCGATCTTGTTGATCACCGCACTTGGCGACCGCATCACGAAGGCGACGAAGATGATGGCCGAGGATGGAGGAACCGACTGATGGCCGATCGTTTCGGAATGGAAGATCCGGCATGCCCGTCTTGCAATGGGCCGCTTGCAATTGTCGAACAGACGCAACACTTTCTGAATAGCGAACAGTTCGATGCAACGAAAGCGGGGGATTACTTTTGCTCGAAGTGCCCCGCGTCTGCCGGACAAGCTGGAGAATCAAAAACCACCGGTTACGCCTATTTTTGGGCTCGTCAGCTACAGAAGGTAGTTGAAAAAACCGAAGCGATTTACCCACTGTATTCGCTGTGCCCTACGTGTGGTCACAACGTCAAGGTCGACGAAGACGGCTGCTGTGTGACATGCGGCGCCGACGCGATGGGCCTTGGCATCGATCAGGTACACGCCGCGCTCGAAGCTGCCCTCAAGCCGTGCTGCGCTACCGACCATGCACGCGTCTGCGATAAGCCGGGCTGTGTCGCGGCAACGATCCGGCGCGATGACGGGCACCGCTACTGTGCCGCTGGACATCCAACACGATGGTGCGAAGTGTCGGAGCGCGATGCTGCGGAGGAACGCGTCAAGAAGTTCGAGACGGCACTGAAGACGAATCGCGAACTACTCGGACACCTCGACCTGCGCGCGGCCGAAGGATTCGCGCAAGCGCACGGCCACGAGTACACCCAAGAGTTTATCGATCTAGCTATCAAGGCAAAGAAGTTGGCCGCCGACCTGATCGGCGATGACCCGCCGAGAGACGACTAATGGGAATGAAGTCAAGGCGCGAGCCAAAGCGCATCGACGAGTCGGTGCCTGCCACGACTGAACCTATCGCGATTCACAGCCCGGAAATCGATACGACCGGCATGGTCGACTACAGCAACGCGGGCGGCATCGAGACGACGTGCCCGGACCGCGAAGACGGCCAGCACTGCCGGTGCTGGTACGACAACGAACCATGCTGCGCGTGCGGCGACAACGGAGAGGGGCTCGACGTATGACCGACAGTGAAATTCCGAGGCGCTCGCGGATCGACAAATACGTTCCCGCAGAGACGGCGATCAGCAATGCGATCGAGGCCGTCGAAGAAATGCCACCGGACACGCGCTTGACGGAGGCGGTCATCCTTCTAGGTCAAGCGCAGGACAAGGTAGCCGACTTCGTTGACGGCGTTCCTGTGAAAACCTTCCCGTGGTACCGGCGATGGCAGTGGACGTATCCGATGGTGATGATCGCGGCAGTTGCTCTATTGGGATTTGTGATGAGCAAATGCAGATGACGCATGCAGACGGGGAGGGCGACGTATGAAAACCGGCGACACGTTCGAAGTGAGATTGAAGTTCAAACTGACGAGGCTGGAGAACTTCGGCGATGAAGGCACCTATCGCTACACGTTCGAGCTAGACGAGTCAGCGGAACTCGAACCGTCATGGCTTCCCGAATATGGTGCACCGCCTATCGTCGCGATCGATCTCGGCAGAGAGCTTGCTGATGACCCGGACCTTACATCCGAAGAAGTCGACAAGACCGTTCGCGCACTCGCTGCCGAGGCGACGAAGGTCGACGTGCTCGAATACCTCGCGATCGGGATCAAGAACGCATGACCGACCGACGAGCACGGGAACTTCGCGATGAACTCGCCAGGGCAACGCCGACGCCTTGGAGCCGATACGCGAGTCATTCGGACAACGCGCCGCACGAATTCATCTTCGACAAGCTGCCGGGTTATGGCGGCAAAAAGATTCTCGAAGTGAAGCGGATGCCCGATGGCAAGTGGCACGATCACGATTTCGTCATCGAAGCCGTGAACGCGCTGCCTGTATTGCTGGACGCTCGCGACGAACTGTTGAAGAAGCTCAGTGTTGCCGAGCAGCATATCCGTGTTCTCACAGAGCAGGCGGTGAGCGGATGATCGACGGTCACAACGACGCGCTAGAGGCGATCCGTCACGCGGGCAAACGCCTCGACAGACTCAACCAAGTCGACAAGCAACTCGAAGAGAGCGAGCGGCGGCGTGTGCTCGCGGAAGACGAGCTTGCGGCGCTCGGTACCGAGGTCATGTATTGCGTCGACTGCGCAACGCCGTTCCGTTACATCCCGGGCGTGCATCAGATCGAGTATTGCTTCACCTGTCTCGGGCGGCGCAGCCTCGACGTCGGTCACCTTGAAGAAGAGATCGCCGAGCTACATCGAGAGATCGAGTTCATCGATAGCCCGGTTGTCGTGTCGCTGATAGGCGCTCGCAAAACGATTGCTACGACCGCGCGCGGGTTCGCACTTAGAGAGTTCGGCTGGCTGTTGATCCTCATGGCGACCGCGCAGCGCAACCTGATCGAAGAAGATGAGCGGCTACGGCTGGCGCATCACTGGATCAATGCGCGCGATTGCAAGCGGCACAGTGTCGCTGGCTGCATCGACGATGACCTACCTCAGAAGGAATGGTGCGCCGAGTGTATATCGCATCACGTACTAGACGGAGGCTCATTCCCCAACGGGAAGGATTTCCCCGAATACCCCAACGGCTACAAGCCGCTGACATCCATGCCCAAGAACAAAGAGTGACGATGACTAGCGACATGCACAGAGGACACCGCGTTCTCTGGCTCTACGCCGATACGCGCCAGCCTGTTGCCGAGACGCCGAATAGGGACTGCGGTTTCTGCGGGCTGACCAATACGTCCGAGGGGCACGATGGATGTCTAGGCACCCTACCCGGCGTCATAAATGCGTGTTGCGGTCACGGGCAACCGCACCAAGCATTCGTTCAATACGACAACGAAGGCGGCACCATCTTCGGTGAGCGCGCGCTCGCGGCCATCGGCGAACTCAAAAGGGCGCGCGGATGACGACGATGCACTCCATGTTCCCACCACCGGAGGGGCCGTGCCCGGATCCGCCCGCGCATCACGTCGCTACTGATGCGTGTCATCACGAATGGCAGACGTGGGACAAGAAAACCGGTGAACCGATTTGGGTGCTATGCGACTGCGAAGACCCGGCGAGCCCGTGGCCTCCGCGCAAACCAACCGACGGCCCGATCGATTGCGATTGCTACTTCTGCGCTGGCAAGCCTCGGCAGGACAGAGGCCGCGCGAAGTGCGAGAACGAGAACCACCACTGCGACTACTGCCACGAGAAGAGGCGGTGCACGACGGTCGAGTGCATCGAGGCGCGCGCTCAAACAGGAGGCACGACATGAAGACACTAGAAAAATACCTGCGCGACAACGCACCCGTGTGCGACTTCGCGTTTCGCGCGGCGCCCGCTTTTGCCGATGGCCGCTTACAGATCACGATCCATCCGCTCGACAAGAGCGGCGAGACGGTCGACTACTACGTGCACGGCAATGTTCTCGCCCCGCTCGACGAGCACGACGAAGAACACTCGCTCGCCAAGAGAGCGGCCGAGATCCTCAAGTGGGACCACGGTCCGGGCGCGTATCATCATCGCGACACGTGCGACGGCTGCTTACTGTTGGCCGAGTTGACGACGTGAAGTGGACGTCGAAACGAATCACCGCGCTGTTGCGTGAGATGCACGCCGAAGACATCTTCTTTGCCGAGCTGCGGGCGGGCGCGGGATGGGGCGTGGACAGCGAGCGGCGCATCGATGCGTTCGCGATGTCGCCGTATCCGAGCAAGCACAACGTGCGCACGGCCTACGAAATCAAGATCAGCAAGCGCGATTTCAGGCGTGAGATCGACAACCCACTCAAGCGCCGGCCCGCGCTGCTCTACGCCAATCAGTTCTATTTCGTCGCGCCGATAGGTGTCATCGACCCGGGCAACGTGCCCATCGATTGCGGGCTGATCGAGATCACGAACGACGAGCCTAACAGACACGTCGCGACGAAGATCGAGTTCACCGTCACCGCACCGTGGCGCGAAACTGATGCGCCGACGTGGCGGTTCATCGCGTCCATGCTGCGGCGCTCGATGACCGCGTGCCCGAGCTGCGCGGCACCACTGCTCTCGGAGTGTGCGTCGTGACGATGACCCAACCCTACGAAATCGGCATCACGCACGATTGGCTCGTGATGCCGATGCGCGCACAGCCATGGCCCAAAGGCGCCGCGCATCCGTGGAGACCGTGCCCGGTGTGCGGGGACAGGTGGCGACCATGGGCGGGCTCGTTGCTGCCCTGTCACGCGAAATGTATGTGGACGCCCGAGGGCGCGATGATGTTGTTCCGCGACAGGCGAACCGAAACACGGTTGGAGACGGCACTCGGGTTGACGCGCTCGATCATCCGAGCCGGTCGGCGCGTTGGTGAGAACATGGCAGCCCTGACGAAAAACCCCGACATGTTCGAGCACGTTGATCGATCGCGGCGTTGCGACACGTTGAACTGCGCGCTAATAGCCGGCCATGAAGTCGACCATAGCTGTCGAATGCGAACCAGCGCCGTCAAGCGTGGAGAGCTTCAGTGGCTCTGGCACGAGCCCGGGTGCACGCTCGGACCTGACCACGAAGACCACTGCACACGCAACGGCTATCCGACGTGCGGCTACGGACGCGTTCGAGCGGCGTGCCGACTCCACTACGGGCACGAGGCACCGTGCTCGCCGCTAGAACGCCCTGTCGAGGATGAAGACAACCCCGGCGACATAGTGGGATGCCATGCGCTGTGCGGCCCAAAGGGGATGCGGAGCAATTGCACCCTTCACTACGACCACGACGGGGAGTGCCAGCCATGAGCGCAATCGACGTACTGCTGATCGTCGTCGGAGTGGTCGGCCTCTTTGGTTGGGGGTACGCCTTCGGTGCGTGGCGCCGACGTAACCGCCGGCCGGCAATCGACACGAGTTCAATCAGTCGAACAGTCGACAATATTCGGGCTGCGCTCAACGAGCAAACGGGAAGCGGCGATTTTTCTATCGGCTCCGGCGTGTGGCCGGGCATCAGCAAGCTGACCGAAGAAGCCGGCGAGGTGTTGCAGGTATGCGGCAAGCTAATCGGCACGGGCGGCGACGTACACCACTGGGACGGCAGCAACTTGAAGGCGCGACTCGAAGACGAGATGGCCGACGTCATGGCGGCGTGTGAGTTCGTTGCCAGTCGCAACGATCTGGACGCGGGCCGAATCAGTCGACGTGTTGACGAGAAGATCGCGCTGTTCAACAGGTGGCACGAGGAGCAAACGTCGGCGCCCTGCCCGAAGTGTGGCCGCGTTGCCGTTCACGCATTCGGTTGCCCTCTGTCGCGCTGTCCGACCTGTGGCGGTACCACTGAGCACGCGAACGGTTGCCCCGAGGTGAAGGAGCAACGCGGATCGGGACCATGTACGTGTCGCATCCGGGGCGGAGCCGCACGGTGTAGCGTGCACGGTTCTGTGGCAGGAGATTCGAAATGATCTACGAACTGATGCAGACGCGGATCGGCGTCTCGTGGCTCGCGTTCGGCCTTCTAGCGTTTTTGGCTATCTGGTTTGCAGTGAGCATCGTTCGACACGCGTGGCGCGGCTGGCGCTCGAAGGAAGTGCCGCCCGAGGCGGGCGCACTAGCGCCGCTACCGACGGCGACGACGATGCCGAGATCGAGGTTCCCGGCGATCCGGCGACAAGCGCTGCCGGCCATCGAGCGGCACAACGACTTCGGCGCGGTCAGTCACGTCGACGCACCTCGCGACAGGCGTGCCTCGGTTCTCGTCGCTCACGTTGACGGTGACGCTGCCAAAGGGGTTGTCATGGCGCGGCGCGCACAGGCGGTCGTGCCCTCCGGCGGGCCACCGACACCGAAGCCGGGCAAGCCCCCGCCGGGTAAGCCCCCGGCGAGCGTGCCGAAGCGGCGGCGCTCGAATGCGCCCGGCTGGGCGACGGCAGTCGTGGGCCGCAAGGCGCCGGCCGCTATGCCAAGGCCGCCAAAAATCCCGCCGAGCGAGGAGCCGGGCTCGTGAGCATCAACATGACCGATTTGTTCTACGCCGTGGCATTGATCGTCAGCCCGATCGTGGTCGCCTTGGCGGCCGTGCTCGTCGTCAACTTCATCGTCGTCGACCGCAGGCTCGCCAGCGCGCGCGAGGCGTTCAGGCGATGGCGGTTGCGACGGCGCGTGCGCTGGTACGTGCGCCGGCTACGGTGGTCGGCGGTCGAGACGGCGGCAACGCTGGACAGGGCGACGAGCGGCATCATCGATCAGTTCGGGCGACCGTTGCCCTCGCCCTGGACAGTGAGCGCAGACGCGGCGGCCCGGCGCCTAGAGCGCGACATTCTCGCTCGCGGCGGCGACCCAATAGCCAGCGCAGGCGACCGCGAATCCGGGCCGGTGCTGTGCGACTGCGAAGACCCCGAATGCGGCGCCGACGACTTCGCGGCGGCGCCTCAGCGGACCGTGGCGGCGCTCCCTCGAGCCCGGACGTTGGCGGCGCCCGGTAATCTCCGAGGTCGTGACGGGCGGCGGGCGCGCGCTATGACAGCGGTACTCGGGGCCTGTGCCGGCGCCATGCTCACGGTGGCATGGTTGCACCCACTGCCGAGTGAGGTGTTCAGTGGGCATCATTCGCTATATCAAGCCCCTACGGCGAGTTTCCTCGACATACCCAATGCCAAGTTTGGTCAAAAGAGGCTTCCTCTAGTGGTAGGGACCGAGTTACCGGGTTTACCGGGTTTGCGAAGGGTAGTGTCGAATTGGAACGCCGTTTTCGCGCCTAGCGGCTCCCCGGTCCCTCGAGCGACCCGAGAGCATGGTTCCCGGCTGCATGGCTCTCTGCCCCATGGTTTACCGGTTCTAGGTGGTAACTTACCGGTTGGGGGTGGCAGAGGAAAAGCGAAGTATTCCGGCGTCGTGAATGCACTGCACCCCCTAGTTACCTACTTTACCTATAGATATAAGTATAGCTACTATAGAGAGTACACACATATTCGAGTACCCCCAGATGAGGGGGTGTGTGTGAACGTGGATCCGTATAGGGGGTATATCTATCGCGAAAAGGCGGTAAACCCGGTAAACCATACTTATCCTCCTGTTATTGTTCGTGATTTTAGTGGTAACTCATCGAGCGAGTTACCGGTAACTCGGTCGGAGGGGGTTTCGAGTGGCTACTAGTCCCATTTCGAGTGGAATCGCCTGCCCCGAGTACGAGGCGATGGAGATGACGAAGCGCTGTCGGTACTTCAACGACGACCGCTCATGCCAGTTGACCGCCCACCCTGTTTGCGAAGAGTGGCTTCGATCGAACCCCGAGAAGACGATCCCGAATCCGTCGTCAGCGACGTTCGTGGAGAGCAATCCCGACTACAAGATTGCCGTCGTCGAGGGCTTGCACTTCCGACCCGGTTGGAAGGCCAAGATGCTCGAGCGCCTGACCGACTTCCCGCCCCCTGTTCGAGCTACGCCGTCGACGACGAACGAGCAGAGCGCACAGGCCCCGAAACCGACACCGCCACCGAGCCCCGCTGTTGTCGCTGTCGGCAAGCAAGCGCCGTTCACGGTCGAGGGAGTCCCTTCGGAGATCGAGGTCGCTAGCTTTCGTGCTCTCGGTGTAGAGGTGTGCATCACCAACGACACCGTAGGCGAGTTGTGGCTCGTGCCCAAGTACACCGACGCGAAGCGAAAAGAGATCACCCCCGAGCACCTGTTGACGTTGTGCCGACTCATCGCCGCGTTCCCCGGCTGTTCTGTTTCCAAGTTCATCAAAACCTACGTGGAGGCTTAGAAATGCTCTCGTTCGATCACATCACCGTTCCCGTTATAGCAACCCGTCAACCTCCGGCCTACGCGAATGATCTGATCAGCGTGTCCAGAGTCAAGCGGTTCGAACAGTGCCCGCTCTCGTTCGAGATGCGCTACGTGCAACGGCTGAAATCCGAGCCCGGATTGCCACTGCACTTCGGCAACTTAATGCACGACACGCTGGAACACACGATGCGACAGATCGTCGACGACAAGTTCTCAGGTCCATTTCCTAAAGAGATGATGATGGAGGTCTACCGCGAGAGATTCGAAGCGAATCAGCACATCAACGAGTTCGAAATCTTCGAAGAAGGCCGACACATTCTCGTCGACTACGCCGCACGCAACGGCATCGTCGACTATGCCCGCTACATCGGAATCGAGCAGCGCTTCGAGTTGCCGTTGGCTGGTTGGAACTTCTTGGGCTTCATGGACCGCGTCGACGACCTTGGTGACGGTCACATCAACGTCAGAGACTACAAGACGAATCGAGTGCTGTTCGATCGCGATCAGGTCGACAACGACTTGCAAGCGTCGATCTACTGTTGGGCCGCAAAGAAGCTCTACCCCAACGCGAAGAAGATTTCCTTCACGTTCGACATGCTCCGTCACGGTATCGATATGCGAACCGAGCGAGACGAAGAACAGATCGAAAGCGCGATCAACTTCGTCGAGTCGTTGGCACGCCAGAGCGAAGAGGGACCGTACCCGGCTCGCTTGAACGACTTTTGTGCATGGTGTGATCAGCGAGGTCAGTGTCCGGCGTACCAGAATGCTCTGGCGACCGATGACGAAAAACTCGCCGAACTGTTCATCGCGAATCCCGAGGTGCTCGAAGAGGTGACCGCAGAGCGAGAGCGAGTCAACTACATTTTCAAGCTGCTCAAGGGTCGGAAAGACGAACTCGAAAAGCTGATCAAGGCCAAGATCAAGCTCGACGGTCCCGTGTCCGCGAATGGTTTGATCTACTCGATCAACAAGGCGAAAAGAGGTCGGAAATTCCCGAACAGCGTCGTCAGCGTGTTGGCTGCAAAAGCGAAGCTGGACGAACACGAGGTTCGCGACAAGGTGACGAGCATCGACGTGAAGAAGGTCGACGCGCTCGTGAAGCGTTGCGCAAAGGATATGAATGCTGCCGAGGCGAAGATGTTGAAGATCGAGATCGATGCGATGGCCGAGTCTGGTTATCAGAGTCGTTTCTCGGTACGGAAGGAAAAGTAAGCCATGACGTTCGGAACTACCGTGCGAAGCGCTCGCCAAGAGACCGGTTACGGCCTTCGCGAGCTAGCTGAGCGAATCGATATTTCACCCGCGTACCTGTCGCGCATCGAAACGTCGTCGATTGAGTGCACGCCTTCGGAGGATTTGATCCGCATGCTCGCGTCCGTGCTCAATCGCGATGCCGATGAACTGTTGCGATTGGCAGGAAGGTTACCGACCGATATCCAGCACTACATCCTGAGCAATCCGAAGGTGCTCAAGCGTCTACGTCGTGAGGTGAGAAACGCATGATCGTCTTAGGCGTCGATCCCGGTTACGCAAACTTCGGATGGGCTCTCGCCAACGTGACGAAAGACGGAATCGAACCGTTGTGCGTTGGCGTGCTCACGACTGAAAAATCGCCGAAGAAGAATCGAGTGCTTGCCTCGGATGACGAGTTCCGTCGAAGCAAGGAACTCTACGAGGGATTGATCGGTCTGATTGTTCGCAACGACG
>SDBU01002333.1_pt1 | contig 25454 bp, 20 predicted proteins | sample 2277071 | NCBI WGS metagenome assembly SDBU01 (sample SAMN10397929, study PRJNA504765) | marine sediment metagenome | isolation source: marine sediment core GS08_GC12, 126 cmbsf | place: Arctic Ocean: Gakkel Ridge, Loki's castle | collected 2008
CGCGGCAAAGACGGATGTCGATATGGCCAGGATCGTCATGATCCATACACTCTTGATGATGTCGTGTTTCTTCATAATTCGATCTTCCTTTGTTGTAGACATGCCATCATCGCTGTCGGAATCGGCAGCGAACAATCTCCTCATCCGGGAAATCCGGGTTCATGGCTTCACGATCTCCTTCTTGTTACCCACTCGTCCAGTTCTTCTGAACGCGTTCGCGCCACGACGGCCCTTTCCCTGCGGCCAAGCTTGTCCAGCAGCGTCCGGTGAGCAATGAACGGCGTGCTGCCTGTCCGGTGGCCCCGCTTTCGCGCCGCGTCGCCACGGCACAGAAGATGATTGCCGCGGCGCCGGAGAAGGACGGTCCGGCTGCCTACTCGTCAGCCGGTTCACCGTCGCCATACTTTGAGAAATCCCGTCGCCGCAGCGCCTTAAGTCTTTCGTGGAAGACTCTGTAGGACGATGCGTCATCCAGCCTGACCGGCTCCGCGGCCCGTCGGCGGGCCGCCGCGGCCTCTCCTTTCCGACCAAGCTGATCGAGGATGATCGCCTTCGTCACCCACAGCTCCGAGAAGACATCGCAGGGACTCGTGACAACGACGTCCGCCATATCCTTCCGCCAAGTCTCTGGCTTTGCTCTTCTTCCTCTCTTGCGAGGGTAGTGCTGAAGCTTGTGCGCATCAATGGCCGTGTCGATGTCCGCTAGGGCCCCGTTCCAGTCCCTCAACCCGATATGCGACAGGGCGCGGCCGTGAAAGCAGGGCCCCCGCCACCGGTACCGATCGGGCTCTCTGGGCGCGAACGGGCCCGCGAAAATGCGAGCGGCTGTCTTGAAATCGCCCCGCGCCAACGCTTTGTAGGCCGTTTCACTTTCACACACTTCAATGTGGACTTTCATGGCGAGGAGGAACACAAACTTCATGCTGTCGCCGTATGGGAGTCCCGATGCCCGCCACGCGATAGTCCCGTCGCGGCGCAGCAGAAAGACGTTGGGGATGCGATCCGCCGACAGGATGCCCAGCCGCTGCACCAGCGGATTCCTGATGCCACCGGGAACCATGGCCGCCCGGCAGGTCAATGCTCTTGCTTTCATGTGGGCGTTGATGCGGTCCGCATCGTCACTCAGAAAGGCCGCGATCACGTTGACCTCTTTGTTGATATGGCTGTCGGCCAGTTCGCAGGCATATCTGATCACACTATGGGGGCTCTTTCTCTCATCACGCTCCCGGTTGGCTTCCATTGGGAATTCTGCATCCGCATCGGCGGATGGCTCGATGAACACAAGCAGCGTCAATTTGCCTTCGGTATCCCGCGGCAGGGTCAGTGCGCCGCCGTCTGGGGTCTTGAGTTCAACCTTCGGCAGGCGGTCTCTCGTCGGGGCCGCACCGTGATTGATGATGTAGCGGCGTGGCAAGCCGCGTTCGCGTTCGTGGATGATGTAATTGGCTCTGAGCAAATGGTACGTGTGATGTCGGTCGCGCAAGAACGAAGCAACGGACCACAGCATGGGATTGCCGCCGTACGGATCCTTGAGAAGCCTGCGGCGGTAGCGGCCATGCAACTCGTGCGAGTGGGCATCCAGCGCCAGTATCGCGGCCGCGGCAAAGGCCGAGCAGGGAGCGCGAGGCCCGCCTGTCTTGTCAATCAAGGCCGAGAGAATGGGCTCCGGCTCCAAACCGCCCCGGCGGATCGCCGCTTTGGCCAGGCAGAACCGCGGCACGACCCCGGCGCCCGGGGGCAGCTTAGCGGCCAGCGAAGTGCGCGCCTCCCGGGCCGCCTGTTCAAGATATTTCGGCTCGCAGGCGAGGTTCCACATGCCCAGCAGGGCCACGATCCTGCGGTTGCGCACGATCCAGAGATCCGGAGCGTTGGGGTATCGCTTGACGGCATCCAGGCACAACTTCTCAGCCTTCTTATAGTTCGCCAGTGCCTCGGCACGCGTCAGTCGATAGCGGAGCGGGGGCACACAAAAGCAGGCCTGGATCGCGTGAAGCGTCCCGGCGGCGACCGATTCGCCGGTACGTTTCAGTCTGGTCCCGGACTCCGTGTCCGAATCCATTGAGACCATCTTTAATTCAGGGGGCAGAGCTGGGTCAAGGGAGCCATAGGGCTCGGTAACCAGGAAATCGCCAATAAACATAGACTGCATCTGTGTCAGATAGCGTTGGTCCGAGATCCTATCATTCCGGAGACTGAATGAGCTTTTACGGGCATGCTTCGGCCCCAGGAGGGCATGCCCGTAGGCGTTGACCAGGAGACCGCGAGGATCTCTCTGCGCATAAATTCGGTATGCCTGGCTTCTTCTCCCCCCGGGCAGCCGCATCACCGTCCAGTCCAACGCCAGGGCGCGTAGTATCGCTGCTCCTGCGTCAGGCAGTTCGTCCAGATTGAAGCTGAATACATCGAATCGATCCGGGTACTTGACCTGGATGTCCCTGATCTGTTTGAGGTACTGCTCGAACCCCGGCGTTCCCCCCGACCAGAACACCATGATGCAGTGGTGCCCCATTTGATCGGCCGGGAAACGCAAGGAGACGCCATCGGCGCGCGTGTAGGTGCCCGTGAACAACACGTCCAAGTTGCCAAGTCCGAAATACTTCTTCCGGAACTCAATAACGGCGGGATCACCCGGAAACCCTTCGCTCAGGGCGCCGCGGATTTCCTTCTCGAGGTCGAAGGCCTCAAGCTTCGGGGCGATCAGCGAGGCTATCATCAGACTTCTCGCTTCAGCCGGCGTGTCGCGGTAACGTTTGACCAACTCCGCCAGTGCGTGGGCCCGCTCCTTCAGGTCCGCGTTCTTGAGCGAAAGGGCCTTCTCCGAAAGTAGCATATCCGCCTCCAGGCGGATCTCGGCGTACTCATCGGGGGCTTGGGTCAGCCGGGCACAGGTGTCGAACAGTGCGGCGCGATTCCGGTCGGATGCCTCCAGTGTCAGCAGAATCTTCTGGGACTTGAGCATGACGCCCAACACGCGATAGCGGTTGGGTGCGGCGGGAAACGTCTTAAGCAGATCTTCCGACCGGCGAACGATAATCTTGCACGACCTGCGTTGCCTGACCGCTGAGGCTGCCTTGTCTCTCTTGGCTAGCTCCGCCTCAAGCGCTGCGATCTTACTCTCGGGGATCCGTGGGCCGGCGGACGGCCCAGACGTTCCCTGTGGCTGGGCGGCGCACACTTGAACGGATATCAGCAGGAGGGCCAGGCATGCAAGCCGAACGTCGTACATCATCGGTTCCTCTTCCTACTGCTGGCAAGCCTGAACATCTTCAACTGTGAGTGGCGGAACAGAACCGTAGCGCCTGTGGCTATGTCTACCCCGGGCCGACCGGGGCTCGGCCAGGAACGCGTTGGCATCTTCGGGGTCAAGCCGGATCGTATCTGCAACTGGCTGGGCCTGTCAACCCGAGATTTCCCAGATAAACTCCAACCGACGACCATCGTCGGCCTTTCTGAAGATTCTAACCGCGATTGCAGCATCCGGTTCTGCCTCTTCTGCTGGATGACTGGATGATCGGGCCGTTCCCGAGCCATGACGCCCCCAAGACCGACCCCTGCAAAGGCGTTCATGGCCGGTCCGCACAGACCCTCCCCATCGCCTCCGCGTCCTCCGGCCGTCCACGCTGGCTCGCCACGCTCGACGCTGGTGCGATATCTCGGCCTGAGCCGACCCCGTGGGGCCTGAACGGCGACAATCGATCCTGGTCGAGTGTGGCGGGCCGAGGTCCAGCCTGTGGTCCGCGCACCGGCACGCCCAGACAAGCCCAGGGCACGCCCAGCCGTCTTGGGGGAAATGGCCGATCCGCCGTAAGTGTCTGTATTTATAGTGGTTAACGAACACGCCCGAGAGGACTCGAACCTCTAACCCTCGGTTCCGAAGTGCAGTCAGGCGAAATCCAACGCTACCGTAACCAATGTCTTATACAGTAGATACGTTCTTTCAAGATTGCAAGCGTTTTCTCCAGAACCGCCCCCAATCGCCCGATTTCGGCCCATTTTGAGTAGTCTACTCACTGTCGATCTGGCCGAGTCGGACGTCGGCGGCGTTCATTCGGCGTCCCGAAAGTCCGGCTTGAGGGCCGGCAGATCGACGCCCTTCTCGCGGAAGCCCGGCCAAGCCGCCAATAGATCGTGAGTGAAGTATTTCTTCCGCTTGCCGCGTCTGTAGGGCTCGGCCAGAGGCGCCATCGTGATGGTCCCGTGCCTGCCCGCCGCCAGCAGCGCTTTGCGCCGATGCACGATCGATCGCGCGGAGATCTTCTCGCAGAACTTGGCCATGAAATCGTCCAGTGTGATGACCTCATTGCCGACAGCCTGGTGGGAGCTGCTCGCCTTCTTGCCGTGGCCGCGGCGGGTATCTTCCTGCTTCTGCCGTGACCCGAACGATGAAGGTTCCATCGTAATCCCCCCTATATAAAACCACCCGTCGGGCAGGCGCGTGCGCCCATCCGACGGGTGTGATTGATCCAGACATTTACTTCTTAAGCAGTTCAACCATGGCTTTACCCATGCCAAGGCCGACGTTCATGTAGGTCTTGGCGTTGCCGCCGTAGTGGGCGTTGGAGGCAGAGCCCATGCTCAGCGGGTTGGTGTAAACGGTTGCAACATCGCCCTTTAGTGCGGGGTACTTCGCCGGGTCGCTAATGGCGAACATGGCGTCGAGGATCAACTTTTCGTTGCCCTTGGCGTTTTCCTTGTTCGTTTGGCCGAGGGTGGCGCAGACGAACTTGGCTTTCGGGGCGTTGAATTCTTTGCGCAGTGCTGCGATCAGGTTGTTCAAGTTCTTCTCGTACCTCGAGGCGTGACCAGCGTTGTAGCGGTCCTTGTCACCCTGCCACCAGAGGAAGCCAACGACCTCATACTTGGTCGCACCAGGGTAATACTTGTCCAGGTTCTTCAGCACATCCTTGGCGCGAGCGACGTCACCGTCGTACTGGATGCCGGCTTTCCAGCCGATGGGCCTGGGTTCGGTACCCTTTTCCCACATGGAGGGGCTCTGACCGTAGCCAGCGTAGACCATGGTCTTGCCATTGACGTCAAACTCGTAGGGCTCGGAGCCGGGTGGGAGCAGGTCCCAGCCGAGGCTGCGGTTGCCGGTGGAACTTTTGAGGATCATCACGGGCTCGTCCAGCGCGGTTCCGAGTTGATGGCCAATGCCGGTCTCGATGCCGATCGCGGCACCGGAGACGGTCAGCCAGTCGTTGCGCATGTTGCGGGTCTTGCCGGGGCCGCCGCTTCCCCCCACGTGCACGTTGCGGACGTCTTTGCGGGTGGTCCAGTTGCCGGCCTCATCGACCATGAAGGGATAAAGTTTTTCGTTCTTGACCGCGTATTCGAGTGAGCCCTCTTTGTCACCCTTGACCTTGCCCATCTCGAGTGTGTTTGACTGGCCCATGATGATGAAGACCTTGACCTTCTTGGTCATGTCCGCAGGCTTGCCATCGGGATCAGGGAGTTCAGCAGCCGATGTCGAGAAGGTAAATGACGCCAACATCAAAGCGGCAAGCGTCAACACAAAAGCAAATCGTTTTTGATCCATCATGATCAGGTTCCTTTTTCTGATACGGTTCGTTACTACAAATTAACCGAGATTTCCCGGATGGCCTCTGACCGACGACCATCGTCGGCCTTTCTGAAGATTCTAACCACGATCCCAACATCCGGTTCTGCCTTTTCTGCTGGATAACTGGACAGTCGGGCCGTTCCCGGGCCACGTTGTCGCTCAAACCGCCTACTGCAGAGGTGTTCGTGGCCGGTCCGCACAGACCCTCCCCGTGGCCTACGCATCCTCCGGCCGTCCACTGTCGCTCGCCACGCTCGACGCTGGTGCGATATCTTGACCTGAGCCGACCGTGGGGCCCCTGCGAGGCGCCAATCGATCCTGGTCGAGTTTGGCCAGCCCCCGTCCAGGCTGTGGTCAGCGCACCGGCACGCCCAGACAAGCCCACGGCACGCCCAGCCATCTTGGCGGAAATGGCCGATCCGCTGTAAGTTCATGACCTGGTAGGGATTAACGAACACGCCCGAGAGGACTCGAACCTCCAACCCTCGGTTCCGAAGACCGATGCTCTATCCAATTGAGCTACGGGCGCTTGGTGGGGTATTCATACGCCGGTGGCGTCTGGGAATCAAGTTCTTCCCGGCGGCCGGATGGGGGGGAGGGTTGTGGAGGCCCTTTCAAAGGGCCGGCCGATGGCGTAAGCTTCGCCATTGGCGGCCATGAGAGCACCGATTGAGACATTCTCGTGTCAGAGCGGCAGCAACGGCAACTGCATCTTTGTGCGGGCGGGGCGGACGCGGCTGTTGATCGACGCCGGCATCAGCGGGCGGCGGGCCGAGCTGCGTATGGCTCACCACGGCCAGGATATCCGCAAGGTGGACGCGTTGCTGCTCAGCCACGACCATCACGACCACGCGCGTTGCGGCGGGGTGTACCAGCGTAAGTTCGGCCTGCCGATCCACACCACCGGCGGCACGTACAGGGCCTGCCGCGGGACGCTGGGACGCGTTGACGACGTGCGCCTGTTCGATCCGGGGGAGACGTTCGAGATCGGCGAGGCCGTCATCCACACGATTTCCACGCCGCACGACGGGGCCGAGGGTGTGTGTTTCATCATCTGCCACGCGGGCCGGCGGCTGGGGGTGTTCACGGACCTTGGCTTCGTCTTCGGCAAACTGGCCGAGGCCGTGGCGGACGTGGACGCGATGTACCTGGAGAGCAACTACGACCCCGAGATGCTGCAGGCCGGGCCGTACCCCCCTCACCTGCAGGCGCGGATCCGCGGCGACGGAGGCCACCTCGCCAACGCCGAGGCAGCCGCCCTGCTGCGGGACTTCGGCACCGGCCGAGTTCAGTGGGCGGCCCTGGCACACCTGAGCGAGCAGAACAACACCCCCGCGGCCGCACTGCACACGGCTCGCCGCGTGCTCCGACGACCTATGCAACTGCACGTGGCCCGTCGAACCGGGGTCTCCCAAGTCTTTCGCGTTCTCTAGCCGACGGTCGCGGCCCCCTACCCGCTCTACCTCGGACGTCGCGAGTTCGAGGCGGCGCCGTCCTTCCCCTTGGCGACCGACAGGACGATGTTCCGCATGATCTCGAAAGCCGACCGGGGATCGTAGCCATCGATCGTCCTGGCGGTGCAGCCGACTAAACCGGCGGTGATATCCTCAGGGCTGAACAGCACGGCCGGCCGGCCGTCGACGAGTACCGCGCGGAGACGAGGCTCCGTCGTCCGCAGGCGCAGGTAGGTCTTGCGGCGATACCGAGCCTTCTTGATTTCCATGCCCGGTTGGGCATAGATATCCGACAGGATAGACAGGCGCCCCAGCGCGTCGGGCCCGTACATCTCAAGCAAGTGCTCCCGCGCCGAATCGGCGAACGCCTGGTTTCCGCCCGCCGCGTCGATCACCAGCGTGCCGCCGGCGGCCGCGAAAGCCTTCAGGGCGGCCTGGTCCGCAGCGGACAGCGCGAGTCGGCCGGTCCCGGTCATCACGGCGATCTGGGCGCCGCTTGAGGACAACTCGGAGATTTTGACGGGTCCGACGACCTTGACATCCGTGTCCGTTGTGGCCGCCATCATCCGAGCGAAGCGGGTATAGGCCAGCGGCTCAGGCTGGAAGTTGCCGTTGTACCGGAGCCGGGCAAGCGTGACGCTTCGTTTCCGCTGCCCGGTCGGCGCCGGTGGCCAGTGGCTGACGCCGCGGCTGCGGAGGTTGCCGAGGCTGTCGGCGACGTAAACAACTGCGTTGAGCGGCCCGCTGAAAGCGTGTTTCTGCGTGTGCCAGGAGCGAAGCTGCCAAGCCCTCGGGAGATCCTCGTCGGTGTGGATCACCAGCGGGCGAACGCCGTTGCTGACGATGGAGAACCCGGGGCGTCCGGTTAGCGGGAACTGCGCCGAGTAGATCGGGTGGTCCGGCCCGCATCGGCTCAACTCGTAATTGGAGAACAGTTTTCCGTACAGCTCCAGCATGGCTTTCTTGAAGGGCACGCCGCCGCACTCGACGACACAGAACAACGTGCCGCCCTGGTAGACGAACCGGCGCAGCTTCTTGACGTCCTCGTCGGAGAAATCGGGCTTGGTGGCACCGGAGATGTACAGTAGCGGCGCGTCGTGCCACTCTTCAACCGGGGCGGTAATATTGATAATCTGCCAGTTGACGGTGCGTTCGAAGTTCCGGCCAACCCAGCGAGTCAGCCCCGCCAAGTCGCGCGGCCGGTTGTTCCAGTCCCCACTGAACTGAAGTTTGTTGAACAGCACCGGATGCCGGCCGCGGATGAGGAACAGCAGGTTGAAGGCTGTTTCTGCAAGGCTGCCGCGCCGGCCGGACCACGACCCGCCGCCCGCTTGGCTCCGGAGGATTCCGGTGGCGCCGACCTTGTACCAGTCTGTCTTCCCGAAGTACTTGTATCCGCTGGCCAGGCCCACCCGCTCGATGCCGTAAAGGTAGTAGCCGCCCATGTTAAACCGGGCATCCCCGCCGCCTTTGCTGTAGTTGCGGTCGAGCCAAGCCAGGCCTTTCTGGATGGGGCCGAATTCCGCGTTCCCCTTGCAGGTGATGAACTGTTGATAGTTGATGTTGTCGAAGCAGACGAACACGCTGGCCAGCCCGGCGGCGGTCATGGTGCCCCGGGATCCCTGATTGGCGGCCGAGGTCCCGTAGCCCCAGCCCCCGTCGTCATTCTGGGTGCTCGTCCAGTGCTTCATGACCGCTTGCCAGTATGTCCTTCCTATCTCCACGTCGGCCTGTGCGGCCGCCCAGACGCCCAGGAGGCCGTACTGGCTGTTGGAGTTGTCCCAGCGGTCGATCCTCCTTTTCCCGCCGGCAGCACTCACACCCGTGCCAGTGGCATCGTAGTGATACGCCCCCCTCTTCGTCGAGCGGACCAGTTGCCTGCTGTCGGCGATCAGGTACTTGCGGTATTTCCCCCGGCGCTGTTTCTCGGCCAGCAGCCAGACATTGGCCCGCAGGCCAAGCGAGTAGGTCTTGGTGCAAGGTTTGCCTTCAGGGTCTTTGTTGCCCGAGAGGTACCCCAAGGCCTTGAGCATCTTGTCGCTCTGGGCGCTTTCTTCGCTGGCCAACAGGGCGTAAGTCGCCAGCGCCGATGGGCCGAACGGGTACTTCTTCTCGTGTTGGCCATCGCCGAAGCTGCCGTCGCGTCGCTGCAGGGACCACAGGAAGTCAACGCCTTCGGCAATAGCCTTTTCGATCGCCTCGTCGGACAGCGCGGTGCCCCTGGTGCTGTAACGGCGCCTGGCGCCGGGCTTCCGGCCAGGGGCGCCAGAAACGGAAGCAACACCGAAGACAGCGAGAAGGGCGAGTGCACATAGGCGACCCCACATGGCAATACCTCCCGTAAGGCTGGCATGGAATGCGAGTGGCGTGCTGCCTATGCCTAAGGCATGCTACGATTGATTCTACAAAAGCCCGGGAGACCCGTCAAGGGAATTCGCACTTGCCGAGACTTCATTGCACGTGGTGGCCTACGGGAGCAGTGGCTCCCTACTTGCCGCCCTTGCCGGGAGCCTTTGGTTTCGGCTCGTCGGCGCCCTGATCCATGGCCATCAGGACGATGTTCCTCATGAGTACGAAGGCCGCGCCGGGAGTGTAACCGTCGATTGCCCTGCCGCCGTATCCGAGCAAGCCGGCGCTGAGGTCCTCGGCGCTGAAGATCACCCCAGGTCTCTGGTCGACTAGCACCGCACGGAGGCGTGGCTCGGACGTGCGGAGGCGCAGTTGCGTCCGCTTACGGTACCGCACCCGTTTCACTTCCATGCCGGCCCGCGTGTAGAGCGGCGACAGTGTCAACAGCCGGCCCAGCGCAATCGGGCCGTACATCTCCGCGAGAATCGTCCGGGCCGAATCGCCGAAGGCCTCGTTGCCGCCGGCCGCATCGATGACCAGTGTCCCCCCGGCCGCGACGAACTGCTTCAACGCCGCTTGCTCGGCGTTATCCAGCTTCAACGTCCCGGTGCCGGTTAACGTGGCCACCTTCGCCCCGCTGTCGGCCAACTCGGGGATCGTGATGGGCCCGATGATCTCAACGTGCGTGTTCGCCTCAGCCGCCATCATCAGCGAGAACCGCTTGATGGCCAGCGGTTCGGGATCGTAGTTGCCGTTGAACTGCAGCCGGGCGAGCTTGACGCTCTTGCCGGGCCGTGTGCCCACCGGGCTCGGCCAGTGGCTGACGCCGCGGCTACGAAGGCTCTTGCCGAGGCCGGCCACGTAAACCACCACATTCATCGGACCCTCGAACGCATGCCGCTGCGTCTTGTACATGCGAAGCTGCCACGCCTTGGCGAGGTCCTCATCGGTATGGATCACCAGCGGCCGCACGCCGTTGCTGACGGTCCAGAAGATCGGTCGGTTGCGAAGCTGTTTCCATCCGTACTCCCGCGAGTAGATCGGATGGTCCGGCCCGCACCGGGCCAACTCGTAATTGGGGAACAGCTTGCTATACAGCTCCCGCATGGCCTTGCGGAACCGCATGCCGTTGCACTCGGTAACCGTGAAAATCGTACCGCCCTGGTGGACGTACTCGCGGAGTTTGGCGATATCCTCCTCCGAGAAAGTCGGCTTCTTGGACCCCGAGATGTACAGCAGCGGGGCGTCGTGCCACTCAGTCACCGGTGCCCTGAGACTGATGATCTGCCAGTTGAGCGGGCGTTCGAAGACTGTTCGTGCCCATCGGGTCAGCCCAGCCAGGTCACGGGGACGGTTGTTCCAGTCTCCGTCGAACTGGAGCTTATTAAACGGCACCGGATGCCGGCCACGACTGAGGAACAGCAATCGGAAGGACGTTTCCACCACGCTGCCCCAGCCGCCATCGGGCCGCTGGCTTTTGAGGATACCGGTGGCGCCGGACTTGTACCAGTCGATCTTGCCGAAGTACTTGTACCCGCTGGCGAGCCCCACGCGCTCGATGCCGTAGAGGTAGTACCCCCCTCCTCCCCAGCCGCGGCCCTTGCTGAAGTTCTTCTCCAGCCAGTCCAAGCCCCGCTTGATGGGGGCGAAGTCCGTGCCACCTTTGCACTGGATGAACTCTTCGTAGTGGATGTTGTCGAAGCAGACGAACAGGCTGGCCACCCCGGCCGCAGTCATGGTGCCCTTGGCCTGGCCCGGTCCGCGGTAGCCCCACCCGCCGCTGCCGTCCTGACAGCCGACCCAGTGTTTCATCACCAGATTCCAGTAGGCCAGCGGAATCTCCACGTCGGCCTGTGCGGCCGCCCAGACACCCAGCAAGCCATACTGGCTGTTGGAGTTGTCCCCCGAACTCCGCCTCATGCCACGGGAGTCGTAACCATACGACCCGTCCTTGGTGGACTTGAAGAGCTTGTCGGCATCCCGCATCAGCAGCTTGCGGAACTTGCCCCGATCCGATCCCCCCTTCTCACCCACCTTCCGGCTGGCCAGCAACCACACGTTCGCGCGGAGGCCAAGGGAGTAGGTTTTGCTGCACGGCTGGCCGGTGGCGTCTTTGTTGGCCCCCAGGAAGTTCAGCGCCTTGATCATCTGGTCGCTCTGGTGGCTCTGGCCGCTGGCCAACAGGGCGTAGGTGGCCAGCGAGGACGCGCCGAACGGGTACCTCCCGTTGGTACCATCTTTGAAGCTGCCGTTAGGGTCCTGCTGCAACCACAGGTACTCGGCGGCCCTCTTCATGGCGCGTTCCACGGCCTTGTCGGTCAAGACTACCGCGGGGGCGGAGCGCCGGGGAGGAGCGGCAAGGGAACGGGCACCAATGGCCAGCAAAGCGGCCAGGACGCAGAGGCAGGCGGTCATGCGTAACATTCACACTTCTCCCAGGAATGCTGGTGAACTACAGGCAGACAGCCTCCATGCTCCCGCGAACGCCTGATTATAGCACGGCCCATTCGCAGGGCAAACCAAAATCACAGTCGTCAGTGCGGTCGCACCGGCACCAGGGGGCGGGCGGCGGCGGGGCCGCGGGAGCACACGCTCCAGCCATTATGGCAGACAGTCGGGACCCGCATCGGTTAGGGGCGGGAGCAATGCCGCTCGGGCGGGGCGGCGATCGACCCGGGCTGTGTGAGGGCTTTTACGCCTCGGCGTCCGCTTCGCCCTCGACGGAGCGGACGATGACGTTCATGCCGACCGCCTTGACCACGCGCACGCGTGTGCCGGCCGGCAGGAAACCTGACTCGGCCACACCCGCGACGCGCCGGTCGCCGAACTTGACCGTCCCGCTCGGCCGGAGCACCGAGAGCGTGAGCCCTTCGGCGCCCATCAGGTCGGCGTGGGCGGTGGCATCGGGGACACCCGCGCCAACGCTGCTTTCCACTTTCCGCAGCGATAACCGCTTGCCCAGCGGGGTTTTGGGGAACAGCTTGATCATATAAGCCAGATACACCGGCAGGCCCACCAGCAGCACCAGCACGGCCACGAGGCCGAATACCGGATTGATCCTGAAACAGTGGTAGACGGCGGCCACCAGACACGCCATCGCCGCGACGGCCAGCATGCCGAACGCCGGCGTACAGACCTCCGCCACAACGAGGGCCAACCCCCCCAGGACCAGGATTACGATTAGCGTGATGTCGCTCATGGGTCTTCCCCGTCACTCTCGCCTCAGCGGCTCCGAAGCCCGCCCCACCGGCCCGGACCGTCAGGTTTCCTGCTCGGGCCGGACGATGAGTCGGTTTCCTTCGTTGCGGGTGACCACCACCCGCGTGCCGCGGTTGAGGAAGTCTCCTTCGGTCATCGCGTCGACGAGTTCCTCGCCGATCCGCACCTTTCCCACCGGCCGGCAGTGCGCCTCGACGATGCCGGTGTCTCCTGCCCGGACGCGCCGAATCGCGGCCCCCTCATCGGCTGGGGCGGCGCCCGAAAGCGCCGACGGTGCCGCCAGGACCAGTCGCCCGGCGACGGGAGTCTTGGGCAGAAAGCGCGCCGCGACGGCGCAAACAGCGCACCCGCCGATGAATCCCAGGCCGAGATAGAATACGCCCTTGAGGAAATAGTCGGTGTCTAACTCCCCTTGGGGCATCGGGATCGAGTCCGGGGCGTTGCCGATCAGGCTGGCCAGCAAGCCGATCAGACAGAAGACGATCCCGGTGATCCCCAGCACGCCGAAGCCCGGGGTGATGAAGACCTCCCCCACCAGCAGGATCACGCCGATGGCGAACAGCGCGATCTCCCACCAGTGGGCCATACCGGTCAGATACCGGCTGCCGAAGAGGAAGCCCAGGCAGATCAGGGCCAACACGCCACCGACGCCAAAGCCCGGCGTGTTCATCTCGATGTACCCGAAGAACACCGCCAGCAACAGCAGCAGCCCGGCCACTGCCGGTGAGCTCAAGAACCCCACGAGCTTCTCGCTCCAGGAATCGCCGAGGCTGTGGACCTCGCCGGTGATGTTGGCCACCTTCTTCAGTTCATCCAGGTCGGCCACCACGGCGTGCACAAAACCGTATTTCTCGGCCTCGGATGTATTCAGGGTCAGCAACTTTCCCTTGGCGACCACGATCTCGACCAACTGCCATTCGGCCCTCGGGTCAGACTCGACGCCCTTCACCCGGTCGCCCAAGCTCTTGGGAACGATGATCGGCTGGCTCCATTCGCTTCGCCCGACGATCTTCTTCTCGCCGTGGTGGATGTTCTCCACGAGCCACACCTCGATATCGGCGCTGACCATCGCCTCAGCCAGCGCGGGAGGGAAGCCCCGCTTCCGGGCCGAGCCGCGGAACTCGGCCCGCAAGTAGGTTTCGATCTTCTCGCGCTCGATCCCTTCCAGCTTCCCCTGCATCAGGATCGGGGCGGCGTCGCCGATCTTGCTGTCGGGATTCATGACGACGTAATCGCACGCCAGGGCCAGCCAGGCGCCCGCGGAGATCGCCTCGTTGTTGATGAAGGCGATCGTCGGGACCTCGGCCAACTCCTTCTTGATCAGCTCGGAGATCTCCATGGCTGAGTCCACGCGCCCACCCGGGGTCTGGAACTCGAAGATCACCACATCGCCGCCTTGGCTCTTGATCGAGACGATCTTGCGTTTGACCGCATCGACCATGGCGGGCATGATCGCGTCGGTGATGGGAATGATGAAGGCGTTGGAAAACTTCTTGCCGGGGATCAGCGACTTCGCGGTCGACTTGACCAGCCGACTGACAGCCGCCGGCGCCCCCGGCCGCGTGGCCACCGGGCGAGTCCCCGGAAGCGAGGCAACCTGCCGTACGAGGCGGACCCCGTACAGTTTCGCCACGGCCTTCACGTCGGCCACCGCATCATGGCGGGTGAAGCCATACTCCCTGGCCTCCGAGGCGGTCATGATCAACGCCTCCCCGGCGGCAACCACGGAGGGGTTGACGAACTCCCATTTCGACTCGGGCACCTTCGGCCGGACCAGGTCCTTGTACTCGCTGTATCGCGCGTAGAAGACATCGTCGCTCGCCACGGTCCGGACCTTCGCGACCTGGATCGAAGCACTGACCATGGCCTCGGCCAACGCGGCCGGGTAGCCCCTGGCCGTTGCAGCGCTTCGGAATTCTGCCCGCAGAGGGTTCTCCACGACTTCCCGCTCTTCGTCGGTCAGCGGCGTTCGGCCACGGGAAACCGGCGAGGCGTTGCCGACGTTGCTGTCCGGGCCCATCACGATTTCGTCGCACGCCATCGCGATGATCGCTCCGACGCCTGTGGCCTCCCGGTTAACGTACGCGACGGTCCGCACATCCCGCAGCTCGTCGCGGATCAGCTCGGCCAGGGGAGAGCGAGCCCGAACGGCCCCGCCCCGTGCATTCAGGTCGAAGATCACCGTTTTGGCCCGCTTGGCCGCGACGATCTGTCGCGTGGCCCGGGCCACCACGTCAGGCGTGAGTTCGCCGTGAATCCTGATGACCACGGCGGTCCGGTCGTTTGCCCCCGCCGGCCGGGTCACCGAAGCGGTCGGCCGATCGGTCCCCGTTGTTTCGCCGCTCAGCCACCCCGCCAGCAACAGACTCACCGTGACCAGCAGACCCGCCCGCGCCCGCCGGCGCGACAGCCCGGAAGATGTGTCAATCATAGGCTCCATGCTACCCTGTCCTTCGGCGTCACCGCCACGCCCACGGTATTCTACCGGCCCGGCTCATCAGCGGCAAGCCTCAACGGGCTCTCGGGGCAGCAGACGACTGGAAACTCGCCGAGGACGCCGGGTATACTCACCCGCGGCGTGGCGGGACCCGGCGCACCGGTGAGCAAGGAGAACCGCGTGAAGTTGGCGAAATACTCGATGGGGATCGGTGACCGGTTCGGCCGGCAGGGGCCGGCACAGCTCCGGGCGGTGATGAAGGCGGCCGCTGAGGGGCTGCCGATCGATCCGGTGTGGAACAAGTCACACCGGGAGCACACGATCATCGGCACCGTCCCGGCCGACGTGCAGCGCGAAGCCCAACAGGCCGTGGCGGCCTGCCGATGGGAGGGGGCATTCTACGTCGACGCCGATCACATCGGCCTGGCCAATGTCGATCTTTTCATCGAGTCGAGCAACTTTTTCACCCTCGACGTGGCTGAGGTCATCGGTCAAGAGCCGGACGAGGGGGACTTGCGAGCATTCGTCCACAAGCACGCCGATCTGGCCGGCGCCCGGCCGCTGCCCGGGGTCGACCAGCCGATGGATATCACCGCCGATCAAGTCGGCACCGCTGCCCGGAAGTACCTCCGCGCCGTTCAGGAGGCCGGGCGGATCTACCGTCACATCGAAGCGGCCAAAGGCACCGGGACGTTCGTGGTCGAGGTGTCGATGGACGAGTGCCAGGACCCCCAGACACCCTCGGAACTGCTGGTGATTCTCGCGGCCATCAGTGACGAGGGCATCCCGGCCCAGACGATCGCCCCCAAGTTCACCGGGCGGTTCAACAAGGGTGTCGACTACGTCGGCCAAGTCTGCCAGTTCGCCCGCCAGTTTGAGCAAGACCTCGCGGTCATTGCCTTCGCCACCGAGCGCTTCCCCCTGCCGGGGGAACTCAAGCTCAGCGTCCACTCCGGCAGCGACAAGTTCTCGCTGTACGGGCCGATCCGCGAGGCCCTTGGCCGATTCGACGCCGGCTTGCACCTGAAGACCGCCGGGACGACCTGGCTGGAAGAGTTGATTGGCCTGGCGACGGCCGGGGGAGAGGCCTTGGACCTGGCAAAGGATATCTACGGTCAGGCCCTGCAGCGATTCGACGAGCTTGCCGAGCCCTATGCCTCCGTAATCGACATCGACCCGTCGGCCCTGCCCTCCCCCCAAGCGGTCGGGCAATGGGACAGCCAGACGTTCGCCGACACGCTACGGCATGACCCGTCTTGCCCGCAGTACAACGCCCACTTCAGGCAGCTCCTGCACATCGCCTACAAAATTGCCGCCGAGATAGGCTCCCGCTATCTCGCCGCCCTGGCCGCCCACGAGCAGATCATCGCCCGGAACGTCTCGGAGAACCTCTACGCCCGACACATCCGGCCACTCTTCATGGCGGGCCCCGCGTTAGGGTAGCCGACCCAGAGTATTCCGGTTATACGAGTGGCAGAATGGAAGCGGTGATGCTGTTTGTCAACAGGCAAGACCATATCCGCAAGACTTGCTATCACATGGAGTTATTGACTGAACTCCCTTAGTTCGTGTTGACCTTTTGCATCATGGCCGCCGGGGCGGAGGGAAGCGCCGTGGCCTGCCTCGCCTTTTTCTAAGCAAAACGCCAACTTGCGGTTGGACTGTGGATAACCCTGTGGATCATTCCGCAAGCACTGATCTGGCATGCGTTTTGTACGAAATTAACCGGGACGATGTGGAGGAGCGGAGGCCCAAAGTTGAGGGTCCGTTGAGTTCAAGGCCGCTCAAGACGGCCGGAACTCGCGGATAATCGAGTCGATCGGTGATAACCGAATCGGCTCGTTTTTTTGCGCGCCGCACCTGACGTCAACGCGCCTTCACTCCGCGGGGGAGAACATATCCTTCTCAACGCCGCACTCCGGGCAGATCCAGTCGTCCGGCAGATCGTCGAAGGGCGTTCCGGGCTCGACACCCCCGTCCGGGTCGCCCACGGCGGGGTCGTACACGTAACCACAGGCGTCGCAATTATACTTCATCGTCGGTATCCTTTCGTGCATCCTCCGACACCCAGGGGACTATCACCGCTTCCGGGCGAAAACCGCCTTGCCGAACCCGCAACCCGGGCAAACCCAGTCCTCCGGCAACGTCTCGAACGGGCGGCCGCCGTGCAAGGCGGGATCGTAGATGTACTTACACACTCTGCACTGCCAGCGGGCCGAGTCGTTGTCGTCGTCGCCGCCAGATGCCCCACGTTTATTATCGCTCGGGTGCACGCCGCGAGTATAGCGACTTGCCGGCTCCATGCCAAGCCGCGCCGGGCCGGGAGGATCACAACAGTATCGCCACCAGGTCTCGCGGCGACAGGCGAAAACCCGACCCCCGGCCCTGGAAGAAACCGTGCTCGGCGATGAAGTGGATCGACAAATCGGACCAGCAGATCTCCCGCCCAGTATCCAGTTGACGGAGGGTGGTGACCGTCTTGAAGCACCGGGTGTTGTCGCCCCAGGGGCAGATCAACAGGCCCCGGGTATCGTCGATGGCAGCGACCAGCGTCTCACCGACGGAGACGAAGTTTCCCAGACCGCGCCGGGCCTGTTCGCTCACTTCGGCCATCCGGGCCGCAATGGCCTGAGAAGTGGTGCCCAGGCCTTCGACGGCCGCGGCGTCGGCCTCGATGATCTCCTCCAACGGGCGCGTGTCGGTACCCAGGAAGCCGCCCGCCACAATCTGGGAGGATCGCATCAGCTCCTCAACCTGCCGCATTCGTGGTGTCCGCTTCATCGGTCGCTCCCGGTAGCCGTCAGGAGAACTTGTCGAAGAAGGTTCTCTCTCTCGTAAAACCCTTAGCCTTCAGCACTTCGATGGCCGCGTCGATCATCGCGGGGCTGCCGCAGAGGTACGCCTCGGCCGTCTCCGTGTGATCGACGCCGCGGTCCACGGCCTCAGTGACCAGGCCTCGTTCGCCCTGCCAGTTGTCGCCTTTGCCGACGTCGGCAACAACCGGCGTGTAGTGGAAACTGTGCAGTTCCGCCTCGAACCGTGCCATGTCCTCGGCCATGAACATGTCGGCCACGGTGTTGCCGCCGAAGAAGTACGTGGCTCGGCGCCGGCTGCCCGTGTTCCGCATGTGGTGCAGCAGGCACTCGATCGGGGCCATGCCCGACCCGCCCGCGATGAGAATGATGTCCGAATCGGCTTCGGACAGACGGAACTCGCCGTACGGCCCGGTGAACGTCACCGGATCCCCCACCTCCAGGTGCTCGAAGCAGTAGGTGGTACATATGCCGTTGGGCACCTTGCGAATGATCAGGTCTACCGCATTCTTCTCGGCTGGATCGGAGGCGATCGAGTAGGCCCGGTAGACCTCCTCGCTGCTGCCGCGGTAGCGAGGCGCCAGCACCTGCACGTACTGCCCGGCAATGAAATCGATCTCCGGCGGATCGGTCAGCCGCAGGCGAAATCGCTTGATGTCGTAGGTGAGGTCTTTGACCTCCTCGAGCACGGCTTGGTACTCCTTCACGGAAAGCAGCTCGGGAGGGACCTCGATGCGGATGTCCTGGCGGATCTTGACCTGGCATGACAACCGGACGCCGTCGGCCAATTCCTGCGGGGTCAACAACGGGCCCTCGGTGGGCGCGACCGGCCCGCCGCCGGCGAGCACCTTCACCTTGCAGTAGGCGCAGGTGCCTCGTCCGCCACAGGCGCTGGGAATAAACACCTTCTCCTCCGTCAGCGCCGCCAGCAGCGTGCCGCCACCGGTAACGGCGAGTTGCTTCTCGCCGTTGACGTCGACCTCGCACGGCCCGTACCGGACGATGTACCGCTCCGCCGCCACCAGCAGCGCCGCCAGGGCCGCGGCGAGGGTACTCACGATCAGGATGGATATCACTACTACCTGCATGGACCTTTCTTGCGTTGGCTCCCCTGGCCGGTCACGGCCTTACCCGCCGGACAACACGCCGGTGAACCCAATGAAGGCCAGGGCCATGAAACCGGCGATCAGCAGCGTGATCCCCGCGCCCTGGAGCCCTTTCGGGATGCGCGCCGGGGTCAGCCGGCCCCGGATACCCGCCATGGCCACGATCGCCAGCGTCCAGCCGGCGCCGCTGCCGAAGCCCCAGCCTACCGTCTCGATGAATGAGTAATCCCGCACGACCATGAACAGCGACGCGCCGAGGATCGCACAGTTCACGGTGATCAACGGCAGGAAGATGCCCAGCTTCTGGTACAATGTGGGACTGTAGCGGTCGAGCGCCATCTCCACGAACTGCACGAACGCCGCGATCACGATGATGAAAACGATGAAACGCAGGAAGCCAAGATCGTACGGTACCAGTAGCCAGTGATACACCATCCAGTTGATAACACACGTGCTGGTGAGCACGAAGATCACCGCGCAGCCCATGCCGAAGGCCGTCTTCAACTCACGCGAGACCGCGATGAACGGGCACATCCCCAGAAACAGCGTCAGAAGGATGTTGCCCGTGAAGGCCGCCGAAAAGCAGATGACCAGGACGTTGACGATGTCGGGGCCGACGCTCATGGCTGGTCCTCCTTCATCACGCCGATCGATCGGAACAACCAGACCACGCAGGCCAGCGTGAAGAACGCCCCCGGCGGCATGACCATGAGGACCCACTTATCCCAGTGCGGCCCGGCGAAATACGGCAGCGGGACCCCCATCAGGGTCCCCAGGCCCAGCGGCTCGCGGATGGTGGCGATAAGCAGGAGCACGAAACTGTAGCCCAGCCCGTTGAAGAGCCCGTCCAACGCCGCCGGCGCCGGCGGGTTGGCGTTGGCATACGCCTCGCACCGGCCCATGATGATGCAGTTGGTGATGATCAGGCCGACGTAAGGCCCCAGTTGTCGGCTCATTCCCGGCCAATACGCCCGCAGCCACATGTCGAACCCGATGACGTAGAAGGCGATGATCAGCGTCTCGATCATCATCCGGACCCGCCGCGGCGTGTAGTTCCGCAGCAGCGAAACCGTCAGGCAGCTCAACATCGTCGTCAGCGTCAGGGCCGCGCACATGACCATCGTGTTGAGCAGCAGGTTCGTCACCGCCAGTGTCGAGCAGATGCCCAGCACCTGGCGGAAGATGGCGTTGTTCTTCCACAGGCCCTGCCGCAGAAGCTCCCGCGCATCGGTGGCGTTAGCCGGCGGGCTCATCGGCGCCCCCCTTCCGACGGATCCGGCGCCGACGCGCGCCGGCGCTGCCGCCATGCGGCCAACTGGGTATTCATGAAACGCTCCAGCCGCACGCTGGTCTGCGTGGCGCCGGTGACGGCATCGACCGAGGAGACCACGCCGGATGCCGGGGCCGTACCGGCCGGGAGGATCTTGATCGGCTCGGCTCCCTCCGCCAGCTTCAACGTTCTCTCGGCCGACGGGGTGAACTGGCGCCGCCACGCCGGCGAGGCGATCTCGGCCCCGAGCCCCGGTGTTTCTTTCTGCTGGTAGAAGGCGATGCCCGTCACTGTCACGCCATCGGCCTTCACGCCGACGAAGCCGGCGATGACGTCCCAGTAGCCTCGGCCGGCGATCGGGACGGCGTAGGCGATGGGCTTTCCGTCCTCGGCCGTCAACTCATACTCGGTGACGACCCGCCGCTCGCCGCTGTCATCTTCGATCATCAGGACGAACGGATCCTCCCTGTCGGCCTCCGCGGCAGGTCGGGTGATCGGCCGGACGCGCTCGAGCAGCTTGAGCAACGCCTCCTCGTCGGTGCCCTCGTCGGCGAGGCCCAAGGCGATCAGGACGGCCCGCTCGCGATAGAGCCTCTCGTTGCGGGCCACCCGCTCCTTCGTCGCCGCGTGGAGAGCGATCAGCAGCCCACTGAAGAAAGCCGTCACCACGAACATGTAAACGACGGGATACCAGGGCCTCTCTTTCATGAAGGCTTGGCCTCCCCCGCCGTGGCGGCTTTGGCCTTGCCCTTGCGCTTTGCCTCGCGTACGAGCGCGTCGATCGTCGGGGCGAACATGTTGGCCAGCAACAAGGCGAACATGAACCCGCCGTTGAAAACCGAGAAACTCTGAATGACCACTCGCCCCACGCCGATAATGCAGCCGTAGACAATGCGTCCCTCGAATGTCTTGGCCGCGCTGATCGGATCGGTGGCCATGAAGAACGCTCCGAACAGGAACCCCCCGCTCAGCAGCGCCCGGATGGCATTGCTTCCGGGTCGCACACCCAGCAGGTACAGTAGTTGGCTGAACGCCGCGCAGGAGACGATCACCGACAGGATGATGGTCCGGTTGGCGGTCTTCGTGATGAAAAGGTACATCCCACCAATGAGTATCAGCAGGCCGCTGGTCACCCCCATCGTGCCGCTGATGTTGCCCCAGAACAGCCGGTCAAGGCCGGGCCGGGCCTGCGCGACTTGCTGCTCTCCCTGCCGGATATCCTCCGCCGGCGCGTTGGCCCGTTGCTGCCGCTTCAGCGCCACCTGCCGGGCCTTCAGCACCCCCGCCGGCGAGGCGCTGGTGTGGCCGTCCGGCCGCCGGCCGGGCTCGGCGGCAACCTGCCGTGGCGTCCAGCGATCCAGGGCGCCGTACCATTTCGTCCGCGGCAGGTCCCACACGTTTGGGGCCCACATCGCCGTCATGGCCACCGGGAAGCAAACATATACGAAGCATCGACCCGCCATAGCAGGGTTGAACACGTTCCGTCCGAAACCGCCGAAGACTTCCTTGGCGAAGATGATCGACACGAGCATCCCCACCACCAGTACGTGCCAGGGCACCGTCGGCGGGAGGATCAGGGCGAAGAGGATCGCCGTGACAAACACCGCTTCGCTGACCGGCTCCTTGCGTCGCCGGCAGAAGAGCCACTCGGCCGCGTAGCCGACGGCGCAGGCCAGCGCGACCATTGCCAGCGACCGCCAGCCGAAGAAGTAGACTCCCCCCGCGATGCACGGCAGGGACGCCACCACCACACGTCGGTTGGGTGGCTGCTTGCGTGTCAGCTTCTTCAGGTCCATCCGCGGCCCCTGCTGGCGGTGTCGGCCCCAGGTAGGGCCTCACGTCGCGGCCGCCCGTGAGCGACGCCGCGATTCACTCGCGGCACACCTCATCGAGCCGCTCGGCCACCTGCCGCCCGAGAGCCTTGCAGCGAGCCAAGGCCTCTTCCGTCGGCACGTACACCGTCGCCACACCCTCGCCGACGATCTCCACTCCCATCGCCGTCAGCGCGGCGGTAAGTTGCTTGACTACCTGGCTGCTCCAGCCGTAGGACCCGAAGGCCCCGCCGATGAGGTTCTTGGGCGCCAACCCTTGCAGGTAGGTCAACACGTCGGCCAGTGTGGGGAACATGTTGCGGTTCAGCGTCGGCGAGCCAATCACCAGCGCCCCGGCGTCCAGCAGCTCGGACGCCACGTCACTGCGATGGCTGCCGGACAGCGGCATCACCTTCACCGCGGCTCCGCCGGCGATGAGCCCCTCGGCCACCGCTTTGGCCATCCTGGCGGTGCTGCCCCACATCGTGTCATACACCACAACGGCCTTGCGGGTCGGCTCCTGCCGGGCCCATCGCGCGTACAGGCCGAGCACCTTGTCGAGGTCCTTCCGCCAGATCGGCCCGTGGTCGGTCGCGATCAGCTTGATCGGCAACGACAGCGCGTCTACACGAGCCAGCAACTTGGTGACCAACTTCGACAACGGCAGGAGAATGTTGGCGTAGTATTTGCCCAACTCACTTTCGATCAACGACCAGGGCAACTCGTCGGTAAACCGCTCCGCCGAGGCCACGTGCATGCCGAAGGCGTCGTTGGAAAACAGCACGCCGTCGGCGGGATACCAGGTGAAGCCGCTGTCCGGCCAGTGCAGCATGCGGGTCTCGTAGAACGTCACCTCCACCCCACCCGGCGATATCGTCTCGCCGTCGCCGAGGGCGGTGATGCCCGTCAGGCCGAAGTGGGCCTCCAGGGCTTTCACCCCCGGGGCCGAGGCGAAGACCTTCTTCGGTTTGACCTTCTCGATCACCTCCGGCAGGCAACCGGAGTGATCCATCTCCGAGTGGTTCGAGATGATGTAGTCGATCTTGCCCGGATCCACCACCGAGGCGATGCGCGCGAGCATCTCGTCGCGAAACGGCGCCTTGACGGTGTCGATCAGGATGACGCTGTCGGCCACGATCAGGAAAGCGTTGTACGACGAGCCGGCCGACGTGGCATACCCGTGGAAATCGCGTATGCCCCAATCCACCGCGCCGACCCAATAGACGTGCTCGCTAACTCTTACCGCGTCAAACACACACTCGGTGTCCATGCTCACTCCATCTCAGCGTGGCAACGCCGCCCGCTGGCCGCTTAGCGTCGCAATGTGAGACATCTCATCGCGAAGGACGTCCTGGATCTTGCTCTTGCCCCTCTCGGCGGAGACCACCTCCTGCAGGGCCGCGTAGTAGACCACGGATTCCTTCTCCAGGCCGATAGCCGTGTCGAGGATCTCCGTGAGCGTTTCCTGGCCGGTCAGGATGTCGCCTGAGTCGCTTCCGATGTCAAAGACGTGCCCGTCGGCGACGGCCTCCAGATAGCTTAACGTCTCCTCGTCGGCGTCGATCTCCGACCCGGCCCTTTCCTCGGCTGTCAGAGACGCTTGGATCTCGGTGAACTTCTCGGCGTGTTCGGCTTCCATCTCAGCCAAGCCGATCAGCAGCTTGCGGGGCCCGCTTTCGTCAACGGTCTCCGCGGCCCGGCGGTAGAACCGGCTGCCGTTGTGCTCGATCCGAATGGCGATTGCCAGCGCCTCGTTCGCCGTGAAAGCCATTACGCGACCTCCGCCGGGGGAGGCATGAAGACTCGCTGGCCCAGTTCGCGATCCAACATGAACAAGGCCCCGGGAGCGTCCGCCGCCAGACGGAGTTGCTGGACTACCGCGTCGGCGGTGGCCTCTTCCTCCACCTGTTCAGCCACGAACCACTGCAGCATGTTCTCGCTGGCCCTGTCTTTCTTCTCGATGGCCAGCGCCACCAGCCCGTCGATAAGGGCGGTGACCTTCTGCTCGTGGCCATAGGCGGCCTCGAACGCCGCCAGGGGACTGTCCCACTCGGCGGGGGGCGTGTCCAGCGCATCGAGCGTCACCCGACCGCCACGCTCGAGGACGTAGTCGAAAAACTTCATCGCGTGGACCATTTCTTCCTGGACCTGCACTCGCATCCACTTGGCGAAACCGCTTAGGTTCTTGCTTTCGAAATCCGCCGCCATTGCCAGGTACAGGTACGACGAATACAGTTCGGCGTTGATCTGCTTGTTGATCGCGCCTTCCATTGGTTTTGCGATTGCTGCCATGATAGATGTCCTTTCTGCTCGGGCCGGGGCCCGCCACGACCCCCCATGGGCCTCAGCAACAACCCCGTCCCGCCTGCTCTCGAACCATTCTAGTTCCCCAGTGCCCCGCGTTCAAGCTGGACGCCCTTCCATCTGCGTCCACCGCCAGCCCATTGCCGGCCACCGGGCCTCGGGTGAAGGTACCACACGGCCCCGCGGCCGCCGCAGGGCCCCGGCGCCGGCTCATCGCTTCTGTCGGTCTACTCATTGGCGACCTCCGCCTCGTAGCCCAGGGCCGCCACCTTCTGGCAGAGCGCCGCGGCATCCAGCCCCGTCCCGGCCACCGTGGCTCGGCCCGAGCCCAGGTCCACGGCCACCGATGTTACGCCGTCACATTCGGCCAGCCCGGTCTGCACCGTCCCGCGGCAGTGGTCACACGTCATCCCGGTGATCGACAGCGTTATCTTCTCGGGGCCCTCAGCGGCCCCCCCCTCGCGGCCGCGGCGTAGGCGCCCCACCACCGCGGGAGCTAGAAGCGCCAGCAGCACCACCGCGCTGACCGACCCGACTATATCGTGCCCCGGCATCATCTCACCGAGGGTGTCTCCCCGTGGCTTGGCCCCTAACAGGCTGAAGGTCGCGTCAAGCAGCAGCCCGGATGCCAAGGCCGTCAGCATCACCGCCCCTAGGTACAGCCCTGCTGTCCGACGGCCCATGGTCTTCCAGATCGTCGCGATCGTGGCCGCGTTGGTTGCCGGCCCGGTCATCAAGAAGACCAACGCCGCCCCCGGGGACACTCCCAGTCGCAGCATCATCGCCGCGGCCACCGGTACCGAAGCCGTCGCGCAGACGTAAATCGGGATACCCAGCACTAACATCACCCCCATGGCGGCCAGCCCGGTCCCGAAGACGTCGGCGAACGACGCCGGCGGCAGCAGCGCCGTAATCAGTGCCGCCAGGAACACACCCACCAGCAACGACCCCCCGATGTCGCGCGGCAGCGTTACGAAACCGTAGCGGAGGGCGCGGCCGATCCTGCCGCGCCCGGGCTCGCCCGCGCAGCACTCGTCCTCGCACTTTGGCTGCGGCGAGTCGCCGTCGGCTGCACCTCTCGTGACAAGCCCGACGGACGCCCCCCCCACGAGCCCCGTCACGAGCGCCGCG
>SDBU01002334.1_pt1 | contig 25453 bp, 24 predicted proteins | sample 2277071 | NCBI WGS metagenome assembly SDBU01 (sample SAMN10397929, study PRJNA504765) | marine sediment metagenome | isolation source: marine sediment core GS08_GC12, 126 cmbsf | place: Arctic Ocean: Gakkel Ridge, Loki's castle | collected 2008
TGTCAACCCTTTTCCCGTTCATAAAGACCCCTGGTTTAACATGCCTTAGACCTTCCTCGAACTCTTCTGGTGTCATTCAATGCCATGTCTCTTTCTCCTCCTTATAGATTTAATAATTGATCCTTAACACAATAGCGTATCCTTTACGATATTGGTTCCATGTTGTCAACATGGAAAGGCAGTAGTCCAAAACAGCTATCCATTTTGACTTAAGGGATCACGACTATGATGGATTGGTGAATCCGAGAAAAGCAGAAGGAAACCGATTATCTTTATAGAGGAAATATGTTCTATGAATTAAAAGGGGGTAATTTGAATGTTGAGGGTTGGCTGGATAGAAGAAGGATTCAATAAAAAAATAGTCAAGAGATAAGATCTTAGATGACAATTTTCGGCAAAAATTCGATAGAGAAGATCTAGCGAAGCTTCGCCTTCCCGGCCCGTATCCCGCTAAATGCGGGGCGCGGGGAAGCCGACGAGGCATGATTTTGGTAAGAAAATACGAAATTCGAATACCCCGTTTATTTCGTCTCAGAAAACCACGTCCTGTGGGCGTGGTCAGAGACGATGGCTCTGCCGGTCATTTTTCTTTCTTTCGCACGGAGTATTGGATGATTGGAGTATTGGAAAACATCTTACCGGATACTCTCCACGCAAGGTCCAGGGGAAACAGTGTTTGTGCGGCCTTCCGGACTTTCAAAACCCTTCTCTCAATTCCAGACCATTACTCCAGTACTCCATTACTCCAACAACCCCGGGATCTGAGGGCACGCTTTTGGCCCCCTTCCAGGGGCTCCAAACAAAGCCACGTTCTCTGGGCGTGGATTCTTTACTAAAAGAATGTCAAAAAAAACTTGACATTAAAGTTTTTTGCTAATATTCATGAAAAATGTAGTACTTTTTGGCAGGATATTTTTAAAACTGGACTAAGTTAGAGAAGCTAATATTGTGGTTATTAAACGGATTCCCCTATTCTGTGCTCTTGAAATAATCCAAATGTTCTTATAGCACTTGATTTCCAATTCTCTTTGCATCTCAGCTATGGAGACGCCAGTTTTTAAGGTTGACATGTGAAAGGTCAACCAAAACCATTTCAGCAAAGGGGTCTTCGGCTTGTGAAATATTGTTCCTGAAGCGCTTGATACCTGATATTTACATTGCGAGCACTTGTAAAGATTGCGGGTGGAGATTTGTGTATACCTGTCATTTCCACATCTTGCTCATTTGAACACATTGGGCCAGCGAGTATGAAACAACCATTGTCGACAATCATCTCCCACTCAAAATTTTTCCTGAAAAAGGAGAAGACTCATGTTCTTATATTCAGGGCTTACCTGCTAATGCTCCATATTCAGCGGGATAGGTGCATTGGGTAAGCAGAGTCAATAGGCAACTTTAAATTTTAGCGAAGGAGGTAAGAGTAATGAGGTATAACAATTTGAGGTGTCTTTTAATGGTCACGATAATGGTCTTTGGACTTGTGGTGAGCCACATGATCCCTGTAGGCTCCGCAAACGGAGCGGAGAAAGAGATTGTCATTGGCGGCTCGATTCCTCTGAGTGGCGGTGCGGCCGAGACCGGTAGGAACGTCTACAATGGTTACAAGGCAGCCGTAAAGTTCATCAATGAGGAGTATGGTGGTGTAAAGGTTAGGGGCGTGACTTACAAATTGAAACTAAACATGTTTGATGACGCCAGTGACCCCGCTCGGGCGACAACCCTCATTCAAAGACAGTTAGATGAGGGTGTCGATTTTTTTCTCGGATCTTTCAGTAGCAAAATGGTCCTTCCGACCTGCTCCATAACCGAAAGAGCGAAAAAGCCCATGGTGCAGGCTGGAGGAGGTTCTGACCTGATTTTTACCCAAGGGCGTAAATTTGTATTCGGTATTTATCCTCGCGCCTCCCGGCAGTTCTATACCATCAGGGACTTTTTTAAGGAGCTCGGTAAAGTGAAGACCTTCTCTATCATCAGCACTAATCGACCCTTCACCAAGTGGTTGGCCAAAGGAGCTAAGATGTCTCTTGAGAAAGCTGGCTTCGAGATGCTCAAATTATATCAGGTGCCTGCCCAAGTAAACGACGTGTCTAGTGTGCTATCCTTGATAAGAGCTAATCCCCCAGACCTGCTGCTCTGCATGACCCACGATGAGACATCGATGCTCGTTGTCAAGCAGATGGTCACAACTAACACCTACGTCAAAATGGTCTATATTGCACTTGGGGTACAAACAGTTGCCTTCCGTAAAGCCCTCGGAAAATACGCGAATGATATAATCACGGCAATTTATTGGGACGAAGGAGCTGCTTATAAAGGCACTATCATCGGTAGTGCTAAAAACTTCGCCAATTACTATCGTCAGCATTTCAAACGCTCCTTAACTTACCATATGGCTAGCGGGGGGGCCTGCATCGTGGCCTTTGTACATGCAATCCAGAACGCCAGTTCGCTCGATCCGATTAAGGTACGTGACGCTTTAGATGCGCTTGACGTAATGTCTTTCTACGGACGCTTAAGGTTCACGCCGGATGGCGACGCAAACGCCAAGTATGGGGGCCCTATGTTAGCCCAGTTGCAGAAGGGAAAGATAGAAATCCTTTATCCGCCTCCGGCAGCTACATCTGAAATAACTTTCCCGATGACTCTATGGGGGAAGCGTTAGTAAAAATTTTTAATTTCGTAGCGGCCAAACCCAGAAAGATGGCCGACAAGGAGGAGAGAAGGTGTAGCCTGTCTATAGATTTGAACTCTTATTAGACAGCTTATTCGACTGATGGAGCCTCTCCCAATAGCGCTTCTAAAGAGTGTGGTGTGCCTTCCAGCAAGGTATGATAAGGCGGCGGGGGGATGATGGTAAAGGGGCTGGCCCAAAATACTAAGAAGGAGGTGTTTATGAATAGGATTAAATGGCCCAATGAGGCCAAATGCGCTGTTATGCTTACCTTCGATTTTGACGCCGAGACACTCTGGATTTCGCGAAATCCTGATAACATTCGCAAGCCGGGGATCTTATCCCAGGGATTGTATGGCGCTCAGGTTGGTGTTCCGGAAATCCTCGAAGTTTTGGCCGGATCTGGAGTAAAGGCAACGTTTTTTGTTCCTGGGTGGACGGCAGAAAAACATACCGATAAGGTTGAAGCGATCCTCAAAGGTGGGCACGAGGTCGGCCACCACGGCTATCTCCACGAGTGGATCAGCCCGGACAAACCGGATGAGGAGGAGATGTCGATCGACCGCGGGCTGGAAGCTTTGGAAAAAACGGTTGGAATCCGACCAGTGGGTTACAGGTCACCGGCAGGCGAGACTAGCCCTAACTTGTTTCGTCTGATGACAGAAAGAGGCTTACTCTACGACAGCTCAATGATGGATCACATTAACCCTTATCGGCACACATTGGAGGACGGACGACCAGGCCCTGTAGAGGTGCCGTGGCACTGGAGCTTGGACGACGCTGTGTACGTCCTGTTTTCCATTGAAAGGCCTCGGCCAATCTTCACAAATGAACACATTCTCACGGTTTGGAAGGATGAATTCAGGGGAATCTATAATTGGGGCGGGTTGTACGATCTGGTAATGCACCCTCAGTGCATTGGGCGCCCATCACGCATCGCCATGCTCAGGGAAATGATATTGTTCATACAGTCATTTCCCAATGTTTGGTTTGCTAAAGGTGAGGAGGTCGCTCAAGCTTGGCTGGAACTTCAGAAATAGGGGGCTCTCTCTATCGACCCAATCAAAATCCTCGTTTCCACTTACTACCCAGAGCATGATATTGTTTGCAAGAACTATATCTGATCATGCTATAAAAGGGCCCTGAGGTCTTTTGTTCGGCTCCGAGGCTTCCGGCCCGATAGCCTCTTCACCAGTCACCTCAGAAAAGACCTTGTGACACTTACTTGATTGGCTGGATTGCAAACTATTTAGTGCGCCCTATAATAAGCGTGTTTACTGAAAGGCGGGTAGTGAAGGTTATTATTCAGACGTTAATTGATGGCATTATGTTGGGTGGAGTCCTATCTCTTGCCGCGGCCGGGTTTTCACTTATCTTTGGCGTTATGAATGTCGTCAGCCTAGCTCACGGTGCGATGGTCGTCATCGGGGCTTACCTGGGCTATGTGTCCTGGAGCCTTCTGGGCGTTGATCCCATGATCATGATTCCGGTCGTCATGGTCGTGATGTTTGGATTAGGATATGGAATCCAGAGAACAATCATCCAGTGGGCTGTTGTGCGGGCTGCCCCAGTGGCATCTCTAGTAGTCACGTTTGGGCTGGCATTGGTGCTCCGCAACACTTTGGACTTGGTTTTTTCGCCAGATATTCGTAGTGTCAGTCCGGCTTACGCTTTCATGAACACTGGAATCGGCTTCATAACTGTGGACGTGGTCCGACTTGTCGGCCTGGGGGCCAGCCTTTGTTTGTTAGTTTTCCTGGCAGTTCTCTTAAACCGAACGGCTTTTGGCCGAATAATTCGTGCCACCGCTCAGCAGCCTCAGGCTGCCGAGCTTTGCGCCATCAACGTCCAGCACGTTTACGGCTTGACGTTCGCGGTGGGCTCAGCCTTTGCTGGAGTGGCTGGTGTCATTATTGGAATCATAATGCCTTTCTCTCCCCATGCTGAAGGACATTGGACCCTTAATGCGTTTGTGGTGGTCGTTCTTGGCGGGGTCGGTTCTCCAGCTGGGGCGCTCATTGGAGGTCTCATGCTGGGTTTAATTGTTACTTTTACAGCTCAGTTTATCGGCCCGGCTTTTACTAATGCCATGATGTTCTTGATACTTGTCCTAATGCTCATACTGAGGCCCGAAGGCCTTCTTGGTCACGCTTTCGGGGAGTCGAGATGACGCTCTCCTCCTTGCAAAGAAATCGGCACCTCCTCCCCGTCCTGGTCGGGGTCATGGCATTGGCTTTGTTTATGCTGCCGCCGTTATTTTTATCAACATTCATGGTTCGGGTCTTCCTGATTTCCCTCCTATCCACAGGGCTGGCGGTCAGCTGGAATATTTTAGGAGGTTTTGCTGGATACTGGAGCTTTGGTCATACTCTGTATATCGGAGTTGGTGCCTTCACTGCCGGGAAATTGGTACCTCTTCTAGGGCCGAATTTAGGTGGGATAGAGGTTCTAACCTTCTCTATTGTTGCTGGAGGATTAGTTTCCGGCATGCTGGCTCTTGTATTGGCATACCCCTTGTTGCGTTTGCGTGGCATCTACTTCGCCATTGCCATGCTCGGTGTCGCTGAATTAACCGGCGAAATTTCGTCTAGCTTTGACGCCATTGGTGGCGCCATGGGCCTGACGCTGCCAATTGTTGTGCCTGAGAATATAAATCCGGCAGTCTTTTATTACTATCTTTTCCTAGCGCTAAACGCCATTATCCTCATGATCGCTGCCTTTATAAAATACAGCCGTTTTGGGTATGGACTTGCCAGCATAAGGGAGGACGAGGATTCAGCGAAGATGCTGGGGGTTCCAACCGAGCGGTACAAAATTATTGCTTCTGTAATCAGCTGCGCTCTGGTCGGAATCTCAGGGGTTTTGTACGGGTTCTATCTCGGGTACTTCACTACTTCATCGGTCTTTCGTGTCGATTTCAGCCTAAACATGATCCTGCACACCCTCATTGGCGGTATCGGTACCTTATTTGGTCCAATTCTAGGCGCTTGGATTATGGTTTTTTTAACTCAGTTCGTGCTTGGAAAGCTACTGGAAATACACATCCTCATTACCGGACTCTTGGTTATTATCATTGTCCTCCTGGCTCCTTCGGGAATCATCGGGGCCGCAAAAGCCTGGATCGAAAAGCGCCAAACTGCTGAGGAGGGTATCTCCAAGGGAGAGGAATTAGAAACTGATCTCTATCTGAATCAAGTTTGATCCTTTGGCTAAGCGATGCTCAGAAGCGACTCAATCTTAAGCGGGGAAAACGTGACCAAGCACTTTCGGGGTCTTGTCGCAGTCTCGGCAGTGGACTTTGAGATAAGGCGCGGGATGATCTATGGCCTGATCGGGCCAAACGGGGCTGGCAAGACGACCCTTTTCAACATGATCACAGGTTATGACTCATTAACAGCGGGCAAAATCTGGTACAAAGGACGAAGAATTGATGGACTGAGGACAATGAGAATCAATCGTTTAGGTATTGCCCGGTCCTTCCAAATCGCCAAGCCATTTCGGGACCTGAGCGTCTATGAAAATGTTCGTGTCGGTGCATTATTCGGGCGTGATGGTCCTCGAGATATAGAGATAATCACCAAAGAGGCCTTGGAACTGACCGGTCTTACTCCGTTTGGCAATCTTCGTGCTTCGGCATTGACTGTGGGAAATCTCCGAAAGCTAGAGTTGGCTAGGGCTATTACCACCCGGCCCGAATTGCTCTTAGTCGATGAGGCCTGCGCTGGCCTCAATGCCACTGAAACTGAAGGAGTGATGATCATTCTGCGAACTTTAAAAAACCAGGGTATCACCATCTGGCTGGTGGAGCACGACATGCAGGCGGTGATGAGCGTATCCGAGAGAGTCTTGGTCTTAGATGCGGGTGTTAAAATTGCCGAAGGTCACCCGGAAGAGGTCGCCGGGGACCAGCGCGTGATCGAAGCGTACCTTGGCACTCCATTGGGAAGCGCCGAAAAAATGGATGGCGGCGGTGAGCCCGCAGATTAGGAGTAAAGTGGAGGAGGCCTTGCTTGCTATTTGTTGAGGACTTGCGGTTTGCTTATAAAGGCGTTGTGGCGGTCCGCTCCGTATCGCTCGAAGTTCAGGAAGGAGAGATCGTCGCGCTGATTGGTTCCAATGGGGCTGGCAAGTCGACTACCGTCAGGATGATTGCAGGGGCACTCCGTCCTATGGCGGGCAAGATATCATTTGAGGGTGATTCGATAGAGGGTCTACATGCCTACGATATCGTCGAGCGCGGTATCACTCTGGTGCCAGAAGGGCGCCTCGTTTTTCCTCAGATGACTGTCATGGAAAACTTGCTCGTCGGGGCCCATCCTAAGCGGGCAGCGGCCATGTTTGGAGACAATCTTTCCCGGGTTTTCAACTTATTCCCTCGACTTAAAGAGCGACAAGGCCAGTCAGCTGGATCCCTGAGCGGAGGAGAGCAGCAGATGCTGGCTGTCGCGAGGGGTCTCATGTCCTCGCCACAGTTGATGATTTTTGACGAGCCCTCCCTTGGCCTGGCTCCGCTATTAGTCAAGCAGCTCTTCGATTTGATTTGCGATCTCAACGCAGAGGGCATCAGTGTTCTTTTGGTAGAACAGAACGCTCACATGTCGTTGCAGATCGCTGACAGAGCCTATGTCCTCGAAAAAGGCAGAGTGACCTTGAGCGGACATGGCCACGATTTGCTTAAAAACCAGTTTGTAAAGAAGGCCTTTCTAGGGTTGTAAAAGAGACTGTCTTATTAACCCTGTCACAAATATGGGGACTCCGAATGTCTCAGAAATGAACGAAGGATTCAATGAACGGGTATATCGGGCAAAACGAGATTTTGACTTTAACTCAGAAGATAGTTAGGTGTCCTAGTATCAACCCGCCTGCTGATACTAAAGAATGTGCACAGATTATTTTTAACATTTTTAGAAAAAATGAGATCTATGCGGAAGTCATTGAGGGAAAAGAAGGTGCGGCTAACGTTATAGCCAGACTTCCAGGAAAAAGGAAAGGAAAAACACTCCTGCTCAATGGGCATATTGATGTCGTACCCCCTGGAGAAGGCTGGACAGTTGATCCCTTTGGTGGGGAAGTCAAGGATGGAAAGATATACGGCAGAGGCACTTCCGATATGAAATCGGGGATCGCCTCCATGATGGCCGCCATGATTGGCTTCAAACGCTCCGGGAAGCAATTCAACGGAGAGATAGTTTTCATGGGTGTTGCTGACGAAGAGACCGGCAGCGAATATGGAACCCAGTTTCTACTTGGAAAGAATATCGGAAAGAATGCAGACTTTGCCATTGTTTCAGAACCGACGAATCTCAGGGTGGAGCTTGGCAATAGAGGGTTACGATGGATTGACATCTTTGTAGAAGGGAAGGCCTCCCATGCAGGTCGGCCCAATCTCGGGGTTAATTCCGTATTCTATGCGGCGAAGCTGATCGAAGCTATTCATTCCATGAAGTTCAAAGGTTGGAATGATGCCTTTGAGATTTCGTCACCCAGTATCTCGGTCACTATGATAAGTGGCGGCGCCAAGGTGAACATTATCCCGAATCGATGCAACCTCAGTGTGGACCGGCGGATGATACCAGGGGAAACAACGGAAACAGTGATGAAAGAGTTACAAGATGTCATCAAGCCGATCTTGAAGGAGGAAAAGGATCTTAGAATTGAAATAAAAATGAGGCCGGTTACCTGGGATGCATATCTCCTTTCAGAGACTGAACCAATCGTCCAGGCAACTATAGCGTCTTTCAAAACGGTCACAGGTAGATCGCCCGAAATACGCGGGAAATCTGCAGCCACCGATGGGTCTTATCTCTTTCATTTGGGAGGGATTCCGACAGTTCTTTTTGGCCCGGGGAATCAGTATCTTTCCCACAAGGCAGATGAGTGTGTGTCCCTCGACGACGTGGTATTATCGACAAAAATCTTTGTTGAAATCTTTAATAAACTACTCGGTCTGTGAACCTTATAAATTTCTTCTAATGGGAACTATTAAACCGTTTTTCTATAGTCAAAGGGAGGGAATACATGGTAGGCTCTTATAAAATCCTCGGTGTCTCCGGAAGCCCCCGGAAGGGGAATACTGAGATTCTTCTCGACGAGGCACTGAAGAGCGCGGCAAAACAGACTGATATCGTTACCGAAAAGGTTCATTTAAGAAAAATGGACATTCACTACTGTATAGGCTGTTTTAAATGTTCTGAGGAGAACGACAATGATTTTGCGTGCCAAATACATCGAGACTCCATGGACGAAATTCACGTTCAATTGAGGGAGTGTCACGGGCTGATACTAGCGACTCCTGTTTATTTTGGACAGGTAACAGCACAGATGAAGACGTTCATGGACAGAACAGAGCCGCTTCTCAGATATGCAAAGGGCCCGTGGAGGTGCACTCTGAGAAATAAGATAGGTGGGGCTATTGCAGTTGGAGGTAATCGGAACGGGGGGCAGGAGACTACAAATCAAGGGATCCACCATTTTTTCTTTATCCATGACATGATTGTTGTGGGGGCAGGCTCTGATGAGCGACCGGGATGTTATCTTGGGGTTGGGGCGACAACGCATCCCCGAAGTGGGAGGTTTCGGGATGCAGTTAAGGAAGATGAACTGGGACTATACGCTGCACGCATTTTAGGGAAACGTGTGGCAGAAGTTGTCCAGTGGAATGAAAGAAAGGAGAACCAAAGATGACAAAGAGCCAATTAGACCTGTTAAGGCTTGAAGGCTCTCCTCGTGACATTGGATACAGTCATGGTAAACAGGGTGGGGAAAGAATTAGGAGTTTCCTGGAAATTATCGTCAAACACGGAATCGAGTCAATCCCAGATTTTACGAGAGAAAAGGCCTTATCTCACGCGAAAAGGTATGTTCCATTCATTGAAGATTACGCTCCTGATTTGGCTGAGGAAATAAGAGGGATCGCTGAGGGTGCGAATATTCAACTTGAGGAAGCATATCTCCTCCAACTCAGGGCCGAACTAACGCAGCTGACCATTGAAAATGAATCAACACCAGAAGGCTGCACCAGCTTTGCCCTTCCTAGTAGTATGATTGAAGACGGAGAGGTCTGTATCGGGCAAAATGTGGACCTCAGCCCGTTCTATAAAGATTTCGGCGTTATGTTGCATATCAAGCCGGATAAGGGACCTGCGATTCTCTGTTATAGCCAGATCGGTACTGTCGCTCATGCGGGGGTTAACTCAGCTGGCATAGGCTTGGCTCTCAATGCGGTGTATTCCTCTGATTGGAGACCTGGTGTTCCTCGTCCTGTTTTGTATCGGTTGATCCTGGAACAAGGGATCACGTCTGAAGCGTTGAAGGTTCTCATCGATGCCAAAAGGGCTTCCTCGTGTAATTACCTTATTGCCAACAAGTCAGGAGAAATCAAAGACATCGAAGTGACTGCTCAGCATCATAGTGTGATGGACGGCCAAGAAGATCTGATGGTTCATGCAAATCATTTCAGCCATCGCGATATGCTCGAATTTGAAAAGAGGCCAAAAGACAAACTGGAGAATTCGAAGTTCAGAGAAGAACGGTTAAGACAATTGATTTCCAGTTGCGAAGGAAGAGTCTCCTTGGGAAAATTAAAGGAGTTCTTGACGGATCACGAGCGGTACCCTACGGCCATTTGTACACATGCAGAAGGCAATCCCTGGAACTTCATGACTATCGCATCTATTATTGCCCAGCCTGCTGATGGGATTATGCATGTCTCGCTGGGGCAAGGGTGCAAGAATGAATACGTAAAGCATTCTTTATGACTTACAAGATCCACTAATGGAGCTCTAATTCTTCTCTAATAGAGAACTATAGATTGATTGAAGCAATTACTACCTAAAATGCCTTTTGTAGATCATAATAGTCGAAATCGAACAGATAATATAATCATGACGAGCCAAACAGAACCAAAAGAAATGGCACGAATACCAGTGGAGGCTTCTTATAGAGATCGGCAATTGGGTCATGCAGATCGTATCGAGACCTGTCTTGCTATTGATCTGGTGGTTGCGTGGCGCATTTTTCATCTTACCAAACTTGGTCGTGAAACACCTGATGTGCCCTGTACAGTTTTCTTTGAAGAGTCCGAGTGGAAATCCCTGACAGCTTACATCACCCAAAATCCCATAACACCTGATAGGACACCGACGCTTCGGGAAGCTATCCGGATGGTTGCCAGTCTTGGAGGGTTCCTCGGACGAAACAGTGATGGTGAACCCGGTACCAAAAGCCTCTGGCTCGCTTTGCAACGGCTTGATGACATCACAACTATGTGGAAGGTAATGACTAACTTGCATGTCCCATATCCTCAAGAACCCCCTGTGTCCAGCAACGCAGGTTATGGGTAAAGATCAGCCCCTGGTGGGAGGGGACTAATAAGCCCAAGGCTTATTAAGGGGAGGGGGATGTAAATAACTGAAATGCCGCCTTATTCATCCTCATCCTAACCGCTCGGCTAAGCTCACCGCATGCCCTCTCCCATCGTGGGAAAGGGGGTTTTTCGACCTTTACGAATTCATCAAGGATTGGTACAAAAAAGTTCTACAAAAAGCTTGACAGAGCAGGAGATCAAATGCTATGAGCTGGCTCAAATGCTTCGAAGCAGAAAGGTGAATTGCTCATCAGGGGTCTGGAATCCCCCGTGATTCTGCCGAGATCTCTGCATCGAGGGCTATGAAGAAATAGTGATTACACTTCCGTAGCGAGGAAGGAGCACAGCGTATACCCTGTGCTCGCGCCCTGCAAAGGCGCTTATGAGCCTTGCAGAACGATTCAGAGCTGGGTGAGCTGCATGGGAGGGGGGGAAGAAATCCAGAGGCTCTGGTGGTTCAGGACTCTGTCAATCATTAACGAGGAAAAGCCAATGAATGAAACACAGAACAGCATAATGGAGCTGACTGAATACACATATGGGACATGGAATCGGCAGAAGGCATGGAGCAGCCCATTAATGATCAAGGATGCAGAAGGGGTGTACATGTATGACGATAAGGGAAAATCCTATCTTGATTTCTCCTCCCAGTTGATGTGTTCAAATCTGGGCCATAAGAACAGGGCGATCATTGAGGCAATAGTGAAACAGGCAGAAAAACTGCCGTATATAGCACCCGCATTTGCAAACGAAGCTGCAATGGCTGCTGTGAAAGCCTTACGTTCGATTATGCCAAAGGGGCTCAAGAAATTCTTTTTCTCCACGAGTGGAACTGAGGCAAATGAAGCTGCCCTGAAGCTGGTAAGACAATACAAGGCTCCGGTTTACAAAATAATTTCCCGATACCACTCATATCATGGAGCCACCGCTGCCGGGGCTGCCTTTACTGGGGATCCAAGAAGATGGTTTGCCGAGGTGGCTCGGTGTACAGTACAGGGCGTGCGTTTTGCGCCAGATTGTTACTGCTACCGCTGCCCATTCGGTATGAAATATCCGGATTGTAATGTCCAGTGCGCCCGATATCTTGACTACATGATAAAAGAAGAAGGTAATGTGGCTGCCATAATTGTGGAGCCCGTTGTGGGCACAAACGGAAGAATAGTGCCACCTCCAGAATATTTTCCCATGGTAAGAAAAATCTGTGATGAGAATGGGGTTCTATTGGTAGCAGATGAAGTAATGAGCGGCTGGTTCAGGACGGGGAAGGCATTCGCCATGGAGCACTGGGATGTTCTTCCTGATATTCTGACGACTGCAAAAGGCGCCACCGGGGCCTATACACCTGTCGGAATAACAGCAACAGTAAGCACTATTTCGGATTTTTTTGAAGAAGAAGTATTTTGCCATGGGCATACATATGCATATCATCCTCTGGCCGCGTCAGCAATTCCTGCGGCTGTCTCGGAATATAAGAAATTAATGGAATCTGGTCTTCCGCAAGAAACAAGCAAATATATCAAGAAGAGACTGTATGAACTGGCAGATCGGCATAAATGCATCGGTGACGTAAGAGGCATCGGGCACTTTTGGGGCCTTGAGATCGTGAAAAACCGAAAAACAAAAGAACCATTTGACGTAAAAGCCGATAAGTTCAGTGGTAAAGTTCTAATGACAGGAAAAATAGCAGCCGATGCAATGAAGCATGGCCTATACATGGCTGCCTGGTATGATACCCTTGTAATTGCTCCCCCTTTAATTGTTACGGAAGAACAAATCGATGAAGGAATCAGTATTCTTCATAGGTGCCTCGAAATTGGAGACAAAGAAGCGGTAAGCACAGATGTTCCAGCGTCCACGAGCAGCGAATTCACTAAACAGGTTTAAGCAACGGTCTTATGTTGGTTTTGAATCCGTGAAATGAGGTATCAGTTGCGGTTTCCTTATGTCAAAGACAAGTGGCATGAGTCCCCGAACACCGCCAAGGATGCAAAGGGCACAGCATGATATGACCACAGAAAGGATTCGCACAGAGGGCACTGAGCCCAGAACGAAGCAGGGTCGCTGAGATATGCCATGCAGACGGCAATCACTTCTTACTCATGGCTTTCGGGCCTAACGCTCAGGGAACACCGAATTCACATGGAACTACAATACAGAGGCGAAGCGTCGGGGTCAGTTACTTACATGAATAACTCTGAAGCGCCATTCGGCCTTGAGCGCATGGCCGAGAGGAAGCTTCGGAGTCAGATGCTAAAGTGTTACAAAAGAATGATGCTGGTTTTCTACCATCACAGGCCTGTCTGCGCTTGACTTCGAAATGCTTGGGTAGTTATAAAAGCCAACATCGACCTAACCATAGAAGAGGGCAAAGGCCTCTGAGGCAGGGCCGCTTTGATTCATTATCAACTTTTTATCATCTCTATACAAGGAGAGATGTGTTGATGAACTTTTTCCCGATCATAGCTTTGAAGGGTAAACCCTTTGACATGGGTTTCACACACGGTCGCTCTTTGGTCCAGCAGATCAATGCAAACCTCGTATTATACATGAAAATTATACGTAGCTATACAGGGGTGAACCACGATAGAGTGCTGGAAATGGCCCGAGAGTTTCTTCCTGTTTTACAGGAAGCAGCCCCTATGATCGTTGAGGAAATGGAAGGAATTGCCCGAGGCGCCGGGATATCAATGGGATCCGTCCTTGTCTTGAACGCGCGAACCGAGCTTATGTCCGCCAGCCAGCTTAATGGGCAATGTACGACAATTGGATTGACTGGCAGCAGAACCTTGAACGGACAGGCTTTATTGGCGCAGAACTGGGATTGGACTCCTCATTCTAAAACAGGTACAGCTTTTTTCCTCATGGAGCCAACTCAAGGTCAGCGAGCCCTGGTGTTTGGAGAAGCTGGCCAAGTTTGCAAGATTGGTCTGAACGAGAGCGGACTAGGCGTTTTGCTGAACATCCTAATTTCCGGAGACTCCCAGATCGGAATTCCCGTCCACGTTCTGTTGCGCTTGGTGCTCAATGAATCAGATGCGAAAAAAGCTGCCGTGATGGTCAAAAGCGCAAAAAGAGCCTCGGCCAGCCATTTCTTGCTAGGGGATGTCCAAGGCAACATCATTGGCCTTGAGTTTACCACGAAGGCCGTGGCTGAGATCCCTCCAGATCACGGCGCGGTAATCCACACCAATCATTTTTGTAATCCTTCGGTAACAGACACTGATCTCACGCTGTCCATACTTCCAGATACGGTGAAGCGACTTGACCGAGCACAAGAACTCATTTCTCGAAAGGAAAGCTGGGCACCTCAGGAACTTCGGGATATCTTCATCGATCACGAAAACGGCCCCACATCCATCTGCCGCCACGTGGATACCAAGGTTCCAGAGCATTTGCAAACAGAAACAGTGGGCTCCTTTCTGTTTGACCTTTTCAGAAAAAAGATACAGGCCACCTACGGACAGCCCTGCCAGAATGCTTACCAGGAGGTGTCCCTCGCGTGAAGATGGATAAATCTTCGATGGATTTGGAGGTGTGAAATGCATGCAGACTTGATCATCCAGAATGCCAAAATCAGGACTTTGGACCCAACAGGGACAATAGCTCAATCCATCGCTGTCACGAATGGCTGGATTATGGGGGTAGGATCAAACGAGGATCTATTCCACCTGATTGGGCCTGAAACAAAGAAATTGGATCTCAAAGGAATGACCGTTTTGCCGGGCTTTATTGATGCCCACGAGCACCTGTCTCTCTTTGCTGAGATTCCCCTCCAGATAGATCTCTCGCCAAAACAGGTGGAGAGCATTGCCCAGTTGCTTGACAAGATCAGGGAAGCGGCCAAGGGTATGGCGCCCGGGGAATGGACCCGTGGGATTCTTTACGACGATACCAAAATCGCCGAAAACCGTATGCTTACCAGGTCAGATTTAGACGAGGCCGCACCAAACAACCCTGTTTTGGTAATTCATGTTAGCGCCCACTGGGGAGTGATCAACTCAGCCGCATTGAAATTAGGAGGTATGGATGAGGAGACAGCTGACCCCAAAGGCGGTGCCTTAGGCCGTGATTCGGGCACCGGACGGCTCACAGGCCAATTGATTGAAAAGGCCCTGTTTAATTTCGCCTACCCATCATTGAGCGAGGAACCGACCGTGGTACCACCCTTTCCTCGCGATGTATGCAATAAGGCCCTCCTGCAGGCGGCCCGGGTGCTCAACCAGGCAGGTGTCACCGGTGTAGGGGACGCTCTGGTGGCGCCCAGTTATGTGACATCTTATCACGATCTTGCCTCCGACCGGACATTGCCGTTACGGGTGAATATGCTGATTCCATATATTTTCCTGCCCCAGATGGAAAGATTGGGCTTGCCCGGCAAATGGGGAAATGAATGGGTTCGTTGCACCGGAATAAAGATTATTCTCGATGGCGCTATTGCCGGGCGAACAGCAGCCCTCAAAGGGGGATACGAACATGATCCCGATGATCATGGGATCTTGCTTATTGAAGATCAATCCGAATTGAATGGACTGGTAGGAAGAATTCACGACATGGGCTATCAGGCCTGCGTCCATGCGAATGGCGATCTGGCCATCCTGATGGCGTTAGATGCCATCGAAATGGCCCAGGCCAAAAACCCACGGTCCGACCCCAGGCACCGCTTAGAACATTGCACCATGATCAACGACCCCATTCTGGCCCGGATGCGAGACCTGGACATAATTGCCCTTCCGTTTGCTTCGTACGTATGGCAACATGGCGAGAAGTTGGTTCGATATTACGGTCAGAGGCGGGCAGAGACCATGTTCGCTCACAAGAGCTTTCTGGACTCGGGGGTACGGGTCGCAGGTTCTTCGGATCACCCCGCCGGCCTTCATCCGCCACTTCTCGGTGTGCAGTGTATGGTAACGCGGAAGACACCCGCTGGAGAGGTCATTGGGCCCGATCAGAGAATTTCTCTGGAAGAAGCCTTCAAGATGTATACAGTTTACGCGTCCTATGCATCCTTTGAAGAGGATATCAAGGGTTCGCTAACATCAGGCCGAGTGGCCGACATGGTTGTCCTGGCAGAGGACCCGTGGTCGATAGATCTCGATGCCATAAGCCAGATAGAAGTGGAAATGACAGTTGTGGGCGGAAACATCGTATACTCAAGGAGTTAGATAATGATACATGTGCGGTGTCGGGAGCCGCCGTTGAATGGCTTTCGTCCAAAAAGACATAAACCTTTCACAAAACACACATTAAAAGGAGGAGAAAAATGGAAAAATGGCTGAAGCGATTTTGTGTAGTAGGTATTGTTGCCTTCATGGCTTTGATCATGGTTATTCCGGCCGCGGCCGAGGATAAGATCGTTATCGGCGTCTTGAGCGCCTTCAGCGGCCCCTACGCATCCATTGGGGAGGATTCCGTTCGAGGGTCCAAGTATGCCGTTGAAGAGGCCGGAGGTACGGTGCTCGGCAAACCCATAGAAATCATGTTTATTGACACGGAGGTTAAGCCGGGCGTGGCAGCCCGAAAGACTCGGGAAGCTGCTGACTCCAAGGGTGTCAAGTACTTTAACGGCTGTGTCAGTTCCGGTGTCGCATTGGCCGTGAGCCAGGCCGCCAAGGAAAAAAGGGCCGTCTTCTACACCTCGGTGGGGGCCGATGCCGTCACGGGCACGAAGTGCAACCGGTTCACTTTCAGATGGTCCGTGCCCACGTACGGGGCCGTTCAGCAGACGGTTAAGCCGCTGATAAAGAAGTTCTCCGAGGCCAAGCGCTGGTATACTATCACCCCGGATTACGTCTTCGGCCACTCCCTGTTGAACAACGCCAAGGCCATCTTCAAGGAATTCGGCGTAGAGCATGTGGGCAATGATATGCACCCCATCGGCCACACCGAGTTCAGCTCCTTCATCACCAAGGCTATGGCCGCCAAGGCGGACTTCGTGGTCTTCTTCAATTTCGGCAAGGACACCATCAATGCCCTAAAACAGGCTAGTAACTTCGGCCTGAGCAAAAAGGCAAAGATACTGGTGGCCTGGTCATCTGGGCTGAGGGACCTTGAGGAGATCGGTCCGGAGTCCTCTGAAGGGGTCTATTTCGGATGCCAATTCTGGCACGATGTGGACGTGCCCTTGACCAAGAAACTGTGCGATGTTTGGAAGAAAAAGTACAACCGGCTTCCGTCTTATCCCGAAGCATCTGCTTATATAATGACCAAGATGCAGATTATGGGCATTCAAAAGGCCGGGACGACAGACACTGCGGCGGTAGTCAAGGCCCTGGAAGGCATGCAATATGAAGGACTTACCGGTGTGGAGGAGGTCCAGGCCTTTAACCACCAAACCAAGAAGAATTACTATCTGCTGCTGGCCAAGCCAAAGAAGGACATCAAGGGTCCTGGAGACAACGCCACAATTGTTTCATATGGCATATCCGTCAAGTCTAAAGCCGAATGTGGCTGCACGATGAAATAACGAGATAGAATAAATGGGGAGCGGGGTGACTACCCCGGTCCCTCATTTATCTGTTATTGCCTTGCCTCTGCTGAGAGGGAGAAAGGGGGGGATCTGTGCCTGCTGGACTTGTCCTGATGCAATTGCTCAACGGTCTAGTCGTGGGTATGATTTATGTCCTCATTACCATGGGCTTGACCATTGTCTTCGGCATGCTCAACGTCATCAATTTCGCTCACGGTGCGTTCTATGCTCTCGGAGCCTACTTTGCTTTTTTCTTTGCTACCCTGATCGGAAGCTGGTCCGGTAGTTTCTGGGTGGCAATGCTAATAGCGCCATTAGTAGTAGGCCTGGTCGGGGCAGTGATCGAGGTGACCCTGCTTCGGCGAGTGTACGACGTTGTGCATGAGTACCAGATCCTTTTGACCTTCGGCGTAATGCTCGTTATCCAGGAACTGATTATCATGGTTTGGGGTCCTATTGGTAAGAGCGTGCCCACACCTTCGCAGCTAGTGGGGGTGATTGACCTTGGGGTATTTGCGTTTCCCATTTATAGAATTTTCCTTATTATATTTATTGCCCTGGTCTGTTTCGGTGTCTGGCTGCTCATTGAAAAGACCAATTACGGGGCCATCATCCGGGCCGGGATCGACAACCGAGACATGGTCAATTGTTTGGGCATTGACATCTACAAGGCCTTCACCATTGTCTTTGCCTTTGGGGTAAGCCTTGCTGGGCTGGGTGGGGTACTGGTCCTGCCCATGCGTGGCGCCCAGCCGCTCATGGGGGACACCATTCTATTGCTGGCATTTGTGGTGCTCGTCATCGGCGGAATGGGCAGTTTTCCGGGCGCCATACTGGGCGGCCTGATTGTTGGGGTCGTGGAGTCGATGATGATCCTAATCTGGCCCCAGGGATCCATGATTTGTATATTCGCCGCAATGGCGCTTGTCATCCTGATCAGGCCAAAGGGCCTGTTAGGCTACAGATAATAAAGGGGAAACCTTGATCGAAGCTGCGCTCGGAAAGAAAAGACCGCTGATTGACCGTGAAATCTGGATAATGGCCGGGCTGATTCTTTTGTTGCCCTTTGTTCAGCCCTATAAATCCCTGGCGGTAGAGATCTTGATCTATGCATTGGGGGCGGTTTCGTTCAATATCCTCTTAGGTTTCACGGGCATGCTCTCCTTCGGGCAGGGCGCTCTGTTCGGGACCGGAGCTTACATGACCGGCCTCCTCCTCATCCATTTGGGCTGGCACCCACTGGTGACGCTTCTCTGTTCGTGCTTCATTGGGGCGGCAACGGCGCTTGTGATCGGATTTTTCTCCATTCGACAAGTGGGCATCTACTTCGTAATGCTTACCTTGGCATTTAACCAGTTGGCCTTTTTTATCGTTTACCAGTGGAAAGGTCTAACAGGTGGAGATGACGGGCTCCTCTATGTACCCCGGCCAGACCTGCTCATATTCCCGGGAGTGGAGATACCGATTCAGACCAATCTGCAATTCTTCTTTTTTGTTTGGGTCATTTTTGTCCTATGTATCGCCGTCATCAGACGAATCCTCGACTCTCCATTCGGCCGCATACTAGTGGCGGTCAAGGAAAATCCGGACAGGGCGAGGGCCATAGGCTACAAAATTCAGCACTTCAAGCTCGCCGCCTTTGTCATTTCCGGATTTTTCACCGGTCTGGCCGGTGGGCTTTACGCCCTGTTTATGAAGATGGTGCCTATCACCGCAGTGGAACTATTTACCTCGACGGATTTCATCATCATGAGCTTATTAGGAGGGTTGGGATCACTCTATGGACCGATCATAGGCGCAGTCATCGTCAAGGTCGCCTCCGAAATTCTCAGCGAGATCTGGGCACGCTGGCTATTCGCCCTTGGTCTTACCTTCATCGTCTTTGTCCTCTTTATGAGAGGAGGCATCTGGGGTTTACTGTCGATGGCTCTCGAAAAATTCAAAGCAGGCTCAGGCAGCGAGGAGAGGCAATAATGATTCTGCGGACCGAGCATTTGACCAAGCGTTTCGGCGGATTGACGGCTGTGGATGAGGTGAATTTGCGCGTGGAAGAGGGACAGATCCACTCCGTTATCGGGCCTAACGGAGCGGGAAAAACTACGCTTTTCAACATGTTAACCGGGGAAATTCCGGTTTCCGACGGGGAAATCTACTTTCATGAAAAAAAGATTACCAGGTTTCAGCCACATCAGATCGCTAGAGCCCGCATAGGCCGTTCTTTTCAGCAAACCACATTGTTCAAAAACTTGACTGCCCTGGAAAATGTCCGACTGGCCGAACATGCCCATTACAGTGGCCACTTCAGCGTGATGCGCCACTTTCTCTCGTTCACAAGGCCCGTGGAAAAAGCCTGGCAAGTCTTGGAAGAACTTGACATCACGGATATTGCGACCAAGAAGGCCGGAGAGCTGCCGCATGGACAACAGCGAACGCTGGAGGTGGCCCTGGCCCTGGCCGCGGACCCGGTGCTCCTGCTTCTGGACGAGCCCACCAGCGGCATGTCACCTGAGGATTCAGTCAAGATGATTCGGCTACTCAGGAAACTGGGAAATCACCTTACGATGGTCGTCATTGAACACAACATGAACCTCGTCATGTCAATCTCAGCCGTGATTACGGTTCTCCACCAGGGGATGGTAATCGCTTCGGGTAATCCCTCGGAAATCGAGAAGGACGAGGCAGTTCGCAAGGCCTACCTTGGAGGGCACACCAAATGATTAAGCTGGAGAATGTCCATTCCTTTTATGGCACCAGCCACATTCTGCAGGGGATGGATCTTTTTATCGAAGAGGGCGAGCTGGTCACCCTGCTCGGTCGCAACGGAGCGGGCAAAACTACGACCATAAAAACAATTATGGGACTGTTGACCCCAAAGGAGGGCCAGATCACCTTTCGCGGTGAAGTCATCAGCATGCTTAAACCGTTCCAGATCGCCCGAAAGGGGATCGCCTATGTGCCCGAGGAACGGGCTATATTCGTGCACCTGAGCCTGATCGAGAACCTTGAGATAGCCCAGATGGGCATGGGCAATAGTTTGAAGGGAACCTGGAGCCTCGCAAGGATTTTTGACAAGTTTCCCAAACTCGCCGCGCGAAGGACGCACCGGGGTGCCGACCTTTCCGGAGGGGAGCAGCAGATGCTCGCTATCGCGCGGGCTCTGATGAGTGAGCCTGAACTTCTGCTGCTGGATGAGCCGTCCGAGGGGCTGGGCCCTATTATTGTGCAGGAACTCAAGAAGATCAGCCAAGAGATCCTGGAAGAGGGAATGACTATCTTGCTGGTCGAACAGAACCTGGATATGTGCACGGCCCTGGCCAGGCGCCACTACGTCATGGACCAGGGCCGCATTGTATATCACGGCACCAACGAGGAATTCATTGAGAATGAAGAAATCAAAAATCGTTACCTGACGTTGAGTTCAATCGAAAAAACACTGGAGGCCGAGAACTGAGGGGACGTTCGGCTGGAACGATTCAAACCCAGGGAGGATACCATGCGCTTCGTAATTGCGATGATGAAACACGAGACCAATACATTTTCCCCCGTTCCTACACCCTTTGAGAGCTTCGGGAGTCGGGGCGCCTATTTTGGCAAAGAGGCCTTCGATGCATTTAAGGGGACGAATACTCCGATGGGCGCCTTTATTGATATAGCGCGGGAAGAAAAGGCAGAGATTGTCACTCCAGTCGCCGCCGAGGCATGGCCGAGCGGCCCTGTCCATCGGGACGCTTATGAGCGCATCACGCACGCCATTTGCGAAGCGGTACAACAAGGATGCGATGCATTATTTCTCGACTTACATGGTGCAATGGTCGCCGAAGAGACTGATGACGGAGAGGGAACACTTCTGGAGCGCATCAGTCGTATCGCTCCTGACCTGCCCATCGCGGTTGCGCTGGACATGCATACCAATTTGACACAGAAGATGGTGGAAAACTGTACCGTCATTGCCGGGTATAAAACTTATCCTCACGTGGATATGTACGAGGCCGGAGTTCGAGCCGGGAAGATCCTCATCCAAACCCTCAAGGGTGAAATCAGGCCAGCTATGGCATGGGGCAGCCGACCGATGTTACCGCACACCCTGCGCATGGGCACGCACGAACCTCCTATGAAAGACCTGATCGCAATGGCCAAAGAATCGGAGAGGGAAGGCACACTCGCGGTGACTGTCTTCGCTGGCTTCCCCCTGGCGGACATTCATGATGCAGGGTTGAGTGTGGTGGTCGTAACTGAAGCCGACCAGGAAGGCGCTCGAAAAATCTGCGAGAAACTCCTAGATGCAGCGTGGGAGCGGCGGTCCGATTTCGTCTATCGCTCCGAGCCGCTTTCAGAATCCGTTACCCGGGCAAAGCAACTGACCGAGGGGCCCATTTTGCTGATCGACCACGCGGACAACTGTGCATCTGGTGGTACCCAGGATACAATGGCGGTACTGGCGGAGGTCATTCGTGAAGGACTTGAGAACGTGGCAGTTGCAGCTGTCCGCGACCCCGAAGCCGTGGCTCAATTAATTGATGCAGGTGTTGGCGCCCGTGTGACCATAAAGCTGGGCGGTAAGATGGACATGCCGTCGATTGGACGTAAAGGAGAGCCACTGGAGGTGAGCGGGGTCGTCCGGCTGATCTCTGACGGGGAGTTCACCATCAAGGGCCCCATGTACACAGGCGTCAGGGCTTATATGGGTCGAACCGTGGTGCTGGACACCGGCAATGTTCAGATCCTCGTTATAGAGCACAACCATGAACCATGGGATCTGGAGGTCTTTCGGAGCGTTGGTATCGAGCCGACGACCAAACGCTACCTTTTACTCAAATCTCGCCTTCACTATCGCGCAGGCTTCCTCCCCATCGCGCGCCATATCGTCGAGTGCGATGGAGTGGGAGTTACTACGTCAGACTACAGCCAGTTCACATTCGAGAAAGTGCGCCGACCCATCTACCCGCTCGATCTCGAGGCCCAGCCCTAGGCACGTTGCCGAGAAGTGCGGATTGGTTTTACTAGGAGGAGAAAACGCCACATTAGGCTCACTTCAGCCGTGCGTTGCTTTTACCAATTGACCTGTAGCTTTGGCTCATGGGATGTCCTGACCAATTGAGGCGTATTTCCATGTGGCTCACGTATTTTCTAATGCAGCTCTTTCAGGTGTAGTTATGGAGTTTAGTCTGATTGGAAATCCTAGACATGCGCATAGTGCTGAACCTATGAGGAAGGATATTAGCGGTTTAACTGATTTAGAAGCTGCCGAGTTAGGAGCTGAGGCTGTCAAGAGATTAATAAAGGACATCAAGATACCTTCTCTGAAAGAGTTAGGGGTTGATGAGGGAAAACTGGAGCAATTAGCTCCTCAAATGGCTGAGGATGCTATAGCGAGCGGCAGTCCCGGAAACAATCCTCGCCAGGCAACAAAGGAGGAAATAATTGAGCTTTATAAAATAACCTATGAACAGACCTGATTGAGGACTGCTAGTTACCTTCAATCGGAGGGAGACTGGCGGTAACTCCGTTTTATGGTTTTGTAATCTTACAGAAAAAGGAGAAAGTGCTATGGCGATTTTAGAAGAACCAATAAAAGAGGTGCTGGAGCTCGAAAACTATGTCAATGGTGAGTGGGTAAAGTCCAAATCAGAAGAGGTCATAGATGTGATCAACCCGGCCACTCAGAAGACCTTGGCCAAGGTGCCAATGTCAACCAAAGAAGAGGTAAGTGAGGCGATAAAAGCAGCCCAAGAGGCTTTCCCTGAATGGAGGCGAACCCCACCCCTTGCCAGGGTGCGATGCCTGTTCAGATTGAAGGAGTTAATGGAGAAGAACTTTGAGGAACTCAGTAGAGTCCAGACTATAGAACATGGCAAGACCATCGACGAATCGAGAGGGGAAACGAGACGGGGCATTGAAATGGTTGAAGTGGGAACAGGGATCCCTTCTCTGATGATGGGGCATAACCTGGAAGATATTGCAACAGGCATAGATGAATACGTCATTTACCAGCCTTTAGGGGTCTTCACTCATATTGCTCCTTTCAATTTCCCCTTTATGGTTCCTCTCTGGTATTCCCCTTTTGCACTAGCCACCGGGAATACCTTTGTGGTGAAACCATCGCCGAGAGATCCTATTAGCCAGGTGAAACTCGCTGAGCTCATTGAGGAGGCGGATTTTCCCCCGGGCGTATATAACCTTGTTCATGGTCATGCCGATGCTGCACAGGTGCTGATTGAGCACCCTGATGTAAAAGGGGTGACCTTTGTGGGATCAACGGCAGTAGGAAAAGAGATCTACAGAACATCTGGTGCGCACTTCAAGAGATCTATCGTACAGATGAGTGCGAAGAACTTCTTGGTGGTGATGCCTGATACCGACATAGGCACAACGATTGCTGCCTGTATGACATCTTTCTTTGGCAACACAGGACAACGGTGCCTATCAGGGGCCAACCTTGTGATTGTAAGCGAAGACGCCGGGTTCTACCGAACCTTCCTGGATGCCTTTCTTGAAGCAACTTCCAAAATACGGATTGGCTATGGCCTTGATGAATCAATTCAGATGGGCCCAATGCAGTCCACAGACGGAGTGGAAAGGGTAAAAAGGTACATAGAAACAGGGATTAAGGAGGGTGCCAAACTGATTGTTGATGGCAGGAAACCTTCCATCATCGGAGACTACCCTTACACATGCTTTATCAACCCGTCTGTTTTTGAGGATGTGACCCCTGACATGACAATTGCAAAAGAGGAGATCTTTGGTCCTGTGGCTAATGTCATACGGTGCAAAAACATTGGTGAAGCCGTTAAGATGATTAATAATAGCAATTACGGAAATGCAGCCTCCATTTTTACTTCCAGTGGGAAAATGGCTAGAGAATTTCAATACAACGTGGAATGTGGTAACATAGGTATCAATATTGGCATAGTGGCACCCATGGCCTTCTTCCCCTTCAGCGGGATGAAGGATTCCTTTTACGGGGTCCTGCACGGACAGGGGAGGGATGCGGTCCGCTTCTTTACTGAAAGCAAGGTCGTTGTCCAGAGGTGGTTTTAGGTCGGAGGAGATTAAATGACTATGAGAATTAATACTTGCTCGTTAGCTATAAGCTTTGCTAAAGAACTTGAAAATAAATCCGCAGAGTTCTATAGGGATTTGGCTGAAAGTGCCAAAAAAGACAAGGATGTTTTCCTCTCTTTTGCAGAGGAAAATAGGAGATTTGTTACACAGATTGAAAGAGCTTACTATGGCGTAATTACGGATGCTATTGAAGGTTGTTTTGCCTTTGATATGAACCCGGAGGCGTATGCGCTAGAAACCGAACTGGGAGAAAATGCAACTGATGCTGAAGCCCTGAACAGAGCATTAGAGATAGAGGCAAAAATCATCAAGTTCTATTCAGATGCGGCAGAACAATCAAAATCATTACTGGCAGATGTCCCAAGGGCTTTTATGATGGTAGCCAAAAAAAGAGGTAATCGTCAGTCAACGTTGAAGTCACTTCTCAGTAAGGAAGACTAGATGGCTAAAATAGTTGAAAAGCAGCGTGTTCACTGTTCTTTGAGGCATGTCGATGGTTTATGTTGTTAAATGGGATTATGGGAGCCTCACCGTTAAGTGTGGCCTTCTGAAGGCATGTGGTGATTCGTGCCCCTTTCTGAAGGATCCTCATTATAAGACCGTGTATAAAAGAGTTCCGACATATAAAGCTAAGTAAGGCAGGGATAAAAAAAGAGGTACCCATGGTCACAGCCTCGGCTGAGTCACAGGCGGCAACGCTGGAGCCTAAAACCTCTTAAGATCCATTAAGGCCTTATCAATCTTTTGTCTTAACGCCGGCTTGCTCCGTGCAAGCTTTTTTGCCTTTTCGAAATGGAAAAGGGCCTTATCTCTCGTTCTGAGCTTGGTGAAATAGATCCCCAGATTATAATGAGCCAGGTCTAATTTGCCCTGCCGGCCGTAGACCACA
>SDBU01002335.1_pt1 | contig 25396 bp, 62 predicted proteins | sample 2277071 | NCBI WGS metagenome assembly SDBU01 (sample SAMN10397929, study PRJNA504765) | marine sediment metagenome | isolation source: marine sediment core GS08_GC12, 126 cmbsf | place: Arctic Ocean: Gakkel Ridge, Loki's castle | collected 2008
AGGCCGCTTGCACTTCTGGGTTGCGCATGTCGGTATGTTCGTCGGGATAGGATGGCAGGCGAGGCATTGCCAGCTATCGTTTCTAAAGCTCATCGGATTCGCGCACGACGGGCATGCTACTATTGTTTCTACTGGTGTCATTGTTTCCATTTTCTTATCTTCCTTTCTTAAGTGTGTACCCTTTTGCGTATCCGCATTTCGGGCATTTCATATACAACTGAGTCTGTCCGTTTTGGGCGACTTTCATATCAGGGGCATTGTCCCTGCCCTTAGACTGCATACAGCTTGGACATTTCATTTCTTCTTTCCTCGTTTAGGTCTCTTATGGCCGGGCTTGCTTTTGTATGGTTTACTTCCTTTATGTGGCATTTGTCACCTCCAGTTTCAACATTTCAATAACGTCATTTCCCCATATGCTAATGGCATTTCCTGATGGTAATAGCCATCCGCCGTGTTTGTGTGTGCCGAGGTTTCTAACTAATACCCACTCGCCGCCTTTCGGGTCTATCTCGTATCTGACAGGGTAGTTGCGATTACGGAACTTCCTATTCCTGTACGGTCCGAACAATTTGTATAATAGTCTTTTTATCATTTCCAATGGCTTACAGTATGTGTTGGCCGGTTAATTTTTTCAGTTCCTTTGGGTCGGGGCGACTGCCTTGAGGCGGCGAGCAGGAAATACAACGTTGAGTGATAGAAATGGTCGTCGCCTAATTTAATCCATCGGGGTTTCTCCAAGCCCGTATCGGGATTCGTTATAATAGTCTTCGCCGTGCGGGTCATCTGTCTCGAATATTCGTTTACCATTACCGATGGTCTGGGAATACGGATGTTATTCTCCGCAAACGTAGTATGGACTTTATCGCACCATTCGTTTCTATTGACCTTGACTATCCCAGTCTTACCGTCGAATTTCGGCTTGCAGGCAGACTGCTCGGAATACTGACATAAATAGATAGTATAAGGCTCAGTCTTCTGGAACTCCCTCACGCCGTGGTCGTAGGGGCCTGAGTCTATCACTGCGCCGTGGACGTTCATCTTTAATGCGATATCGTGTACTTCGTACAAGTTTTCGTAAACGCCTACGTGTGAAATGTCATAAGACTCGCGCGAAGTCCTCGTTCCTATGACTACGTGAATCTTCTTACCTATATCCATTCCCATAACAGTCTCACCGGTTGAGACCATCCGGTTATGATCACTCGTACACCTCGACAGGACAATCGTTTCGTCAAGCTGCATCTCCGCCTCGGTGGTAGCGATACCTAATATGCTGCGCATGAACTCCGAACGTCTTTTTCCTTCGGTGTTATTGTAACGGTACATATATTCGTCGAGGTCTGCGTACTTGGACATTAAACCATCTACCCAGAAACCCGCTTCTCTCCGGTCGGGGTATGTCGTCTGCCAGCTGCCGTCCTGAACGAAGATTTCCTTCTGACAGTGAATACACGCGCGGAACCATCGCTTATTCTTCTGGATAATACAGTCGGGGAAAATCTCGCCCAGACAGGTATATCTACCACACGACCGACACCTAATCTGCCACTTGCCCTGGTCGGATTCCTCGTATCGAAGGTCTATGCCGTAGTTCGGGAATGTAGGAGTACCGAAATTTCTTTCAATGCTAAATTCAGACCTCAATAATCTCTGCTTGGCCTGGTACGCCATGTCCAAATCCATAAGGTCTAATTCGTCACGGTCGATTTCGTCACAAGGGATAGACCTCAAGTTATCGGAGTCCTTCGTACCCGAACCGCCCACCTTCTTAGGCTGGGCGCCTACCATGACAATCGAGCGTCCGTTAATCTCTCTGCACATGGTAGTATTGGTATCACCCTTTTTCATTATCCACTGGTTATATTGAAATATCGGGTCGAAACTAACCTGGCTCAATCTCTCCACGGCTGTCTTGGTAGGCATCATGTATAGAATATTCTGGTCGTAACGTCTGTACTTACATGCGTGGATGGCGTTTAAGAAGATGGCCGTAGTAAGACACATCTGGGCGCCCTTCTTACAGTTGGAAATCTTCTTCTCGCAGTCGATAATTCCCTGTAGGTACGGAACGCCCACAAGGTCGAAGCGGATACCGTCACGAAGATATATCCCCTTCTCGTGCGCCCACGTTAAGGAATTAACAGCCATCATTGTTTCTTTATCTATCATAATAGTGCGCAATAAAAAACGGCAGTCGAGAGGTTCGGGCACCCGACTGCCGTATTCATTGCATTGGTAAACTATTTGTCTTTAATTGTCAAAGTAAACTTAAAATTGTTTCATCCAAATTCTTCCTCATTAAAGGCGGAAGCTCTCTTCCAGCATCTTCGCAAAAGTTCTTTGTGGGGTCGCTCAGAGCATCAGGGTTTATGTAAAGTTGCTCGTTTGTTATTGGCTCTATCCTACCATCAGGATGTATTAGCATAGCGGGATAAATCTCTCTCTGTGCTGCTTCTAACCGTAACTTATCCCAGTGCCCTTTTATCTCAGTAGCAGTAAGGGGCCGGAATCCTTGTCGCATTAGTGATTCATGTACGCTCTCCTTCGCCATCAGTACACTCGGTACGATAGGAGAAAGACCTAACAGTTTAAGAAATATTCTGCGATTCATTGCTTCCATCCTAAATCAAGTGTAACGCCATAAGTATAAATTCCTTTTTCTGCCCATTTTTCCAAAGTACGCCAAGCCTGTTTAACTGACTCTATCATTCCTTTATCCAGCATCTCAGAGATAACAGTGCGTGGAAACTCTCCTCTTCCGGGAACTCCTATCCTGTCCCATAAATATTGTTCATTCTCTTTATTCATGTCGTTAGCCTTGCTCCTTAAATTCCCCACACCCTTCACTTGGCAATGTTTCCGGCCATCGAGTTACAAGGTGGGCGTCTTCTTGCCAGTGAGTTCTTTTTTTCGATTCAGGCGTTTCAACTCTAATAACTTTAGGAGAATGTCTGCGACAATATTTCTCTAATGCCCAATATTTACAGTTTTTACATTTCATATCGTTATCCAGTTAAAATCATCAAAACCATCTCTTACCACTATACCACTTCTTACCAATACGTCAAACTTTTTCTTATGCACCCTGTCCACGTAACTGTCCAGCTTGCTCAACTCGTGTCTCATAATAGCATTCACCGTTGTCTGCATCGTGCGTAGTTTCTTAGCTTTGCCCATGCTTTATCTTTGCCTCGTCTTTTCTCCATACTTCAACCTGTACATAAAAACAGAGGATATGGAATGTTATATCCAACTTTGCAGTGTAAATACTGTCGGAATGTTTCTCCCATTCAATATATACAGGCAAAGCCCAACAACAATCCGCATGGCAGCCGAAAGATAATGTCCATTTCTTAGCTTTGCCCATCTTCATGTCCTTCAATGGGAGACTTGAGCATGAACAAACCTCGCTGACATGGCTTCGGCCTGCCGTCCTGACCACAGCCCCATTCAAATGAGATATTGACAACCTCACCATTTTCATAATGCTTGCTTCGCCAATGCTCACCCCAGTAACATCTTTCACAGTCAACGCCCTCCTGACCCACAGAACCGCCTGTGGCTTGAGAAGTAGGCTCAATGACAGTATCAGGCGTAGTAAAGCTATCTACAGCCTTAAGAGGCGATGGCTGCTGTAATGTGTCGTGGTCAAGCATCTATAGTTTTCCTACTACTTCTTTTACATCGCCTATAAGAGATTCATCGACAAGAAGAGGTGGAGGGCCATTAATCGCATCTATCACCTTCTTAATATCAAGAGTCTCAACTATCTGCTCGTAAATCTTCGATTCAACTTCCTTCTTCTTTATAATCTCAGGTGTATAGCCATATTCAGGCACGTTGCGATTCTCACCCTCAGCTTCTTTAACAACCAGCCATTCCTTACCAGCAGGCCTTTCTTCAATCGTCATCTGCGTTATTACTACTTTGTACATTTTCTTCTTCTCCTGTCAAGTTAAGTCTTAAAGTCTGTGGAATTTGAAGTTTCAGGGATTCACAGGCAAGCCTTTGCACAAATCTCTCATGAAAGACTCTACCATAAACTTTTTATCTGGTATAGAAAATTTACCAATCCGCTCTGCTTGCTCTAATCCGATAATATAGCCTCGGACTATTTGCCCGATACTACCCTTTGAAAACTCCGTTATATTAAGATTGTCAAGAGCAATCATGTAATTCCTTAAATTCTAAAATTCAGAGATAGACAGGTACTTACTATCGCCTCGCCCCCCGGCCTTCCCCGGCCCCCCCCCTTCGATAATAAAGGAGTCTCTTTCAATTTCATCAGCCACGCCAGCTATTGTCCTCATCGGCTCATCGACTGTGCCTGGGTTGGTATCCTTGCCTGTCTCTCCGTCAACATAGTATTCTTTCTTCATCTGCTTGAACATGCACTCGTCAGAGCAGAATGTGTACTTGCACTCCTTGCCACAGGTTAAGCATTTGTTCTCTGTCGCTGTTAGTGGCTCAATGAACTCCATAACAAGCCCTTCCCGGCAAGCTCACGAAGTTATGCTCACCCTTGCCAAGCTCATTAGCTGGCCGGTAGAAGAGTCGCTCCATCACTGTCAGCCTGTGTGTTGTGTGTCTCACTGGCTGGCTGCTCAAGCTGTTATCCTTTGGCTTGGATGGTTGGGCAATGGCGCAGGGATAGCACGCTCCTGGATGCTGTCTGGGCCTGCTCAGTCTTGGCAGGTCAACGCCGCAGTATCGGCACTGCTCAAGGTCTGTTCGTTTGTTCGTGTTCGTTTGTATATTCGTGTTCGTTTGTTCGTTTGCCTGGGCAATATCACGCTTCATCCTCATGCGGCATACATCGTTGCAATACTTCTTAGGCTTTGTCCCTTTGGATTCTATTAACTTGTTACAGTGTAAGCATTTAGCCATTCTGTGCCTCCTTGAATTTGATTGTAGTCGGATTAACGTCTACTTTCGCCATCTCTTCGTTGTAAGCCTTCGCCGCCGCCTTCGCCGCTTGTAAGTCCTTAGCAGTCTGAGGCTTAGCATCTGTGTCTTCGGTCATGATAATCTGTTTATCAGTCATACCTAACTCATTCTTTGCTATGAATATCGCCGTTTGCGGGCTGTTTTCGCCCTGTTTATGAAGATTATCCCTCATATCAAGCTTGCCTGCTGCTCGCCAATGCCTTATTTTCGCACCTAAACTCCGTTTTAGTGTTGTTTCTGGTATCCCTAATCCTACACTTATTGTCTTATCATAGCTACCTATACGCGCATATCTCTCAACTGCTTGTAATTCTTCGTCTGTGAATATTCTACAAGGTCTTGCCATTCTTTGTCTCGATTACTGTTTTTGTTGTTTCATGTAAGGGCTTTGTTATTCCTTAATCGTTGCATATTTGGCCGAATTCGCCTTTATTAAAGCATCCATCACCACTCGGATTACAATGTTTACAATAATATGAGCCGCATCCATATCTTTTGTAAGGACTACAAGCTGGGCCAATAACTTCTCTCTCTTCACTCTTTTTAACTGTTTTTGTTTTCTTTACTTCCATTCTAACGCCTTATCGCATTAAACAATCCTTCGCTGCATGGATGGCATTTGGTACAGTGCCAGGCTCCATCCATACCTTTACCGCCTACATCCGGCCAGCATTTGTGCTTTTCGTGTATCCAACTGCAATATAACCATTTTTTAAGCCACCTTGCCATTCTAAGCCTCTTTCATTATGCCTTGCTACCAATATGACTTAACTTGTTAGGTACCATAGCTGTTATTACGTCAATAATGCAGTTTCTTCATATTTGCCGATTTCCTTGATGATCCTAATGCTTTCTGTTGGGATTGTCAACCGGCCTAAAACCTGTGTCTTTTCTATCGACTGGACAATCGTCTTATAGTTTTCGTTATCATCTAATAATATACCTACAGATGTTATTATGCAGGGCTTAAGAGGCTTAATTTCTTCTCTGTACTCCCAGTCCGAAGTTACTCCTTTGCTGTCAATCCATTCTATTTCTACAATCTTCATCTGGCTTTCAATAACTTTTTCCAGCTTGATGTTTTGTCTCTTTTTGACAGATTCTCTGCTTTTGATACTGTTATTTTCTTCATTCTATTACTCCTACTGTCCTGTCCTTGCCTGTTATGCTTTGTAAGTGCTGGTAGTCTTCATAGGGTATCATTGGCTCTTTTGGCCCCATCCACGGATTCTTACTCAATATCTTATCCTTCCATGATTCTTTGTTTGTTTCGTTTATTATCGGTTCAGGATAACTATGTTTCCATGTAGTTTTACCATATTTGCGCCTAAACTGTTTATTCGTTAAGTCTTGTATTAAGTATTTGCTTGTATAAGTCTTATTTAAAACCATTCGGCTTTTATTTCCAAATATACACCACATATTATTAAAACTGCTAATAAGCTAAATATTATAATTAATCCTTTTAACATAACTAATCACCTTATTTTAACTTTAAGCTGTTTATTAACTTATAACTGTTAAGTTAGGTACTTACTGGAGGCAATGCGAGTTAGAACATATCATATAATTTATTTCTTAATTCTAAACCCGATAACTCTTTTGTCGTATCTATTCTTAAAGTCAATACCTCGATTCCTACTCGTTTCAATGCTTTGTGCATAGCTTTTTGATTACTCTTTATCCAACCTTTGCCACTTTTAATCTCAATAAAATAGGTTTTACCTGATTTTTCATCATATATTAATCTATCAGGCCAACCATTTTTTAATACTTCCCAACCTACATTTTTAGCCTCTTCATCGAATAAGTCTTCAGCGTCTTTGCCTTTTTTAGCTTGTTTTTTAGATATATGGTTGTATTTACTTTGATTATGTCCTTTACCACTCTTAGACTTTTCAAAGTGTTTAGCTTTTACTATCATTTACACTTCTCCGGGATTCAGGAGGGTTAGAGAGAGATAAACCCCAAACGAGGTTTATTCTTCCGGTCTTCTATCGGGAATCGGTCGAATTACTTGCATTCGCACCCATTTCGTTACGGTCGATAACAGCTCGCAGCAAGTTTAGCTCACTGTCAAAAAGCTGTTGTCCTTCAGCTCACTCCATTTCGCCAGGCTGGTTGGAGTACCTCCTAAGGGTTTCGTTTATTGACAGTGGCATAGGGTGGGTTGAAGGCCCTACGTCTTATAATGCCTACTATCCTACTGAGCCGATAGTTTATGCTTGTAGCTACCTATTGGATATTACTATCACGAGCGGCCAGACGTGCTACACGCCTTAATATATTGTCTTTGCATAGGCCCGCCGGAATAATGAGATTTACATAAACTGCCATATTTAGCAGATGGCGGACAGTATCCTTCTTTGAGTGAAGGGTCTTTCCATTTATGAGTTTTTCTTTGTCTGCTTTTCATAATGCCATTAAAAAAGCCCTGAGAGCAAGGTCATCCTTAACTCTCAAGGCATTATAAGTTATCTAAAATTTATCTTCATTGATAACATCGAGACCTATTATAAATCACAAACGCGCAAAGTCAAATAAATAATACTGTCACTACCTATATTTTCTTATAAATATAATCGGCCTTACCATGGCCAATAACGGCGATATTGATACAAACTTTTAACTTGACGGATAATTTATTTGACTTTTACCCAAATATACCCGATACTTAAAGCATAATGATTACTCGACTAAACACTACAAACTACAATCAATCGCCTGCCAGTACTCTCAATTCTTTTAGTCGAGTATCGTTTGTGCTGGCAGGCTTTTTAACTTAATGAAGGGAATTGAAGATGGCAAAGCAAAGCAAGAAACTAAAAGGTTATGTAAATGATGAAAAGAAATATGAATTCGTCATAACTGACTGGCACAAATTCAATGTGAATAAGCTCAAACGAGCGACAGAAGGTTTAGCCGCCAAAGAAGGTATCGGCAAAATAACGTGGGTAGAAGTTACCGGCGAAGATTAAATCCTCCCGCCCTGTCCGTGTATCTGGCGTACGCTGCAAGGCAGACAGGGCTTTATGAAACTTGAAAGGACTACAATCAAACGCTCACACAGGGCCATATCGTTATTAGTCCTTTCAGTATGCCTTGTGTGGGCTTTATTAATAAGGAGAATTGAAATGTTAGGCAGAAACGACAGAATCCAAGCTATAAATAAGGCTATTGTAAAAGTTAAAAAAATGGAAGCTGCGAAAATTCCTGAAATTCACAGAGATAAAAGCGAATGGCTTGCCGCTATTAATGATGTTATTGAACAGACAGCTTCGGCAATTATCAACGAATTAGACTACATAGCTTAACTAACTGCCCGGCCTGGGCCAATAAGGAGAATGATTATGGAAGTTACAAAAACAGATGACAGGGAATATTTAGTACAACGCAATTTCAGTCATAGAGGTATGGTTGTAAATCAGATGCGTTCAGGTTCATTATCAACAACTGAATACGGCATGCCTTGCGAGCCACCGAAAGATATAGGTAAGGCTGTGGCGGCGTTTATTGCAAAAGAATGTAAACATCCCAACCTCTCAATTCATGGCAATGGCTTCATTTGTGATGAATGTAATGAGCATTTAGGCGCACGTATTAACTAAGGGGCTTTATTAATAAGGAGAATGATTATGACACTTTTACAAGCAATAAGAAAAGCTAAGGAATTAAACAAGAAATATAACAGGACATATTTAGTCTGCAGGCAGTCTGAAAAGTTTCGTGTTGACTCGGATATACATTGCTCCTGTTGGCCTAAAGTAGTCTGGAGCAATACAGAAGTTTATAAACTTATCTGCAGTAAATAGTATGTGCTTAAATCGACCAATAATTAAAGGAGAATATTATGGCTGTTTACAAGGTGGAATACTATACTTTAGGTAAAGGAAAAGACGTAAATAATGAAGTAGGCAATTTAGCTCTATTCGAGGAAATAGCTTACATTCAATGTAAAAATACTTCGTGTATTGAGGTACTGCTTGAAAAGTATTATCAACAGCCACGACCCGAATATTATTACCAACCTGTTATACGCAAAATTACTGCATTAAAAGGTCATTGTATTGTCGAGGATTAACTCCATGCCCCGTGAAATTGACTGTATTGGTTTACTTTAGAAAGAGAGTAGAAATGAAACGTCTAAAATTCAAGAACAGGCATAAGCTGAAACTCAGTGAAACAATAGGATTAAGCGAAACAAGAATCAGGGACAATCTCGCATTTGGTATCGCAAGAGCTTTCCCGGATAAACAAGAACAGCGGGAATATATATTGGCTTTGTACAAAGGATTAGATTATTAACCGCCCTTACCTTATGGGCAGGAAGTGAGAGGATATTATGGAACAGACAAAAGGTATTTTAAGGCACGACGCTGACTCTGGCTGCCTCATTGATGAACAAAACCGTATGATAGCCGATTTGGGCTTTGCAGGCATTAATTCGGTAGAATGGGCCCAACGCATCGTCATTGCAGTAAATAACTTCGATGCCCTACTCGATGCCTGTAAAATGGCAAGGGATACTTTAGACTCTAACTGTGATTGCAACGAGCCGGAAGATTTAGACTCGGCATTTCAAGCATGTTTTGAGGCAGTAGCTAATGCAGAATGTGAATCTAAATAATCGGCAGCTTTGCGTAATAAATCAGGGTTGTCGTTTAATGAGCCTAAGCCTGAATTGCAAGCGCCACACAATAACACTCTCACTTGACCTGTTGCGTGATCATGATCAATAGCAAGCTGAATCTGCTTACCAAATATTATCTTGCTTTCAGACTTGTTACATATTGCGCATAGCCCATTTTGTGAAGCGAGCATTGCGTTATATTCCTGCCGTGTTATGCCATAAAGTCGAATTAAGGCATTATCTTTACTTTGTTGCCTCATTCGTTCTTTGTTTTCTTGTCGGAATATGCGACATCGAGCTTGCATCTTCGCTTTTACATCTGGTCTTTGTTGGTATTCTTTCTTGCATACTATACATTGAGAACGATACCCACTTTTTTGTTGTCGGTTGCGATAAAACTCTGAAAGGGGTTTAACTTTATGACATTTAGAACATTCTTTCATAATAGTTTAGTATAACATTAACCCATAAAAATGAAAGGAAAAATTATGTGGATTTACAAAGAAAATATGATTTATGATGAAGATGATGATAGCGGCAGAACAATCGCCCATTGCAGAGACGATGAAGAAGGAAGGCAGATATGCCAGTGCATAAACAGCCACGACGGGCTTGTGGAAGCTTGCGAAAAGGCTGAGCAATTAATGGAAAGTATGATGGTTCCTATGGGAATAAAGAAAGAAGGCACAAGACCAAATAATGTACTAAAACTTATCCAGCAAGCCCTGGAAGCCGCCAAGTGAGGGATTACTTGCCATTGTTATCTCCTTTCAACTTCGCCCCACTTGTAAACAAATACCCATGGATTCAAGTCCCATGCTCCGTCGCCGTGGATGGAGTCCCAGAGTTTAGCAAATTCTTCTTGTGGCGTAGAATCACCACAATCACAAGGTTGGTCTGGATGGAACATCGTGTATGAACATCTGCTGAGATGAAGGCCGCTTTCGTTGAATATGCCTTCGGCTTCGCAATCTTCCTCGCTTATATCCTGCAACCTCTCCACTCTGACCTCTGTGATAGTCATAAATGTTCTGGCCAGGCTCTTGTACATGAAGCGTCCGGGAGTTGGGCGGTAGGGGAATTTTCGAGCTTTCCACAAATCCCATTCGTGGCCATTGAGGTCGCAAGAGAATTTACTACTATCCACTAAATATTTCCCTCTTATCGTTCTTGTGCATACGCCACTTTGATAATCTACCTGGTATCCCTCTGCCAAATAAGCACGGTCGCCGACTTGGAATTTGGCATCTTTATAACCATAATCATTCTTGTCACTGCTATCATAAAAACAGAAGGTGAGAATATCGCCGTTATCGTTTTTAATCGGGTCACACATATTCCACTGCTTAGGCGGCTGCGGCTTGATTATCCTCTTGGTTTGGGTTTTACGGCCTTCCATAGCGGCTATGAGGTTCTCTTTGGTTAGTACCATTGGTTTAGACATTGCTATCTCCTTTCAGGGCTTGCTTTAATTTATTATATGCTCGAAAGCAAATAGAATCGCTATCGTGAGGTATGAATGTCTCAATAAATTCATTTCCTGCTTTTCTCAGCTTCTTATTCTCGGCTTGCAGACGGCATACCGTACAATCCTTATCAAAGGCGTGATGGCTTTTTACTACTCCTGTATGTTCCATTATTCACCTTCTTTCTTGCCGAGAATCATTTCAGCTACGGTAACTGTCAGCCATTCTCCACATGAGCATTGAAATCTTAGCGACTCCCCTTCTACTCGCCCAATCCTCTCCTCCGCCGTCTTGAGTTTATCTTCGAGCTTCCGGCAAATATCTTTTGTGTTCTTTGCGTAGATTTCATACTTGCGGTTTGCTTCGGCGAGCTTGGCTTGGAGTTGCTTGATTTCTTTTCCCCACCTTTTTATTATGATTTCTTGTTCTCTTATGATACCCAATCGCTGTTCCAATTCTTTCTCTGTCGCATCCGCCCGCTTTGTCTCGGCTTCGAGGCGGCGGAGCAGCATCCATGATTGAGTTTTACTATAGCCTATCGGAACCCTTGCTTTTATAAGTTCTCGTTGCAATTCCACAAACTCACTCACAGGCTCGGTTATCTTGGTACGCAGAAATAAGTCTGCTGGAATTAACGCCCGGAGTTCTGTGTAAAATTCCTTTTCGGTCTTACATTCAAGATGTATCTCCCATTCCTTCACAGGCTCGACCTTTTCGGGAGTATGGTCTGGGGCTTGGCTCACTGGAGTACACTTGGCCTGTTCTTTTCTGGGGCATTGCTCACAATGTTCTATGGCGTGTGGTTGCTTCGCCCCGCATTCCTCTGGGCATACATGCCGCATGTTGCATATTACTTTGGCAGGCTCTTGGCTCTCTGTGCAGTCGGGACATTTGACTCTATAACACTCACCTTCCCAATTATCACCCGTAATTTTATAGATATACCCATCTTCACAATGTGGGTTCGAACATGGCTCTTGGCTCTCCCTGTCGCAAATTAGAGGCGGTTGGCATTTGGGGCAAGGCGAGGTAATTAGTCCGCCCGGTTTTCCCCGTTTAGTTACTTCTCTACTTCCCCCGCACAGACTGCATGGCTCTTGCTTGAGCCGTTTCTTCCATTTCCCACCTTCGGTCTTTTCATACTCTGGATTTTCACTTAGCACTTGTTCTAATTCTGCCGCCAAATTTCCAATATCTTCTTCGGTAGGTTCTTGCTTGGTCAGGGCGATAATATCATCAATCCAGCCCAACGCTGTTTCCGGCTCATCATTATCGCGTATCTCAATTATTGCCTTTTCCGCCAACTCCCGTATCTCGTTTAATACTAATTTATCTAAGAATGGTTTCATCTGGCAGCCGAGATATTCAAAGTCATCGCCTTGCTTGACTAAATCATTGAGTATTGCTCTGGCTGTTTTGTTGTTGCAGGCATCATAATTAAACATGCCTTGCACTAAGGCTATCGGGCAGGGGTCGTTGCCTAATATACATTCAGAGCATTCTTCGTCAAACACCCTTCCTTCTGTACCATTGCTGAAATATGCCATTATTACTCCTTTTCTACTATTGGTTTCCCACAATATGGACAGTAATTGAATCTGTTATCTTTGGGGCCGCCTTCGTCAAACTCGAATCTCTGGCCGCATCCGGTATTGTAAACCGAATCTTCGTCCGGTTTCCATTCGCATTTACTCATTCTCATTTCTCCTTAACTTTCATTTTAGGCTCATCTTTTTTCTGATAATATGTTACAACGTCACGTTCAAAAAAACATGGCTCTCCGCCAAAGTCAGGGTGATTAGGGTATCTCTTGCAGACTTCGGGCTTATTCTCGTGCATTAGGCAAGTAGCAATCCCATCTTCTACAAGCAGGCTTTCGCATGGCATACCTGTATCATCTGTGTGCATGTGCATGCAACATCGACCGCATCGTACGCATTCGCTCTGCTCAGTCATTTGTATTTCTCCTTTACTTTTTCAGGCTTGTAATTCTAATCCTTTTATCTGTCTGTTACGCTCATTGTTTTTGTTGATCTTGTTTTGCCGAAATACATTGAACACAATTTTGTCATCTTGTGGGAATTTACCTCTAACAACTTCAAACGTCCAGATATGTTGTAAGCCACAATCGCAACACTCAACTATTAATTGATTGCCAGTTTTTATTTCTTCGGACATAATCATAATTTCCTCGTTCCTATTATTTCATCTATGAGCCAGCTACACAGTCCTACGAGATGACCGCCATCCTTTTTAATATCCAACAAAGCTGCTGTGGATTTGCTTTCCAAATATTCTTGGTATTCGTCTCGGATTTTATACATCCGCTTTTCTCTTTCTCGCCGTTCTCTTTCAGGCTTTAAGAGCTTCCATTTCAGATACTTCTCAAAGTCCTGGTCGTAACCGTCCTCCCAACGCTTCTGGTTTATCCATGTAGAGCCGTGAGGCCATTCAGGAATGAACCTTTTCTTTTGAGCAAGCCAAATCTTCTCTTGCTTTTGCATTTCAAGGGCTGCCATTACTTGTGCAAGGTCTGGATTGTACTTGTGCCAGTGTTCCTCGGCTTTAGACTTACCCTTCTTTAGTGGGTATTCGAGCCAAAATATGTCAAATTCTTGCAGGCTCATAGATTCCTTAGTCGGGCATAAGATTCGAGTTGGTCAAGAGTTGGAGGGGTCATTTTTAGCTATTTCCTTAGCTCCTTTTCAAGTCTTTTGGCATATCTGTATAATTCTAAGATTCGCTGTCTTGCTTTAGAGCGTTTCAGCCAAAACGTATGTTCTTTGACCTCATCAATGAATCTCTCAATTTTGTCATTCATGGGTCTCATTTTCTCTTACTTCCTTTCTATAACGACGACGAGAATCTTTGCATGTTTGACTTTGGTGATATTGTTTTAGTAACTCTTCGTTTTTCTGTTGGTATTGTTTGCAATATGCATTAGCACAGATTTTGCAATAAGTATGAAGCCCATCTGATTGAGTCTGATTCTTATGAAATGCAGACAGGGGCTTTGCTTCTTTACATTTTGAGCAAGTTTTCATGGTTCCATCCCGTACAGCAATTGACCTTTTTTGCATGGTTTATCTCATGCTCGGACTGGAAAGGTTTTTTTATCGTAACCGAAAGAGAATTGTCTTTGTAAAAAGGTTCCGGGGAGCTGGAATCGAACCGAACATCTTCAATATCCCACGTGGCGCCTTCGGATTCGGAAATATTGATATTCTTCCATTGAACTATCCCCGGATTGTCTGAAAAATTAGGTGCATGGCGGGCCTGCCGTACACGAACCCTAAGCAGACAAGCTATTCGTCGTCTATCGCTCTTTCCGCCATAAAAAAAGCCCACGGAAAGGTCAACGGTCAGGAAGTTCTCCATGGGACTTTTTAATGCACCTAATTGTATTTGACCGTTAACCATGACAATTCTCTACGATAACCTTTTCTGTTTGTTCTGTCAAGTATTAATTATTTTTCTCACATACTATTTCCGGTATCACGAACGTCCGTTCTACGCCGAAGTCGTCTTTGAATACCAATTCATTACCCATCTTCACAGCCCCCCGACAGTTCGTGCAATTATTCGCAGGGTGGCCGAAGTGCTTTGCTTTGGGCGATTTAACGTACTTTTCGTGTTCTGTATCGCCTTGTGGGCGCTCGGTGCGGGTTATTACGTAAACTTTGAATCTGTCGTTGTGTTTCGGGATGAATTTCATAAGTCAGTCCTTTTCCATGCAAATTACATCTTCCCAGTCTATTTCCGTCCCCATTTTATCCATCCTTCAATCGCCAAAACAAAGAATATCATATCCCTTACTAAGAGGCTCCATATGCCGCTGTGGGCATGAATACCCGCCGTTAGTGCGTTTGATACCATCCATACCAGAAAGCACACCCTGAGCCGCCTGTTATTTGTTAAGACGCCAGTTACAGCCAGTATCGTTGCTATTATACCTATTACTTCAATCATTGCACTTTAGCCTCTGTTCCATCTACAAATATCAAACGCTTTATCGAAATGCTCCTGGTCAACTGCGTAACAGCCCGGTAGTTCAGGGCTTTCGTCCGGGTATAACCAGTACATCATATTTTGCCATACTTTACGCTTGCCGCAACCACAGATACATTTCACTGGCTTGTTAGGCTTTGTCAGTTCTTGCTCCCGTTTGGCAGCCTGGGCCTCTCTGCGGGCCTGCTCTTGGTCGTGTATGGATATTCCACGTTTCATATTATCCCCACTGTTCTGCCATTGCTTTTGCTATACCTGGAAAAGTCTTACTTCTTATTTTAGCTCTTTCCGGACCGGGTGGAAGCCACCAATTCCATTTAGCTCCCCTTCGTCCACTTTTGGCTGTTACAAATTCACCTTTTCCGACATGAGTTTTCTTGGAAAAAAAACTATCCTGCTCCCAATGGTCTAAACAAGGCAAGTTTTTTAACCACAAACAGGTGGGCTTTGAAAACTCATCGCCGAAATAATAAGGGTGAATAAGCTGGTCGGGCTTTCTATATTTTGTACTCATTATCGACACGGGGTTTTCTACTGCTATTTTCTTAATTGGCGCATTGACCATTTCCATAAAGAAGTCGATACCTTGTTGCTGTCTGCCATCTGCTATTTTCTCCTTAAACCATGCTCCCCCACTTACAGCCAAATGAGTACACGGCGGATGTGCTATCATCAAACCCCATCCATCGTCCAGAATCTCAAGCACATCGCCCTGTATATGCCAGTCAGGATTGCCCTCAGTAGGCTCTATATCACAGGAATAAGCCTCATGGCCTCTGTCCCTGAAGGCTTTCGTTACTATCTGAGTAAATTCACAAGCTATTAATACTTTCATTTATCACACAGGTCATTGTACATTTCTTTGTACATGAGTCCTATACCGATTATCTTGCCGTGATACGACTGGATTCTGTCGAGAACTTTCAATTCATCGATGACTTCCTCGCCGTACTTGTCAAGCATATACTGTTCATAGGCCAAGTCCACTTCATGCCGTATATTCATACCTTTACGAAAGCCACCGTTGCAATTCTTGCACTGGCCGTGAATGTTACGTTCGTCCCATTGAACGCCGCTACTGCCCTTGGAACCTTTAGGAATAAAATGCCCTGCATCGGTGTTTTTATTGTAAATAATGATACGACCACAAGTACAGCATTGTAAGTAGCCAAACGGGACAGTCGGATTTGCTTCTTGATAGGCGATAGCGTCCCTGAGACGGATATACTTACTGCACCACTTCCATGCGGTTTTCTTAGCTGTCATTTCGCCTCCTCAGCAATCTTAATATGTGCCATCTCAACGAAAAGGATATGCTTGGGCAGTCTTTCGTGAAATTCATCAAGAGCCAAACCTTTAGCTTCGGCAATATTTCTTGCATGAAATATACCCATCTGTAATACTACATTTATAGAAGATTGGTTGTCTTTCGTATAAACCGCTGCTATAACATATCTCTTGTTTTTCTCATCCTTCAAGTCGGCTATCTCTTGCACTAAGTCATCTGTCTTGGACATGGTTTACTCCTTTGGCTTATCAATTCCTGGATGGTTCATATCTAAACATCGTTGGCATAAATCGGGATGCGGCAAGCCTGCTAAAACCATCGCGCCACAGTCAGGACAATGATACTGGCCAATCGGTAATCCTATAAGCAATTCGGGTTTTTCCTCGCAATTAACCGGAAATATATCTACTTCTTCCTCGTAGCATCTGCCACACATTCCATTTTTACTCATAAATCGTCTCCTTGCACACCTGCTTGGCTTTGGCCTCTACGCATATCAGTTGGCTGATAACCTGGCCGTTGTTCTGTAAGGTTATCGTTTCGCACTGGCATTTGCCCTTTTTGTTATTGCAACATTTGAACTGTTTGCATTTGATTACTTTTGGCATTGGTTTACTCCTTTAGGGCAGCCCATACAAATACTCGTATGCCGCCACACGACATCTCGGCATGTGGACTGCCCTGTTTTTTACTTCTCCGGTTCCGGTATTACACATCCTAAATACCTTGCCGACCATAAGATACTCATCTCAATCAACTCCGAAGCCTCTTCGATACTCATATCTGCCTTACTCTTAACTTCACAACCTTTGGAGTCCGCCCAAATCTTTTTGAACATATCAACAACATAATCTTCAGTCAGTGGTATTTCTTTGAACTTATCGTTGACCTGAATCATTACCGACTTGTTACCATCACGAACCATTTGTTGGAATGCAGTAGGGACGACGACAGCGTGGAAATAACCTAATTGCTCGTTAGTTTTACTTGCTATCGTTTTGCTGAGAGTCAGTGTATAGTCGCCGTCCTTCATCATTAAACAATATGCGTCAAATACTTTCTTATTCTTCCAACTAAGTATTCCTTTTTTAATCTTTGTATAGAAGGGCATATTACGCATATCAAATCCTTTTTAGAAAGGAATATCACTATCATTGACAACTGGCTTTACATCAACTTGTTGCGTTTCGGCTTGTTCTGGTTGATTCTTCGGCGCTCTGCACCGAATACCGCCAACCTTTTTACGGCCAAATTTAACATCCGGGTCAACGAACAATACAAGTTTGATTCCCGGCCATTCATCTACGTTCCCAGTTCCGGTAAGTTGCTTGATAACTTCCAAAGCTTCAAAACATGGCACCCAGGGCTTGTAAGCTTCTTCAAAGTATAAAACATACTTTATTTCCTGGGCTTGACATTCTGGTGCTACATTTTCTTCGGCAACTTCTCTGATTGTTACCAAAGCGCCTCTTTCTACTTCGCTTTTCTGGATAAATTTCGTGTTCCTGTGCTTGTCATAACTTCGCATTTCGTTCCCTTTCTGATTCTTGTTCCTGTTTCAGTTTTACATATACGGTTGAGTTATATTCTTCAAATCTTGTAACTATCCAAGTTTTTCCACAACTCAGAACTACTTCTGTACCTATCTTTGGTGGTAGTTCATCATAGAGTACAGTGCCTTCTGGTTCTGGAGCATTATCGTCAAACTCGCATATCGTGTATAGTCCGAATCTCATCTTCATCTTTCTGTTCCTGTTTTAGTTCCTTGTTGTCAAAATAGTCCCGTCCATTATACAATGGTTCTGGACTTAGTTCTTGTAGTTCATTGGTTTGTTCGGAGGTCATTATATTTGGCCACTCATAATAAATTCTTGTAAATCAAGGACATATTCTTTATCTACTTTGTTTCCCGCAGATAAAGTAGCACAACACAACCCATGCCGTATCTTGCCCCTAATCTCATCTTCTCTGATTTGTCTCCACTCTTCTGCCTGCAAGTCCTGATTCTGGTCGTAAGTTAAAGGCGTAGCAGCGTCAAAGCATTCGTATACAACGAGCTTGACACCCTCTTTTTTTCGTTCGTCGGTGTCCTGCAAAACCCCATCCATAATGCAGAGATTTGTCTTGGATTTCCAAGTCTTAAATGAAGAAACATTCTGTCGGCCAGAATTGTCATCAACAGCTTCCAATAGAATATGTCCTGTCATCTCACCGCTGGAATCCATAAAGACAACCTCTTGAAAAGTCGTACCTTCCGCATCTCTGAAAGTGTTTCTTGCTGTTTTAATCATCAATGGCAGACCTTTGATTTCTGTGCCCGCTGCTGTTTTTTTTAATTCCTTAATCATTGTTAATCCTCTTTCTTGGATTCAATCCATTCTTCAATAGTTATCAATTTATTGCCACAATCCGGACAGATAGGGATATTGCAATTCTGTATATCGTTCTCGTCCCAACTCTCGCCGCAAGACGTGCAGGTGTGAGTCTTGTCGGTCATGGTTTCTCCTCCTTATGGACGTTGCCGATGATTGAACATTCACAAGCTATATCACAAGTTAAACTCCAACTATGCTGGTCTTTGCTCCACGCCTCAGCCCTGTATTCAAAACCGGCTATATCTTCGTTCCACTCTATTGTGTATTTCACTCCCCCATGACATATTCTGCTTCCCTCATATATCTCTTTGCCGTCCTTGTCTTTGAGGTCGACTTGCTGGCCTATTGTGCTTGGCTGGACTTCGATAGCCGCTCCCAATATAGAATCTTTAGAACTTATCCATTCAGATTCAAAAATATAGTGTTTCTCATGAAATACATACCACCCATACACAAACTCTGTCCCGTCTATGGGGATTGCGCGGTAAGGTTTTGGCTTGGTCATAGTTTCAGCCTCCAATGCTTATTCAGCTTTATTCTTCATTTTGGTTATTACGCCTCTTAGGGCAGAATTGCTACGAGTTGAACATCCTAACCAATAGTCCTTATCGGCAATTGTACGCTCTGCTCTTTTGAGTTTTTCTTCACAAGTATCGCCGGGATAGCTCATTTGGTGTCCATTAGGGCAATAAAACGTTGTATGCTTTCTTCTTAGTTGGTCATCATGTTTATCTGTTATCCAGAATATTACCCCACAATTACAGCATGATATTTCTATAAGTTCTACATTCATTTCCATTTCAAGCTCTCCTTATAATATCTATCGCAAGTATAATTTCACTTTTTCCCAGTAAGGTTTCGTGCTTTCTTTGTATCGCGCCGTTGGGCATTTGTGCGCTCTTGCCATAGTCTCAATGTCGCCCTTGCCGTAATGCTGAATGACGATAGCAGTCATTTCTCGGCTCTTGTGCTTATCCCATCTGTCGGCATAGGCAAATTTATCCTGCCCAAGTATCCGATTAGCATCTCGGACGTAAATCTTATGTATCTGATATGCGCCGATAGCTTTCCCGTCGTCTCCAACAGCATTAGCGTCTCCGCCGCTCTCTACCCATTCTATAGCGTCTAAGAGGTCGTCTAAGTCCGTAACTCTCCATATCTGTGAAGTCTGCTGTCCGGGGGTGTCAGGGGCTTGTGTGGGGTATTGGTGAATAGACAGCCGAGTACTCTGAATAACCAGTAATACGGCACATATAAATAATAATAATTTGTCTCTCATGTTATCTCCTTCGCCTCCTTTAGGGCTTGCTCAAAATTAGTCCGCATTGTCTGTAATGCTACCGCTTCGTTATGAAAACACGCCTCATTTGTTGGAAGCGTCCAAATATCCTTAATACGAATAGCCGCCTCAATTACTTTCACCAGCTTCACATGGCTGATTTTGAGCTTATCGTATTTGTTTTTCTCCTTCAATAAGCCAAGAGTTAGTAAGTCAATAGCCTTCATTTGTTTTTCTTCTCCAAGAAATTGACCTACGCTTATTGCTTCGTACACAGCGCCTTCAGCCTGCTGTTTAAGTTCTTCTATTCTGTCCATAATCATTTTCTCCTTAAAATTTGCAGGCCGCTCACGGATACTCTGCCTTTAATCCAAATTAATCTCATAAGCTGGTCTCCGTAATTCATGGCACTCTTGACGTTGCGGTTTCAAGCGGCCTGCGTTCGTTTTATTCCACCTTTTCGTATGTAGCCTCGAATATGTCAGGCTTGCATGGATAATGATGCACTCCGTCTGGCTCTGTAATTATCCAGTCACCTGCAACGATAGGGGTAAGATGGTCATGTATTGTCGTAACAAAGAATTTGCATCCTATATAAGCCCAATTATCAGAACCAGGCGATGGATTCCCCTGTACTCCTTTAGGCAGTTTCGTTTTATGTTTGCTAAGTGGATTAAATTGGAATGCCTCAACCTCTTTTGTGTCCGGTCTTTTTCTGTACTTTGCCATATCATTTCTCCTTGTTCAAAATAAGCGGCGGAATCCTTAGTTTCATTGTTTCTTAGTCCTTTAGAACAATCTTGTTAGGCTCAATCCCTGCCGTTCGACCGCCGCTTCCCATGCTCTTATTTGTGTTCAATCATGCCAGTTCTGAAGTTGTATCTGAATTCATCGTCATACTTTATTATTCCAGGATGTTCTCGTCTCAATACTTCAAATCCATCTTCGTCATTAGATAGACATTCCAGTAGTTCTTCTATCAAAACTCTGGATGCAAGTCTTCGTTTGCGAGCCGAGGCGAATGCTTTTTTGACTTTATCGTTAGGTGTAAATGGAAATGTAATTTCTTTTGTCATTTCTATTCTCCTTTAATTTCTAAGTGATTCCGATATGTTAGTTATGTCCCTGCCGAGACCGCTTGCAGCTTGACAGCCCTGTGAAAAGAATAGGATCGCGGCCAGCACTATCACTACCAGATACTTGCTCTCAGCATACTTAGCGAACCCCCTGGCATCGTTTAGGCACTTTGCAAGACGTATCCTGCGTTTGAGATTCTTTTCCTGATTTGCCGCTACCCTATAGAATACAATAGTTTCTCTCCAAAACTGTAAGTCTCCTATTACTTGCTTGTTCATAATTCGTTCCTCTCTTCCGCTTGTTAAGGGTTAATGTTTATGGCTTCCTACGTGCATTATTATGGCTATGCCTATAAGAACAATGCCTATATTCTGTATTATGTCAATTATTAGATTATACACTGAATACATCTTACACGTCCTTTCGTCTTTATCTTGTTATCGCTTTAGTTCTAAATGACCGAGGCAGGATTCGAACCTGCTTTGTCTGCCAGCTGGTTACCAGACACCGCTTTATGAACCTACCGAACTATTAACTGTTACGTTTAGGTCAATAGCCTTTCGTTCATACAAGGGCGTTTCCCACACGCCGCTCGGTCGGGTGCTGGAGGCCCGGGTCTTATCCCACTCTGTGCCGCGCGGCCGGTCTCCAGCATATAGAGGCCACAGTGCGGAGGGAAGGAGAAAGCGAGATACCTGTGACCTCTGGTGCTTAGAATATGCGGGGGTATAACCGGCTATTGTTCTGGAGCATGTTAGCTGTTTGTTCGCAGTAAGATATCATAATCCTGCAAACAGTGACCGAGAGAGTTCTCCTCGCAAGATAGCACCATTTCTGGTCGCTTCCACAAGCGCACCCCGCACAATTAGTTTATAAGATGCCGACAACGGATCGCATCGCCTACTGATTGGCCTTCTACTATGTTCTTTCCCGGCTATGGCTTACGGGATTGTTCATAGCTCTTGTTATAGACTATGCCCTTAGCCTGCCAATACTACAAGGTTTTGCAAGGTTTACGCAATGCCGCCGCCAGCATCATATTCTCATCTTAATTTGTCAAATTAGCGTTATAAGTGCTTACTGTGATTCTGCCGAATTGATGGCGGCTTCCATGTAGCCATAGTTAGCATCCCAAACAGTATTGCCATAGTCTGCTATTACTTGTTTCTTGTGCCTCTTGCACGCTTCTAATAACTCAGGTGCGGCGGCTATGAGGCGAGCGTTGGCATCGGCTACTTCCTGATTTCCATGTGCTGCAGCGTAAACAGGAATTGTTGCAATGCGTTCCTGGTTGCACATTATATCAGGTGTTGTTGGTTCATCGTGTTTTCGGTCGCCGTAATTATGATAATATTTTACTTCCCATTTTCCTTTTGTGTAGCTCATATCGTCCTCACTTTCTATTCTCTCGGCCAGGCCCTTGACTCGAACGAAACTGTTTCTGCCGAACGTGGCTATGTCGTTATCCACTTTTCTTTTCCTCAGCATTTCCATGCACCTTACGAGATATTTCATTGAATGGATTCATCCCCGGCCTGTTTTCTTGACTGAATGTCCAATTCGGTTTTATATCAGCCCACGACCACGATTCCTTGCCGTCAACATGCAAATGGAATGTAGACTTCTCTTTGGGCATTTCCGGGTGATTTAGGCCAATTAACAATTTCTCGATTTCATCTGCGATATGTTTTTTCTCTTGCATACTAAACATGTTCTATTTCTCCTACTGCTTGGGGTGGAGATTAATTATTTAATATCTTGGTCTTCGCTGATTTCTGGTTGCTTGATAAACTCTTTTTTCAAATATATCCGGCAAAGTAAAATCATCTCCATGCTTTTCGCTATAACTATCAAGTCCTTCTTGGATGATTCCCATAAATTGATTTTGTGTAAACGAAGGATTGACTTTTGATTTGCTTTCGCTTGCGGGAGTTTTCTTCAATAAATCTTTTGCTTCTTTCACTGTCATTTTCATATCTCCTAAATATCAAGTTCCATAAGCCCGCCCAATGTTACTTGGAACTAAGATTGCATAGTCTTTTATACATTATTTTAGCTGCTTTTTGGAAAGCTCTATGCTTCCATCTGTGCCCGGCTTCAGGATTCCATAATTCGGTTGCATTTTTCCATTCTTGACAACAGTCACTACGGCTTCCGATAGTTAACGGACAATTTTCACAATGACCATCACAAAATCTTTCGCACAATGCGCAATGCTGACCCCAAATATCCACCTTTTCATCATTGTATCCGTCTATTAGTTCTTTTTTGGTTGCTGTGATTACTTGCCACCAATGTTTCATGCTCATTGATATTGCTGCATTATCGGATTTTCTTGCTGCCGCTTCAATCTGTTTTTGAGTTATCCATTTCATTTCATTCTCCTAAATAAAAAACCGAGGACGGAGGGTGAAGAGCACTGCCGAATTGGTCAGAACAACTCCGCCTCGGTACAAAACTACGTTGATTGTTTTCGTGCTCTTCATTTTCACGTTCTCTATTTACTTTTTGAACTACTCTAACTATCGTAAATATTACTGAATAACTTGAGAAATTACAAGAATTATCTTTCGAGAAATTTGCACATTTTTACAAGTCTTGAATTGTCAATTACTTACAAGCGAAAATAATAGAGACAGTGACGTAGTGCCACTGCCCCTATCGGAGGAGGGAATTGCGTTTGTTATGCTTTTGGCGGTAAACCACGTAAAGCCCTGATAACGTTTTCGGCTTCTCGACCTATCTTATCTTCGAGCGTGCCTTTGAGTTTATCGTATTCGGCGGGATTGGTTTCTTTGAACTTTTCGACAGCGACTACTATACTGCCCGCCGCGTTGTGATACAAGTCCGCTCTGGCCTGTTCTTTGATAAACTTAGGCTTCTGGGTCTTATATGTAGCGTAAGCGGTTCCACCAGCAAGGAGTGGGGCGACGAGCCAAGGAAAGAACGGAACTAACAACTGCATTATCCCGCCAGCTATTTCTATGCCTTGTTCGTACTTAGCCGCTTCGTTAGGGTCAAGGCGATAGGTCGTCTTGCCGTCTTTAACATCCTTTACACACCCACACAATCCAATTAACATGATTACTAACAATAGTTTACATTTCATTTCTTTCCTTTCTTTCTAATTTTATCGTCTAACCAGTGATACTTGTCATTTAATGCGGCAAAAGCCTTCATATCCATATCAGCGTCGGACATTGCCTGTCTTAACTCATCGGCGATTTCGTGGCGCTCGTCAATCATCTGTTGTAGAGTCATTCGTTTCATTGAAATCTCTTAGTTGCTTCTCAGCCCACAACGCTCTTGTAACGTAGAGTCTGTACTCGGCTTGCTTTGCAGGTGAAATCTTGATGTCGGGAATAGGCTCACTGATTCGGATTCGATTATCGCTGTGACAGCCTGTGAGAAATACGACGAGGAAGATGAATACGCATTGCCTTGCCAATCTCATAAAATACCTTAATTGTTTCAGGGTTATTGCCATAATTAGTTTCCTCCATATAATCCCCAAGCCCATATTCACGAGTAGCCATTTGTGCAATCATAGTATTTTCGTAAAAGTCATCTCCCCACTCTTTTTTCAATAGCTTCGTCGTTTCTTCTAAAGTCCATTCATCATCTGAAACAAGACTATTAGCGTCAGTTTTAATAGCATCTACTTCATCTTCTTTTGCAGATATGGTGGCAAGTGGAGCAATTCCTAATAACTGTAAAAAGCTACGTCGTTTCATATTCTTACCTCCTAATTTCCAGTATTATACCAGAATAAGGATAGGCTGTCAAGTGAAAAAATGCCTTAAAATTTCCGAGACAGTAATTCCACCGCCTGCCCCTGCTCCGACAAATAGCATCCATATCTTCCCCATTTTTATTCCGTGAGGGCAAGACTTTATATGCTCGGAAAGAACTTCCTTAATAATCTCTCTTGCAATTTCTTTGCATTCCGCTTTGTCGCCGTCGTTAAGTGCCATGTTGTCTCCCTTATTTAGTTGTTGCAGTTCTTGTTCCTATCGTATCGGATTCGATATGTAAACCTACTTCTGTCAGGAATGGGTCACCCGTAGGCTCTGTGCCTGTTGAGGCTATCCTTCTTACCCTGCCTTTGACTATCGCTCCCTGAACAAAACTTCCTGATGTATTATCACCTATATCTATAGTAAATGCGGTAAGGTCTGTTGTTGATGCGGGTATTGTCAACTCGGCATTAATCGTAGTTGTAGCCGGAAATACATCTCCAAAACCAGCTTCAGCAGGAACGTCTGCGATTGTATATTCTATTTCAAACTTAATAGTCCGGTCATCTACATTACTGCCATTTACAGC
>SDBU01002336.1_pt1 | contig 25391 bp, 20 predicted proteins | sample 2277071 | NCBI WGS metagenome assembly SDBU01 (sample SAMN10397929, study PRJNA504765) | marine sediment metagenome | isolation source: marine sediment core GS08_GC12, 126 cmbsf | place: Arctic Ocean: Gakkel Ridge, Loki's castle | collected 2008
CATGACGCCCTCGGTGATTTGCCGCCGACGGTCTTCCGGGAACGTCAAACCGCCGAAACCTCTACTTTTGAATTGTCTACTTGACAGGGAAGCTTACGTCTGGAGCCCCTTCTGTAGCAGTTCTGCTTTTGCCTGTATTGTTTCCCCATTAGAACCGTTGTTTGTCCCTGTTCGATGTATGAAGACGGCGCCGATTCTCTCGATAATCTGATCCACCGCCCGTTATTATACCACATCTTAAGTTAGGCCTGCCACAGCGAAAGTCAAGTTTGTTTTAGGTTGGATGGATTCGGGTGCGGGAGGCACATACTGGGGCGTCGGGTAGCAACGTCAACATACAATAATATGAAAAGGCCGCTCGGGGAGTGTGTAAGCACCAAGCGGAATGGCTGAGTTGTCTTCTGGCGCTTACTAGGAATATCGGTGGCATTGCAGTCTCGATGTCACCACCCGATTCTCGTAGCACATATGTAGCAAATTTTGTAAGTTATTGGTAGATGACGGCCTCCCTGGGGGGAATGCCCAGGTAAATGAATCCCCACTACCAAGCTGTAATGAGAAATTTGATATAGTGTTAAATAAAAGCGTTTACTAGCAGAACCGGTCCCCTTTCCACAAACTGTACATTAGCGGAAATACAAGCGATAAAAGCTATATGGTCCAGAAACCCAAGACAGTAGGATAAAGTAGGCCATGAACGCCAATTAAACCTAACATATTTCATCAATCTAAATCCTTTATTGCTAGCCTAAAAAGCCGATTATTTATCAAGGGCCTATTAAGTTGTCTGTCAAGTAATGTGACATCGGGTAGTTTCATTCAATTTCAAAAGCCGTAATAATGGGAGATAATTCATGAATAATAGTGAACTTATGGAAAAATTTTTAGAAATCTCAAAGATTGAAAAAAACCTCTCCAATAGATCTTTAAAAGCATATAGATGCGATTTGCGAGCATTTGTAGGTTTTTTTAAAACTAAATCGTTGGCTAGTTTAAACATAGAGGACTTACGGGGATTTATTGCTTTTATGGGCGAAAAAAGAATGAACGATTCAACGATCCGGAGAAAGCTGGCTACATTAAAGGTTTTCTTCTCATTTTTAGAAAACGAGGGTCTAATTCCTTATTCGCCAGCAAGAAAATTGAAATATAAATATCGCATCAAAAATAGACTTCCTAAGGTGATATCATCGAATGAAGTAGAGGATTTATTACGAGCCGCATATAGAGCGGTAGCGCAAGCCGAAGGTCGGTCTGCTTTTAAGCGGTTTAAGCGTTATAGAGATCGTACAATTCTTGACATTCTATTTGCCACCGGGATTAGAATAGATGAGATCGTAAAATTGAACATAGACGATGTAGATCTACATAGAAAAACTCTGTTAATTTCAGGAAAAGGCGGTAAAGAAAGGATACTCTATATTTCAAGTGACGAAGTGCTTCGATCTATATCCGAATATATTGCCCTGCGCACTCCAATCTCTTCGGAAAAGGATGCTTTTTTATTAAATAAATTCGGGCAACGGCTAAGCGTTCATTCGATAGGAAATATTTTTAATGAATATAGGTCTTTGGCCGGGCTAAAACGTGCCTGTACGCCTCATTGCTTACGTCATACCATGGCAACGATGCTTTTAGAAAATGGAGCCGATGTTCGCTCCGTTCAAGAAATACTAGGCCACAGCAGTATAAGTACAACTGAATTGTATTTAAGCGTCTCAAAACGTAGAAAGGAGGAAGTCCTCAGTAGATTCAACCAACGAAATAATTTCCAACTACAGACTTTATAGAAATCGTAAACTACGGATAACTAGGAATTATCTAGCGAAGATTGAAGGAGCTTGAAATAAATTCTGATAATACCAATTCTATTGAAGCCTACGAACCAATAGACCATTTAAAATATGGTATAATCGGTATCGCCGTTGGAATATCTTTAACATTATTAGGCTGGACTATCTCAACGATTGCAGGAAATAATCAAGAATTCTTAAATCTATGGGTTGGAGCGCAAGGTTTTTTTCTCACATGTTTAGGTACTTGGTTAATTTTAATAATTCGATCAAAAACGTTATTTAAGTTAGCATCCTCACTCACCCAAAATGGCCTGCCTTCACCAAGAGGTATAACTAGACGATGGCTTAGATATACCATTGTAATATCAATAGGTATTGCCGGTACTATAAGTGTTAATTCAATGGGATTCAATGCACAATGCATTATTCTATGGTACCTTTGGTTAGTTTGCGGTGGAGTGTGTTTTGCCGCTGGATTCGTTACGCTACATGCAATTGATGTACTGTTTATTGTACGGAGTTTACAACATACTAAGTTAAAGATGTTTAAATATTCACCTGCTCGAACGCCAGAGCTTCGCAAATTCGTAAACTACTTTACTTCTTTTACGCTATTAATGACTTTTGGTTACGCATTTTGTATTGCAGGGACGCTTTCCGCACATTGGACAGCTTCAAATAATTATCTGATGACGGTACAGTTATTTTGGCCAGTAATTTATGTTCCGACTTGTTCAATTGTACTGATATATCCACACGTTATTATCCACGGAATAATACGGCAAGAAAAAGATCGTACTTTGGTGATGTATCAAAATGAAATCGATGACTTGCTGGCTCAATATCATGACTTGGATCAAGGCCAGGTCCAGAAAACAAATAGCATCGTGGAGCTCTTTGATCGAATAAGTGCGACACCAGATTATGTTATTGATTTTGCGATTGCTTTGCGTACAGTCTTGCCTTTATTATTCAATTTCGCGACTTTATTTAACAAGATTATTTCACATTAATATTAGTATTGGAAAAAATGTGCAGAGGTAAGTAAAACATTGCCTTTATTAGGTCATACCAACTAAGTTCATTAGAGCAAAACCTAAATACCGGCTCCGATGGGTACTTTGAAATAATGCGTACAATCTTATCAAACATTTCCACATTGGCGTCAATTAGACATTTTGCTATTTCTCGTTGAATACAATCTTGAGTTCGCTTAAGCGCTGGAAAGTGATAATTTGGTCGGGCCAATTTCGTAGGATTCAATATAAGATCCGAAATATGTTCACAAATATCATTAATGTGATCAAAAAGCTCATTAAAAGCAGTACCTATTAATGGTGGCTGAATCATCCCAGCTTCCCCGATTTGAAGAATACCTGGAAGTTGCCTTTTCCTCAATTTTCCAATTGGAATTATACCCTTTTTGATAGCTAAACGCTTTGTATTAGAAGTGCAATTAAAAAATCGATTGTGTTTACAATATCGAGTAAAAGAAGAATGTAATATCTTAGGATTAGGAAGTCGTTTTGTACACGTAAATACTACGCAAAATGCGCTTTCATCTCCAGTAGGAATAATTTCAAAGAAGGGCATCGGAGCACCTAAATGATCAATATAGGCAAGAACAATATCAGAAGTGTGCAGATCCAGATGGTCCATATGAGCTCCATAGATAGCGTAAAAACCATCATAACGATGTAGATTGAAAGAATTTCCAATTGTTGTTAGTCCACCGCTGGCATCAATGAGTAAGCGAGCTGTATATGATTTACCTGTCGTATTCGCAATGACGAATCCGTCAGACCATGATACATTTAGCAATGTACAATGTTCCTTAAGTTGAACATTGTAGCTTTGGCATTGATCAATTAGCAGTGCCAAAAAGCGTCTATCATCAACTACAGTAAAATCACCATATATTGTATTATTTCCGCCGAGAAAAGTACCGACCAACATAGCGGGAATGTGCCGGATAGCACTTTCCTCTAATCCAAACTTTTTAAGTCTACGATTTGTAGTTATCCAAAATTTCGAAGACTGATTTAAAATCCCACTCTCAACTAAAGCGACTTTGTGTTTTTTCCCAAGAATGGCTGCAGTCAACAAGCCAGCTGGTCCGCCACCGATAATAAGGATATCAACTTGGCCAAGCCGTTTAGTCATTTTTTATTTTTAGGAATTCTATATTCATTGTAGATAATTCCTAGTTATCCGTAGTTTTCATAAGTCCCAAGATTAACACAAAATCAAATAATATCAATATGGGCCGAAAATCAACTCTATTTTTTGATTTTTGAATTGATTAATATAATTCCCGCTTTTTCCATTGCCACAAACGGGAACTTAGCGGAAATGACCTAACCTGCTTTTCCGATAATTTACTTGACAAAGCCCCATTAATATTACTATTTATAGTTATTATTTCCCTCCCCCCGGGAAGACTTGAAAAATCAGCGTGTTTTTTAAGCTGATATTATACTGTGATTGGGTTAATAGGTGATGTAAGGGAATACTACCGTTGAGGTTAGAGGTGATTGGCCGAGGCATTTCATTGGTCGCAGTAGTTAACCGATTTTGGAGGATTGCATTTGGGAAAGAGCAGGAATTCCGCATTTCCTTTTAAAACTGCCAATAAACGGATAGGTTTTTTGGGAATACTCGTTAACTTTAAAGCTATAAGTAGAGAGAACTGTTTTGGCAGCGAGAAATTGAAAAATGCATAGATTAGGATTACAGACAATTTTAGCCCTCCTGCTGGCCTTCTCCGCCCGCGCCCAGTGGACCGAGCCGGTGAGGATTGGCGCTCCGGGTGGTTATCTTTATCCCCAAATTCTCGCGGTGGGGGATACTTTGCATGTCGTGGGTAGCAATCTGGTGGGTGGGGATAAGGTGGTCTACCTGAGAAGCGACGATGCGGGTGACACCTGGGGCGAGAGCCATGTTCTTTCGGATACCGTGAATTCCACTAATGCGATGTTCGTAAGAATCGTGAAAAACGGACAGAATGTTATGGTACTCTGGAGAAGCATCTCGGATATCGGCCAGCATCCATGGAATATCGGTTATGCACTTTCGCATAATAATGGGGATACCTGGACAGAGCCTCTATATGTCTTAGATCCGGGTTGGGATCATATTTCGTATTTTAGCGCCTCAGGCGATGAGCCAGTCGTAAATGTTATTGTGTCCAGATATATCGGTTATGATATTTTTTTCTACAGCGTCAGGAGCACGAATTTCGGCGAGAGTTGGTCGGAGCCTGTGGAGCTATTCAGGGCGGCACAAGGTTTCAGGCTTGACCAGGCAACATCAGGTAATATTGTTTATCATACCTGGTCCGGCCGCTACACTTTTGATGAAAAGATCGAAATCTATTATATGCGAAGTACCGATGATGGAGTCAATTGGTCTCCGAGTTTCGCTTTGAGTGATTCCGACCAATATCACTCCCAATTACCCGCTATTGCCGCCGACGATTCCGGTAATGTCGGGGCTACATGGATGGACTATAAATTTGCCCCACCCGGTGCAACCGGTGATATTTTTATAAAACAGAGTGCAGATTCGGGATCGTATTGGAGGCCTGAAAGCTATCTAACCTCCAACCACTTTGCTGTCCGTTCCGATGTTGTAGTTACTGGCGATACTTTGTATGTCGTCTGGGAGGACGAAAGCCAAAGCGTTTTCCGACGAAGGATTTACTGTAAAATGAGCACTGATAATGGAGCGAATTGGAGCCAGCCATTCCGCTTGGACGATACGCAGGATGATTCCAAGAATCCGACTATTGCCGCCTCGAATAGCAGGGTATATGCCATATGGTCAGAAAGCCGTGATGATCCCGATATGGGTTTATATCTTTCACGATACGATTATGAAACGGGCGTCGTTTATAACGACCCCGATATACCTACTGGCATTACTTTAGAGGCTTATCCGAATCCATTTAATTCAAATGTCAGTATTTCACTTAACATGAAGAAAGGAGGTGATGCGGAAATAGCCATATATGATATCAACGGCAGGCTGGTGAAAACGATTTTCAAAGGAGGGAAACTGAAAAAAGGCGCGCATAAATTTACCTGGGACGCGACAGACGCCTCCGGCAAAGAGGTTAGTTCAGGCTCCTATTTTACCGTGGCGAGCACGCCCCAGGGTAAAATTACTAAAACTCTTACATTAATTAGGTGAGAATTATTGGAAAAATCAAGGAGGAAATGATGACACGGCAGACGAGATTTGTCATGGTTATAGCGGCAATTATCGCCCTTTTAGGGCTGTCGGTTGTGAACCACGTCCAGGCATCGGAGCATCAATGGACCAGCTTAGATGGGCCGTATTGGGCTAACGGGATTGATGTTGCTTACGGCACGAGCGGCAATTTTCAGGATTGGCATCGGTATCTGATTGGTACAGACGGTACTACTAAGAAATTATTCCGCTGGAGAGAAACAGATTCAAAATGGGTTGAATCCATGCCATTGGCCCCTGCCAACAAACTGATTTCATACAAGAATGCAGGGAGCGGGCATGTTGCCGTCTGCTCCGCCTTTGATGACGACATCTACCTCACCGACGATGGCGGTGTTGAATGGAGAAATCTTGAGTTTCCGGAGGCTTTTAACAATAGTTTCAGTTCGATCGAAATCATCAATATAGATCAGAGTCCCGGCAATACCATCTTCGTCGGTTGTGAAACGGACGGCAGTCTGGCCACTACCTACTACACCACCAATGCCGGCACAAATTGGGCCAAGCTCGGCGGCGATCAGGGTGTTGACCCGATTTACGGCTTGCATGTTTACGATATCGAAACAATCGGGCAGACCGACCTTACCGCGGGTACGAATGATGGCCTTTACAAGCATGCGATCGGCGGCTATGGCGATAGCTGGCAACTGGTTGCCTTTAGCGGTTACGACGTTATCGCCCTGGAGACGGTCGATCTGCAAAACGACGAGCAGATGGCGGCGGTTAAGATCGGCGAAGATAATTATAAGCTGTATTACACCGATGACGGCTGGGCCAGCCAGCAGGAAGTATTAATCAACGGTCAATCAATCAATAAGGAAGTGAACGATATGGCCGGAATTTACTGGAATGATCCTCTTTACGCGCCAAAATCATTCTACCTGGCTGCGAGCGACGGTTTATTTTTATTGACGTTTAAAGGGAATTTGCAGGATATCGTTTTATATGATCTTGGAAGCGACCCTGCCTTTGGCTATGCTCCCATTCAATACGATAACAATTTCAAATCGGTAGATTATTATCTCTACACCGAAGGCAGTCAAATTCACGCCAAGGTTTTGGTATCGACGCCCTTTAACGTTTACGAAGTTCACGAAATTAGAAACACGGGGACGATTCTCGATACTTATTCGGTCGATTTCGTGGAGGTAGTGACCGGGACTTATATGTGTAATATCACCTCGATCAGGCTTCCTCGCAACAGTCAATCTGATAAACAGATTATCGCGGTTTCTAATAAGGGACTAATCAAAAAGGGTACCACCACCGAGTGGTTTTTAACAGGGTTATCGTATTTAAGCGATGGAACTAATTTTGACCACGTCGATGTAGCTACTGATTTCGAGGGTACCTCAAATCATGATTTCATTCTGGCCACCTTCAAGAATGGGGCTGGGGGGGAGGTTATCCGCTCCAGTGACGGCGGCGCTACTTGGACAGACGTTACGCCGCAAGGAAATAACGGAATGGTCGCTGTCGACTTAGAGCGGGGGACAAATAATTACGCTTACGGGGTGGATGAGCATGTTCTCTGGGTATCTTCGGATGGCGGACTAACTTGGGACGATAACGATACCGTATATCCCAATACGACATTTAGGGATATTGCCGCAGGAGACATACAATGGGGAAGTTCAAACATAGAAGCGTTTGCTGGAGGTGAAGGCCAGGTTAAAGTATACAAATACGATTATGATGAAATCCCTCCTGCATGGATCGCCTTTGATGATGGATTAGGAGGTAATATCAAGGTGAGGGGAATATCTTCTCATTTTGGAGGATCCATGATTTACGCAGCAACGGATGACGGAGTTTATTAGTCAACTGGCGATTTTGATAATTGGTATCATTTAACGAACGGAATGGGTGCCGTTTCTGTAGGCCCAATTGCAATTGAAAACCAGGATTATGGCGATTTTCATGACGGTCAAACCAGCCTACTTGTTGCTACTTCGCTTTCAACTACACCTGCAAGGATCTGGGCCACAGGAAATTGGGCAAATCACTGGATTGATTTATATCTAAGCGATATGGAAACGGATAGTCCTATTAATTGTATGGCTTCGTCGGAGAATGACGCCAGCGGTTATGTCGTCGGTACTGAAAATAGTGTATTTTATCTGGGAGATATTTTTAAAATGGGTGAAATATTCTTTCCCGGGGCAACAACGATAACTTGGGGCCCGGGCACCGTGATTTTAAATAGCGACTTTAGGATAAATAATCTGGGAGGCTCTCAATGTCAATTTAATATTGTCCCCCCATGTACCGTAAAAGTCGTACATGATATTGATATTGTAGGCTATAATATACCACCTGAATGGGGAACAGCGATATATCTATGGGGAAACATAGATGTTAATATCGGCGACCCTTCCAGCGCGGACCAGGTTGTCTTTACAACAAGTGAGCCTACGTATCCATGGTGGCCACATTGGTTTGGTATCGGATTCTATATAAACGGATATGGGTCATTAGAACCAAATATAGCTAATACAGTCATTGAATATGCTGATAAAGGCGTTTTCACTTTTCACGGCTTATATGGTGAATATGTCACGAGTTTTCTTTCGTTTAATATTTCTGATTGTGTTTTTAGAAATATGACTGCCGCTGGCGTGTCTCTTTACAGAACTAATTTTAGGCAAGAAGCATCAATAGAAGAATCAACATTTGAAAATTGTGGCGATTATGGCATATGGATCAAAGAATTTTCTCCCAATCAGAGCATTCAATTAAGTGATAATAAGATTGCGGATTGTTCCAATGGAATTTACTATGAAGGATACATTCGAGACGGTTACAGTAATACTATTACCATCGCGGACAACGTGATTTCTGCGCCTGGGATCAGTGGGGCGCAATATGGTATTTACGTTGATAAATGGGTTTCTGGTGATCCGCCGACTGCCACGATTACCGGAAATGCAATAACCGGTTTTAAAAATGGTATATGCTTAACTGAGCTAACCGAAAGTACAGAGCTGAAAAAAAACGTAGTTGATAATTGTGGCTATGGTCTCTTCTTGAAAAGTTCATCTCCGAACATCCTTCCGCATGGTCTGCTTAATACACCCAATCGATTCAACGACAACATGATAGGCATATATTGCGATGATTTCAGTAATCCGTTTGTCAGATGGACGGGAATCAGAGATAATACTAAAGTCGGGGTTCTAATTGGGAATCATTCCGAGTCTCAAGTACCTGATTTCGGATCTGAGGGCCAGGAAAACTGGGGATTCAATTCAATATCATACACGAATTATCCTTTGCTTTACGTCGACATGAAACACATTCAAGGTACCACGGATATTCGGGCACGGGGTAATTGGTGGGGCGAAGCGCCGCCTTATTTATCGGAAATCGTCGGTAATATAGATTGGGATGATTATCTTGATTATGATCCACTTATACCTCATCCCAAACGCGAATCCTGGTACTCGCATCTCCCTGACGCATATGGCCTCGATCAAAACTACCCCAACCCCTTCAATCCCGCTACCTCGATCTCCTACTACGTAGCTGATGGCGGTTTCGCGGAATTGAAAATCTACAACCTAAGCGGCCAGCTTGTGAAGAAGCTCGTCTCCGGCATAGTAGAGGCTGGCGAGCATACAATCGTCTGGGACGGTACCAACGGCGCCGGAACGGACGTGTCATCGGGCGTCTATTTCTACGTACTGGAAACCGACCAGGGTAAAACGTCGAAACGGATGACCCTGCTTCGATAAACTACGGAATCAAACAAGGAGAAGTGATGAAAGTGAAAAATATAATCGCAAGCTTAACCGCCCTGATGTTCGTCCTGGCGGTATCGGCCATGGCGGCCGAGAACATAATTGAGGTAAATCAAGTCAGCGTGATTCACTCGGAGGATATGAGCGAGATACACGTTCTGGCCAAACCCGAACTGGGTTTTCCCGATACGACCATGCATATCGATCGGGCGTTTCTAAACATACTGGCGGCGCCCCAAACGGATGATACGACATTTATATCGATCCGGGTTCATCCGATTACCACGGATTGGGATGTAAACAACGTTGGCTGGGATACGCCGTGGCAGAATCCCGGCGGCGATATTGTCGAAACCCGGTACGCGGAATATATGATCACGCTGCCGGAGTTGCAGGATATCAGTATTGATATCACAGATCTGTGCTCACGCTGGGCGGACGGGCGCATTCCGTACTATGGTTTCCTGGTTACCATTTCTGAGAGTTCCCTAGCTCAATTTACGATGGAGCGGTACGGTGATTCCGGGCCGATAGCTACGGTTTCGCTCAAATATCGAGCACCCGGCATATGGTAAGCTAATTGATAGGCCAAGCCCCGGTTTCGGCCGGGGCTTTTTCATTGCCACAAATGGCGGGTTTGTGGAATGAAGGCTGATTTCCGGAGCTATTTTTCACGGCACTTTGACACAATAAAATAGAGTTAATAAATCCGTATTTGCATATTTGTAAGAAAAGACTTGCTTTTCCAGATCCGGTTTTGTAGATATATTATGATAACAATCCCCCCCCCCCGGGATTTACTTATATAAGAGGCGTGCCTTGGAGTATGTCTTGATGACGAGGTATCTCCATTGCTTTCAAAGGAGGAGCAATGAACTAGAGTCTATTGGCTATTAGTACATCTGTTTTCTTTGTAATCGTGGCATCGTTTGAGAACTAGGTGAGGATAACAATCAATTAAGGAAATTTTTTAATTATTCATTCGTTCACGTTTTTAAATAATAGCGGAGGAGGCCTTAGATGGCGTTCACAGGAAATGAGGATCATTCAATCAGTTTGGCCGATGCTTCAGAATTAACAAAGAAATATCAGTCGTCGGTAGGATCAGGAGCTGTTTTAGGGGGGTATTTCAGTAAAGCCATTATACAAAATATTTTAGGCCAGGACGGGTGCGTTGGCCTTAAATATTACTATGGCATCGGGAGTGATGGAGAACCCCAACTGGTAATTTTAGGCGTAGACGCCTCCGAAAGTGATTTAGATAACGGAATAATGGGAAATAGATCGATGCCATGTCCCCCATATTGCGGTCCTTGGAACCAACTGAATAGCTAACATAAAGGTCTGCAATGATAGTGCTCGGTTTTATCTCATCGTTATCGGGGTTAGTTCCTGTGATTGTGGGATTAATCATTTGGCGAAGCATAACCGTGGAAATGAGGATTTTGCTTGTTTATTTTGTTTTGACCTGCTTGGTGGATAGCTTTCTTATCCATCAAGCATATTACGCCAAAACAAATGTATGGCTTATTCGCTACTTCACGCCTCTGGAATACGGGATATTTGCCCTGGTATTTTCTTACTGGCAAAACAAGAGCCGCGATAGGAAATTACTACGGGCAAGTATCCCGGGATTTATAATATATTTTGGATGCGTGGAGGCCTTTTTTGATATTCCCGGGAACTTCGATTCTTACACAGCATCTCTTGAAGGTTTGTTTCTGATAGGCATCTCAGCTTATACTATGGTCAATTTGAATACAAAAGGTATCTATCAACCGCTAAGGGATCCTCGTTTCTGGATATGTTCCGCGGTACTGATATATTTCTCCGGCAATCTGATTCTATTTTCCTGGAGTAAAGTTATCATGGTATGGTGGATACACAACGTACTTAATATTATCAGCAACCTTATTTTCGCGGGGGGGGTTCTATGTCTGCGGCGCCAATAGAATATTCGTGGGGGCTTTTAATCGGCTCGACGGCATTATTATTTCTAGCCCTGGTAATAATAGCAGCGACTATATTTTACCGTCGCAAAATCTCAGATGAGAATAAGAAATTTGAACTTTTGTTTAACCGGGTTTTTGACGCGCTAATAGTATTTGATGAGCAGGGAAAGATAGTCGACACTAACGAATCTGCAACCCGAATGCTCGGATACGGCAAAAGAGAATTTAAAAGTTTAGAGTTTAGCGACCTGTTTTCGAAATGTGAATCCGGTCCCGGATGCTACCAGGTATTTAACGCCGCGAAAGGGGAATTTGTTTGTTTGGGGGAAAACAGGGTTGCCACGAGCACCGGCGCCTCGATTATTGTCGATTGCGCGGCGGTAAGGGTTGAGCACGCAGATTGTCAATATATAATAACGAGTCTCAGAGATATCAGCGAAAGAAAGCTGGCTCAAGAGGCTCTCAAGGAAAGCGAAGAGCGCCATAGAGCGGTATGGGAATACTCTCCAGCCGGCATCTGCCTTACAGACAAAGACGGCGTATACCGTTACGTTAATCCGGCTTATTGCAATTTATATGGTTACTCCGAAGAAGAGCTTATTGGACGTCCTTATTATGAATCAATCATGGAAGTTCGAGATCTCGAGGCACAAAGGCGGCGGTATAACAAGCTTTTCGAAGATGGGAAATCGATTGAAATGGGTGAAGCTGAATTCGTAAAGAAAAGCGGTGAGCCAATCTGGGTTCATTATACGGGAGACTTCGTAAGACGGGATAAAAAGCCTATTTATATGGTCGCGCTTAATATTGACATTACCGAGCAGAAAAGGAATCGGCGGGAATTAGATGAAGAAAGGCTGATTCTTCAGGAAAAAAACGCCGCTCTTCATGAAGTATTATCCCACATTGAAGAGGAAAAGCTGAAAACCAAAAAAGAAATCGCCGAAGCCATCGATCAGGTCTTGATTCCGGTTTTTCAGAGGTTGGCGAATGATGATGGAACACTAAATAGGGTTTATTACGGTCTTCTGGAAAACAACCTCAGGGAGTTGGCGGAATTCTCCGGGGGGACGCGGCAGACTTTCTCTAAACTTACTCCAAGAGAAATTGAAATATGCACTCTAATAAAAAGCGGCGCCACATCAAAAGAGATCTCGAATACTCTCGATTTATCCTTGTTAACAATCAACAAGCACCGCCAGCGAATCAGGAGAAAATTGGTTATCCGCAATAAAGATATTAACTTAACATCCTACCTGAGAAATTTGAGCAGTAAGTAATTTCCGTTACGCATTTATAGCCTATTTTTGTCTTATTGACAAGAGCTCTATATTTAGCTTGACTCCTTCTATATGCAACCAGCGCCCGTTGGGGCCAGCATAAATTGTGGAAAGTCTTTTATATCCCGGACACAACTAACGAAGGCCGTGTGAAAAACAGTAAAAGGAGGAAATCTTGCGATGGAAAAAGAGTTTGTTCCGGTCGGATGCGCAAGCCAGGTCTCCGCCCAGATCGGACCTGAAAAAAACCCGAATTTGAAGCCCTCATATTTCTCATTACTATATAAAAGGAGGATAAAATGCGGTATTGGATTTGTATTTTAGTTCTGGCTCTGGCGGTCTCGGCAATGGGGGATACTGGTCCCGCTCCAACATGTCCGGATAAGAGCTTATACGTAGACTCGGACGGCGACCTTCCGGATTCAACAGATTGGTATTCCGTAGAAGACTGCTTTAATATCGAGTGGACGCTAAAATTTATACGTAATCCTTACTGGACAGGCAGGACTATATTTTATCCCTACATCGATAGTACGAACGTGCGCGTGATGGTCGATTCCGATGATTATTCGAGTCCCGGGGCTGTTACTATTCTCGGATTTGGTAGATCTTTTGGTGACCATAATCGTCTCAGGATAGAGTTGGATTCCGAATACGCGACTCTGGGCCATTTCCGGAAGATACACTTCCGGGCGCAGTACTATCGTTAGTAGCAGATTGGTCTCATAAGAGACATTACGCGGATGTATCCCTCCCCCCGGTGTCCGCCGGGGGGAGAAAATAAGGCGGCACGGATAGTGTATTTTTTGCGTCGCGGTGCCGCAATGAATGCCGCCGTCATACGTCGAATAGTTAACTAAAGAGGAATTAATTAAACTACGAAGGAGGATAAAATGCGGTATTTGATTTGTATTTTAGTTCTAGCCCTCGCCGTTCCGGCTATGGGGGATTCGGACGGCCTTTCTTTATGTCCGTCTAAAAGTTTGGCCGTAGACTCGGATTTCGACCTCCCGGCTTCCACAAATTGGTATTCCGTCAATAACTGTGATAGAGTCGATTATACTTTCGACTTCGTGCGTACTTCTAGAATATCAGGCAGGACTATAATTCATCTTTACATCGATGGTACAGACGTGGAACGGCCGGTCGATTCCGCCCTATATCCGCATCCGGGTCCGGTAACGCTTCTCGGGAGCGGTATAGTCGAAAGCTCGCCTAACCGTCTCAGGATAGAGGTGGATAGGGTATACGCGACTTTGGGTCATTTCGTGGACATGCTTTTCAAGGCCTGGTACTATAACTTGTAACGGGTTGGTCTTCTATAGAGATCTTACACGAACGTCTCCCTCCTCTCGGTAGCCACCGGGGGGGAGATTGATAAAGGAAGTGCTGAAAAGGTGCCCCGACTGGAAAGTCGGGGCTGAGGTTTATGACAAAGTAATCCGTCTGATGATCGACCTAATAATGGGATATATAGTAGGGGCGTATTGCAATACGCCCCTACAACTTAGGAAAAATCTTCAAGCGATTTTAAATAATGATAAGGGGTCATTAGCAGATTCTTATGTTTTGTCGACAATCTGAGCGCGTTGACTGACTTTGTCAACACCCTGGCCGCGGCTTTCCAGCCACGGTATTGTCAAAAGCTTTTTAGTGCCGCGGGAACTGTGATTCCCGCAGTCGCCAGGTTAAAACTCTGTACTGGAATAATTGGCCTCGTATTTCGGGAATCGCTGTTCCCGAAATACCGAAGATATTTCCACTCCAATCTCAAGATGGCACCTAACCACTGAAACGGGAAGAGCTTACGTAATGGGTGGCATGCTCTCTACAACCCTTGTTGGGATGAGCATGAGGCCAAAAACATGCTTATCCCGATAAAATCGGGAAAAGCATGCCACCCGGATTAAAGATATCAGTACCTATAAAAAAAAGGATGAATAAGTCAATTATTTTGCTTGACAAGATTTTAAATGATTGTATTATAGTTGTAGTATTTAAAGATAATACTACAACAACAGGTTCTGGTAGATCGCGTGGTCAATTTGGTTATCCTCAAAAGTTTTAATGAGTTAAGGCTAAGGAGCTTATGACTCCGGGAGATGACATTCCTTAATAATAGTGAAAAATGGAAAGCAGGTAACGAAATGAAAAAGCGGGAATTGCTGAGTATGATTGCGGTAACGGCGATTGCGGTATCGGTCTTTTGGCCTTTCGCCCCGACCCTCGCCGATGAGAACAGTTGGTCATCCGGCGGGCCTTATGACGCTTCAGTTTACTCGATCGCTATTCATCCTTTCGATAACCAACGGCTTTATATCGGAACCCTGGAAAACTTCATTTTCGAGACCACCGACGGTGGAGCCGAATGGTCTGTGATGGAGGATACCCTTGATGGCACCTTGATGTCACGAACGGTACGCGTAGTAAAGATCCACCCCTTCGGACCAGACACCATGTTCGTCGCCACCGTCAGGGGCGCATACAAAAGCACCGATGCCGGCCAGACATGGTTTCAGATGTTCCCGCAATGGCCAATTGTCGAGTGGTTCGCTCTGGAGGTTAACCGGGAAGATCCGCCTGTCCTTTTTTTGGGTACTTGGGGATCGGCCTGGAGATCTACCGACGGAGGGCAATCCTGGACTCAGATGGCTCCGGACGATTTACGGGGAGGCATTGAGCCGATAATAGCCGATCCTGTCAGACCCAACATAATTTACTTAGGGAATAATTCTGCAACAGATAACGAGTCGATCTGGAAAAGCACCGATTCCGGTATAACCTGGCGAAACATCCATAATAATCTTCAGTACGGCCCCAGCGACCGCGTATATGCCAGTGGTATAGCGGTCGATCCGGTTGATCCTGATATAATCTACTTTTCTCGCAAGGATTCCAATGGAATTGGGGAGGCCCTGGTTAAATCGACTAACGGAGGAGATTTCTGGACGGACATAACCCCGCCCGGCTTGAATTTTAGCTGGCTATATGGTGTAGCTGTATTGCCCATAGACCATAATATAGTTTTTGTGGGCACCGATGGCAACGGCACATTGAGAAGCTTTGACGGCGGCGAAACCTGGGAGGAGATAAACGAGGGGATCTCGTGCGCCAGTTCCCGGGCGGAATCGGTGGTCGTCGATTCGGCGACCGGTATCATATACTTGGGTCGTCATTCCGGCGGTATTTACCGTTCCACCGATAACGGTGACAGTTGGGAGAAGATTAGCTACAATATTACTGGCGCCCAGTGCTACGATATCGCCGCAAATTGGCGCCACCCCGACACGCTGTACACGGCCACGAAGGGCGGGCTTTATATATCTGCCGACGGAGCGCAGAGTTGGGATTATGTCGAATTGAATCTCCCCGACTACTACGCGCGCATCGACAATGTCGAGGTCGACCCGTATGATCCTTCGTATGTATATGTGAGCCACTATTATATGACTGACCAGGGTTGGAGGGGTGTGGTTTACCGTTCCACCGACGGCGGGGCTAACTGGGAGTCGTTCGGCGAGGGCCTGCTTCCCGGTAGATGTTATACGAATATAAAGGTGGCCGACCACGGCGATGGCGCCCGCCGCCTGTTTATGGGATCCACCGAGGGTCTTTTCTATTCCGACAATCTCGGTGAGAGTTGGGCACTCTGCGGAGGAGGGCTTCCGCCGGGTATTCGTTGCGATGGAGGTCTCGATGTCAGCCCGATTGACCCGAATCTCGTCTATACCAGCCATTTTCCCATCCCTTACGCTCAATGTCATCTATACAAATCGACTGATGGCGGCGAGAGTTGGGAGCGTTTGATTAATGTACCCGAAGGCGAAATTATAAGTGAGATAGCCTGCGATCCGATAAATCCCGCTATCGTCTATGTAAGCGTGGGTTGGGAGGCCGGACTCTTCAAATCGACGGACGGCGGGCAGAGCTGGGAGGACATCAATAATAATCTCCCCCGGGACGACGATCATTTTTTTACCAACGGTTTGGCTATAAACCCTCTCAACCATGATAATCTCTTTATTTATTCTTATCGCCGGGGGCTTTTCCAATCGCATGACAGTGGACAGAACTGGGAGGATTTTTTCAACGAGGGTTCACGCGCGACCGCATACGTTACGCGGACGTTGATAGACCCTATCGACACCACCAGAGTTTTTCTGGCCACCAATAATTCGGTCTGGTCGATAACCAGAACTATGGTCGGCATCGACGATGATCTGGATATGATACCGGTGGCATTTTCCACATCCAGCTACCCGAATCCGTTTAACCCCTCCACTACTATCGAATATAACTTGCCGGAGCAAGCATTCGTTACCGTAGATATTTACGATCTGCTCGGCCGCAAGGTGGAGAGGCTTATCGGTGAGGATCAGCAGGCCGGACGGTATCGGGTTATCTGGGACGCGAAAAACCAGGCGTCGGGATTGTATTATTATAAAATTAACGCCGAACGATATTCACAAACCGGTATAATGACGCTTTTGAAATAGGGGCCTGTTCACACAGGGAACCCCTTACAAGTAAACATATTACCTTAATATCCTACCTCAGACATTTGAGCAGTAAGTAATTTTCGTTACGCATTTATAGCCCATTTTTGTCTTATTGACAGCCATTGTCAATTAGCGTTAATTCCCGTTGCTAAGCCGACTAAAGCTCGAGGCAGCCTGATTTATGGAGAATCTCCTCTGAATCGGGTCCTGGGAACGAAGCGAATTTGGAGCACGGTCAAAGGGGGACGATATCTTACCGGGTGACAAAAGACTAATCTGGCCGGGAGGCTGGCATGGTTTCCTTTGCGGGCGGCCCCGATCAAACTTAGATCAGAACACTCCTTTATATCCAGGGAGGCAAAGAATGCGGAATATACTTGCCATTTTAGTCATTTTGGTGTCTGTGCCGGCGGCGTTAAGTGAATGCCTGACTTCATTCAAGCAGTTGGAGGTCAAGGCGGATTGCGACCTTCCCGATTCTTCCGCCGTGTATTCAGCCGACGGCTGTTCCGGGTTTAAATGGAGTTTCCATTTCAGCCGTACGGAAATGACCGCCGGCCAGGCCACCATAATTGTCAGGATTCTGGGCACGAACGCGCTGGAGTGGCTATACTCCGAGAATTACCCTCCGGGACGCTACCATCTCGAATGGCCGGGCCTGGTCTTCTCCCCGGAGAATCAAATTGAGATAAGCTTGATAAGCGGCGCATGCGGCTACTTTAAGGATATGGAGCTGGAAGTATACGATTACCGTTAGCTAAAAAAAACTCTTAAACCGCTAAAAAGGGGGGCAAAACCTTGAAGTGGAAAAAGCGATTTGTAAAATCAAACAGGAAGGCCAGGCCTCCGCCTGAAGCGAACCTGCACAAACGTTTACCGATGAAAAAACTAAAAATTCTAATTACTAAAAAAGGAGTAAAAAATGAAGTATCTATTAACCCTTTTGGTCGTTCTGGCCTTTGCCGCCTCGGCATACGCCGCTTGCATAACTCCTGATCAGCAAATTGATCGCGTGAATGACACCGACCTCGTCCCTGATCCAGTTTGCCAAGTTTCGTCATATTCAGTTGGAACCTGCACTTATATGGATTGGAGTTTCGATCTTATCCGTACATCTAAAGCCACCGGGCAAACCATAGTTCATGGCAAAATCTATGGCCAGGGAATAGATGAGGCTGTAGATTCCTCCGTCGAGACGACACAAGGAGCGGTCTCAAAAGGAGCAAACAATGTCTCCATAAGCGGTGCATCTCACCAGCTCTGTATTGAAATCGACGCCACGTACAATACTACTGGCCATTGGACGGACATGGATCTCCAGGCATTTAATTACGATAATTCGAATTAGCCCGAGCTCTTCATGTAAGTCTTGAATGGGTCTCCCCCCTCCGCATAAGCGGGGGGGGGGATTTAAGAAAAGGGAACTTATTAAGGGAAAAGCGCTTGAAAGAGATCAAAAAACTTGTTTCAAAAAAAGACAAAAAAAGCGATTTTATTCTTGACAATCTCCGCTTAGGTCATATATTGTAGTTGTGTAAGTTAGATGATTAGCAACAACAACAATCTGCGGAGGTACGAATGGGGAGTTTGGCAATAGTCAAGAAATTCAAAGAATTTGGATTAAGCCCTTATGAAACAAAAAGTTATCTTTCGCTCTTAGAGAAGGATACTCTCTCCGTAACCGAGGTGGCCAAGCTTGCCCAGATCCCTCGTACCAATGCCTACGAGGCTCTTGAGAAATTGCTTACCAAGGGATTTTGCGTATCGAGGCCGGGGAAGATAAGGAAATTTAGCGCCGTGGACCCCGCCTCGCTGGAAAATAACGCGGTCGAGGTTCTCGATAAGATATTCGAAAGCAAACTAAGTAAGCTTTACGAGGAGCAGGATTCTATTCTGGCCGAAAAGAAGGCGGCTCGTGAAGGCGTAACCGACCTGATCGATGAACTCGCCCCTCTTTATAAAAGCAGTAGGACGAATGGATCGCCCCTTGATTATATCGAGATTATTAAAGATTCTTTTCAGATGCATAGGAAATTTCTTGAGTTGATCGACAGGGCTAAACATGAAATCCTGATTTTTACAAAACCCCCTTATGCCGGCCCCAGGAAGGTTCTTGAAGAGCAGACGGAAAAACAGTCAAAGCCGCTCCGGCAAGGCATAACCATAAAAAGCATATATGAGATACCGGGCGAAAAGGAAGAGTTCGAGTGGTGGTACAACGATATAGATTTCGCGGCCGGGAAGGGAGAAGAATCGCGTGTTATAAAGGAATTGCCGATGAAGATGGTGATTATCGATGAGAAGCTCGTAATGCTCCCGCTGATAGATCCGGTGTCCACCGGCACCTCCTTTACCGCGCAAATAGTAGAGCACGCCTCTCTGGCCAAAGGTTTGAAAATCCTGTTCGAAACCATGTGGGAACGAGCCGACGATTATCTTGCTTTTGGTAAAGTAATGAATAATAAGTAACGTTCTTTGAAATATAAAAATGAGCCGCCAGGAGTCGAGTCTTGACGGCTCAGAAAAAAAGGTCCCTTATGCGTACGACAATTAGAACCTTCGTTGCAATTTACTATAACCTATAAGGGACGTCAAGAATAGGAATTTTATCCAGGTCGGGGGTGTGGCGGGGAACTGTAGGTCGGTAGCTTGTCTGCCGACACCCGATGGTACGGAAGAGGTAAATTGTAGGTTGGGGGTTTATCCCCCAACAACAACGCAAAATAAAAGGGGAAAAAATGAAAACTCGGGGAACGCTTCGCATTAACATGATCGTGATAATCATGGTTTTCGCTCTGGTTCGAGCCGCCTTTGCCCAGGAAGACCCTACCTGGACCAGCGGCGGGCCTTATGACGCTTCGGTGTGGTCAATCGCCATTCATCCTTTCGATAACCAGCAGCTCTTTATCGGAACCCTGGAAAACTTCATATTCGAGACCACCGACGGCGGAGCCGAATGGTCGGTAATGGAGGATACCGTTGATGGCCAGCCTCAATCGCGGTCGATGCGGGTAATAAAGATTCATCCCTTCGGGCCGGACACTATGTTCGCCGCCACCGCCAGGGGTGTATATAAAAGTACCGATGCCGGCCGGACGTGGTTTAATATGTTTCCGGAACCGCCATATTCCTATATCGGATGGGACGCTCTGGAAATTAACCGGGAAAATCCGCCGGTTTTATTTATAGGCAGTTGGGGACATGCTTGGAGATCTACCGATGGCGGGCAGTCCTGGTCTCGGATATTCGAATGGGGATCTATCCGGCCGATAAAAGCCGATCCGGTCAGACCAAATATAATATACCTCGGGCAAAATACTACAACCGATAACCAGCAAATCTGGAAAAGCACCGATTCCGGCGTGACTTGGCATAATATTCATAACAATCTTCAGTATAACCCCAGCGACCGCGTATATGCCAGGTGTATAGAAGTCGATCCGGTGGCCCCCGATATCGTTTACTTTGCTCGCTGGGATTGCGACAATATTGGCGAGGCGTTGGTCAAGTCAACCGACGGAGGAGGATACTGGATCGATATAACCCCGCCCGGCTTGCATAACAACCGGCTGCATGGTGTCACCGTATCGCCGATCGATCATGACGTGTTATTCGTCTGCACCGACGGCAATGGGGTTCTTAGAAGTACCGACGGCGGCGAAACCTGGGAGGAGGTAAACGAGGGGATATCGTCCGCCAGTTCCCGGACGCAGACGGTGGTTATCGATTCGGCCACCGGTATCATATACCTGGGTCGTCATTCCGGCGGTATCTACCGGTCCACCGATAACGGCGACAGTTGGGAGAAGATCAGCTACAATATTACCGGCGCCCAGTGTAACGATATCGCCGCTAACTGGCGCTACCCCGACACGTTATACGCAACCACGAAGGGGGGGCTTTATATGTCTTCCGACGGGGCGCAAAGTTGGGATTATATAGAATTGAATCTCCCCGATTACTACGCCCGCGTGGACAATGTCGAGGTCGACCCATACGATCCATTATATGTATATGTTAGCTATTATGGTATGACTGATCAAGGCTGGAGGGGCGCGGCTTACCGTTCCACCGACGGCGGGGGTAACTGGGAGTCGTTCACGCAGGGCCTGCTTCCCGGTAGATGTTATACGGAAATAATAGTAGCCGACCACGACGACGGCGCCCGCCGACTGTTTATGGGATCAACCGAGGGTCTTTTTTATTCCGACGACCTCGGCGAGAGCTGGGCACTCTGCGGAGGAAGGCTGCCACCGAATATTGACTGCGGCGGTCTTGATGTCAGCCCGGTAGACCCCAATCTTGTTTACATCGGTGATTATTCCGATCCATGTAAGCTATACAAATCGACGGACGGTGGTGAGATTTGGGAGCGATTAATAAATTTGCCTCGGGGTGAAGCTATAAATGAGATAGTCTGCGATCCGATAAGTCCCGATATCGTCTATATAAACGTGGGTTGGAACGCCGGACTCTTCAAATCAACCGACGGCGGGCGGAGTTGGGAGTGCATCAACAATAATCTCCCTCGGGGTGATTACTTTTGTGTCAGCGGTCTGGCTATAAACCGACTCAATCACGATAACGTTTTTGTCTCTTCCTATAACCGGGGAATTTTCCAATCGCACGACGGCGGACAAATCTGGGAGGATTTTAACGAGGGTTTATGCGCAACCGCATCCGTAAGGCAGACGTTGATAGACCCAATCGATACCGGCAGAGTTTTTCTGGCCACCCAGAATTCGGTCTGGTCGATAACCAGAACTCTGGTCGGCATCGATTATGATCTGGATATCATCAAACCGGTGGCATTTTCGGCCTCTAGTTACCCAAACCCGTTCAACCCCTCTACCACTATCGAATATAGCCTGCCGGAGCAAGCCTTCGTCACGGTTGATATTTATGACCTGCTCGGCCGCAAGGTTGAGACGCTCGTCGCCGAGGATCAAATTGCCGGAACGTATAGGGTGATTTGGGAGGCCAAGGAGCGGGCCTCGGGATTGTATTATTATAAGATTAACGCCGAACGATACTCACAAACCGGCGTCATGACTCTATTGAAATAGGCTTTGAAAGTGAAACATATCACAAATACAAATTGCGGCGGTATTAGGTTACCTCGCTTGACAAGTAAAGCAATAGGTCAGTCCCGCGAAACGCGGGGTCTGCCGACAAAGCTACAATGGAATGAAAGTGGTTGGTGTACGTCTTCGTGCACCAACCAAACGGGTCTTTGTATCCCTCAGGATGGAGTCCGCCTCGGCGGACGACATCCTGAGGGTAACGGGTGGCGTCAGGATGTCATCCCGTAAAGACGGGATTCCATCCTGACGCATAAACAATGAACGATGACGGAAATCAAAACAGAGGCGCGTGAATTGACCGAGGATATTAAAAAATAATTTGTAGGGGTCAGGTCACCTGACCCCTACGGACTGCGATGTCGGGGCCCCCGACCCGACACCCTATGAATATTCCTCTAAGTAAGGAGGTGCGAAGCGATAGGGTTACCCCCTAAAAAACGTGTTTTGTTTCATAACTAAAAACCTATTACAAGATCGAAGAATCAGGGTTAGTTAATTTGGAAAGGAGTTCTATACTTTAAAAAAAAGAGGCAATTATGAAAAAACTTTTTCTGTGGTTTTTCACAATAGTGTTATGTTGCTTGTGGGCAATAGCGGGAGCTTCCGATCCGCCGGAAGAACTCATATTGACCGAGGAATGTCCGGTCGGCTATTCGATATTCGGACAAATCCCAGCCCCGCCCTCCGACCCTTCCTTTAATGCTACTGATAGCGATATCGCTACAGATGCCACTGTTTTTGATGATTTCTCCGGCCTTTCGGAGGATATCTGCAGGATGACCTGGTGGGGATTTGATGTATACTTCAATGGCGGTATGCAGGAATGCACGGAAGATCCCATGGACTTCGAGGTCGCGTTCTATCCCGACGACGGAACCGGTAAGCCGGATATTCTCAATCCCTTATATACCCTGCCATCAGTTACGCCCACCAGAACGCCAACGGGCCAGTTATATGGACCATTTGGAGATTTATGGATAGAACTAAACCGTTATGATCTTGTACTGGATCCTTGTATCTCGGTTACAGAGGGCTGGCTCTCGGTCCGGGGTATCAGTTCCAACGGTGAGCCTCAGGACTGCTTGTTTATGTGGGTAACCTCACCCGAAGGCGATTTTAACATGTGGTATCTGGTAGGCGATGTATGGGGTCAATATGAGATGAATCAGGCTTTTTGCCTAGGAGGAGCCGAGTATTCTCCGACATACGGCGCTTGTTGTGATCCATCCACCGGCAATTGCGATTATGTCGAATACCAGGATTGCCCGCAGGATGCGCGTTTCGAGGTAGATGTTCTATGCGAGGATCTGGATCCGCCATGTAGGGCGACCGTCTTCTGCGAGGATTTTACGTATTCTCTAGGCACGTTCACCAGCTATGAAGCCGGGGACCCCGCCGGTTGGCATTGGACGCAACAACAAGGAAATACGCCGGGTTCGGCTTTCCACAACGACGATAACGTTCCCAACGGGTGCGACGATTGGCTCATTTCGCCGGGTGGTTACACCGTTGCTGACGGGGATTCACTGATGTGGGATCAAAGGGATAATTACGCGAACTATATCACCTACCACGGCGTGCTAATCTCCAGCGACTACGTTGACGGCAGTGACCCCACCACAGCGACGTGGACAGAACTTTATACGGGCGCCGCCCCCGAGGATGCGTGGGAAACCCAACTCGTTGACATTTCAGCATTCGCCGAGGAGACGGTCCACATCGCCTTCCGCTACCAGGGCGATTACTCAGACCAGTGGTGGGTTGATAACGTCTGTGTCTTCGGCGTTGGCGGCGGCCCCTGCGGCGCCTACGTGGTCGGCGATTACAACGGCAGTGAGTCGTTCAACGTGGCGGATATTATTTCCGCATTCTCCAAGCTGAAGACCGGCAATCCTATCGCCGATCTGCTTTGCGAGTGCCCCACGGGCGCTAATCCATGGGCTGTGGCTATGGATGTCAATAATTCCTGCGTCTTCAACATCTCGGACATAATCGCCGCGTTCTCCAAACTGAAAACCGGCTCGCCGCAGCTCGAGCCTTGCGAACTGTGTCCTCCGGACCCGTCACCGTCACCAGACGGAGGAGACAAACCACTTGTAACCCCAAGTCTTAGATCCAAAGCCAGGATAAGCACAGGTTCTGACGCGGACTAAGATACATCTCTTTCCATACCAAGGGTCGGGTCTTCCAATCGGAAGGCCCGATTCTTTTTTGACCTTTCCTGCTAGTTCCGCCATATCAAAGGTCAGGTTTATTTATGCTTGGGACGGATATAGGATTCGGGGGGCGCGGTATCCCAAACAGCCGCCTATCCTGCGTCAACAATACGATAATATGAAAAGGCGGCTCCTGGCAGTATGGCAACCTTAAGTGGGATGACCCTAGTGTTCTCTGGAATAGCCCTCCCGATCAATCTGATCACAAGTCCACAATAAGTCCACACTTGATGGCTAGAACGTGGTGCTTTCTGGTGTTTTGTGATGGTTTCTGGTAGAGGTAAAATCAAGCCTAACTTGTTGCAGGGTTTGATAATATACGACGCAACAACAGCTTAGCTTAAACCCCCGTTTAGGACTTAAAATCCCTCGGACGGTTTCGTCCGTGCCGGTTCAATTCCGGCCTCCGGTATTGTAAAGTCATTAAAGATAACGGGTTGCGATTTGTGGTTCGCAACCCGCTTTTTAGTGGGATTTGGGCAAGTCACCAATAAGTCACCACTTTTTCAGTTTTAATGTGCTAGTATGGTAGTTTTGATATCATCTCAGACTTGTGGGAATCGGCCAAATGGG